>Ga0209382_10002103_pt1 | contig 29841 bp, 28 predicted proteins | sample SoiMetdeltSBSDD5_FD_187599 | JGI IMG/M metagenome (GOLD analysis project Ga0209382, IMG submission 187599) | Bulk soil microbial communities from a Populus tree surrounding site in Tennessee, USA - Soil MetaG P. deltoides SBSDD5 (SPAdes) (version 2) | ecosystem: Environmental > Terrestrial >...
CGATGAGGGGACGACGCATTTGAGTCCCGGTATGTGAGTGAAAACATTGTAGAGGATTTGCGAATGCTGCGCGGCCGCCCGGAAGCCCCCGCCGATCATACAACGAATGACGACGGGCGTCGTCGCCTTGCCGCCGAACATGTAGCGGAATTTGGCCGCTTGGTTGAAGATCTGATCGAAACACACGCCCATGAAGTCGACGAACATGAGCTCGGCCACCGGCCGCAAGCCCGAGGCCGCAGCGCCGATGGCGGCGCCGATAAAGCCCGACTCGCTGATGGGCGTATCGAGAACCTGCTTCGCGAAGCGTTTCGAAAGCCCCTTGGTCACGCCGAGCGGGCCGCCCCAGGCGTCGGTCTCGCCCGGAGAGCCGGTTCCGCCGGACACATCCTCGCCCATGAGGATCACGCTGGAATCGCGCTCCATTTCCTGCGCCAGAGCTTCGTTGATGGCATTCCTGAATGACAGCTTCCTGGCCATTGCTCTCTCTCCCTTGCGGCCTCGTTATCGTCAGTATGAGACGTAGACGTCTGTGTGCAGTTCGGCAGCGGACGGATAGGGCGCCGATTTTGCCCGCATCACCGCGCTTTCGATGAGGCCCATGATCTCCTTGTCGATCCCGTCGAGCTGGCGGCCCTCAAGGAGCTTTGTCTCGGTGACGCGGGAGCGGAAGAGCTTGAGGCAGTCCTTTTCGTCGCGGAGTTTCTTTACCTCGTCCTTGCCGCGATAGGTTTGCGCATCGCCCTCGAAATGACCGTAATAGCGGTTGAGCTTGAATTCGAGGAGCGAGGGTCCACCGCCCGACCGGGCGCGATCGATCGCCTCCTTGGCCACTTCATAGATCTCGAAGAAATCATGCCCGTCGGCAATCTTGCCGGGCATGCCGAAGGCCTCCGCCCTTTTGGCGATGTCGCCCGAGGCGACCGACCACTTACTCGAGGTTGATTCGGCATAGCCGTTGTTCTCGAAAACGAAAATGGCGGGAAGCTTCCACACGGAGGCGAGATTCATGGCCTCGAAGGTCGTGCCCTGGTTGGAACCGCCGTCCCCGACGAAAGCGATGGCGACACCGCCGGTGCCGCGGTGCTTGGCGGAGAGCGCAGCGCCACAGACGAGGGGCGGGCCGCCGCCTACGATGCCGTTCGCGCCCATCATTCCCTTGTCGAGGTCGGCGATGTGCATGGAGCCGCCTTTGCCTTTGCACAAACCGCCCTGCTTGCCGAAAATTTCAAGCATCATGGCGTCGACATCGCAGCCCTTGGCGATCGAATGGCCATGGCCGCGATGGGTGCTGGCGATATAGTCGATGTCCTGCTTGAGGTGCTGGCACACGCCAACGGCGCTTGCCTCTTCCCCCGCGTAAAGATGGACGAAACCCGGGATTTCGCCATTGCCGAATTCGATGTGGAGCCGCTCCTCGAATTCGCGGATGGTCTTCATCTTGCGGTAGGACTGCAGCAACTCTTCTCTGCTGAGCTGTAACATTCGCTTCGTCTCCCCTGAGTCTTGATGATGTTTCCACGACACTAGCTTCAATTTCGGGTGATGAAAACTCCGCTCTGAGCAATTGCGTCATGCCGTTCCTTACGGACTTGTAAGACTTCCGAAACTTGATGGACAGGCCGCCGTGCGCAGGTTGGGCGAAACCCAAGAGCTCCGCGTGCCGTGGTGATGCCAATATTCTGGAGAAGACTGAAACCTGAACCCGCGCGCGGCGAGAGACGCAACGTCGGCTCCGCTGCGGACCAAGGTTACTCGACAGGGGGTGGCATGCACGTGCTTCTGATCGAAGACGATCGAAGGACCGCCGATTTCATCGTGCGCGGGCTCAAGGAGCACGGTCACGTAGCCGATCATGCCGTGACCGGCGCAGACGGGCTCTATCTGGCCACCACGCGAACATATGACGCGCTTGTCGTAGACCGGATGGTGCCGGAAATCGACGGACTCACCGTCGTCAAGACCCTGCGCGCCTCCGCCAATCGCGTGCCCGTGCTTTTTCTCACCACCATGGCGAGCATCGACGATCGCGTCGAGGGCCTCGAAGGGGGCGGCGACGATTACCTGGTCAAGCCCTTTGCCTTCGCCGAGCTTCTGGCGCGGCTTGGCGCTCTTGCCCGCCGGCCGCCAATGAGCGATATCAAGACGACACTCGAGGCGGCCGATCTCAAGATTGATCTGCTGAAACGCGAGGTGAGTCGCGCGGGCAGGCGCATCGAACTGCAGCCTCAGGAATTCAAACTGCTTGAGTACATGCTGCGCAACAAGGGCCGCGTCGTCACCCGTACCATGCTCCTCGAAAACGTGTGGGATTTTCATTTCGATCCGCAGACGAGCGTCGTCGAGACCCATGTGAGCCGTCTGCGCGCCAAGATCGACCGCGGCTTCGATCGGGAGCTCATTGAGACCGTCCGCGGCGCGGGATACCGCATTCGCAATGAAAAGACTGCTTAGGACCGCGAGCTTTCGTCTCGCCGCGGCGTATGCCGGCGTGACCCTCATCGCCTTTCTGACGCTTTTCGCCACGGCCTATCTGATCACCACCAGAGCGCTCGATCGCCAAATCCGCTTCGGCATCGAGGCCGAGTACCAAAGCCTTGCGTCCGCGGCCGGAAGCGGAGCAACACCAGAACTCGTGGCGGAAATCTCCAAGCGCGTACGGCTGCCCGCCGGAACCTCCTTCTTTTACTTTCTCTCCGATGCGAACGGGCACAGGCTGACGGGGAATCTGAACGATCATCGTCCCATGGACGGATGGCAGACCATTCCGCTCTCCGAGGTTTCAGGAGAAACGAACCTCGCCTCGCCGAACGACGACCACCGGCTTACTGCCCTTGGCGGGCATCTATCCGACAATTCCTTTCTTCTCGTGGGCGACGACAGCTATCGGCTGTACGACGCTCAGGAAGGCATCATGGAGTCCTTCGCTCTGGCCTCCGGCCTGGTTCTGGCCCTGTCCATCTTGCCGGGCATGATCATGGGCCAAAGCTTTCTGAGGCGCATCGACTCGATCAACACCGCCTCACAAGCGATCGTGAAGGGTCGCCTCAAGGAGCGCATTCCGATTGCCGGCAAAGGCGATGAACTCGATGAGCTTTCCCACAATCTCAATCGCATGCTCGATAGCAATCAAAGTCTCATGGAGAGCCTGCGACAGGTATCGAGCAGCATCGCCCATGATTTGCGCACGCCCTTGAGCAGGCTGCGCCAATATCTCGAGGACGTGCGACTTTTCGCCGGTGGGCCGGGTGAGCTGCAGTCGGCGATCGATCAGGCGATTGCTGAATCGGATACGCTTCTGTCCACCTTTTCCGCCTTGCTGAGAATCAGCCAGGTCGAATCAAAGAGCCGCCGCTCGGGATTCAAGACCGTCTATTTATCCGGCCTTTTCGAAAAGATCGCCGAGGCCTACGCCCCAGTGATCGAAGAGGCGGGCAAGACGCTGAGGTCGAGAATCGCCGCCGGGGCAAGCTTGACGGGGGATGAGGAACTGCTCACCCAAATGCTCGCCAATCTCGTCGAGAACGCGATCAAGCACACTCCGACGGGAGCAGCGATAATCCTCACGCTCGAGGAAAACTCATCGCTCCTCGTCGGTTGCGTGGCCGACAGCGGCCCGGGCATCCCGGAGCCCGAGCGCAAGCGTGTCTTCGAACGATTCTACCGGCTCGACCGCAGCCGCACCACACCCGGCAGCGGTCTCGGCTTGTCGCTTGTCGCGGCGGTTGCCGATTTGCACGGTATTGCCGTGACCTTGGAGGACAACCGGCCCGGCCTGCGTGCCGTCCTTCAATTTCCGCGCCATCGATTTTCCGTGAGTTGATCTGAGCCCGGCGGCGTCAAAGCTTACAAATCCGTAAGTGCTCCGACAACCGACCTTCAGCTGCATCGCATAGCTTCGATCCACCAGGCGGGCTCATCCGCCCGTGAACTGCAACAGGAGGTTATGAAATGTCGTACAAATTCTCCGCTCCCATCGTGCTTCTCGGCATCGTTTCGGCCTCGGCCATGGCCTTTGCGGCCGTTGAGACCAAGGTCGGAAACATCAAGACCATCGATTCCGCCAAGCACGAAATCGTGCTCTCGACGGGAGAAACCTTCGAACTGCCGAAGACCGTCCAGCTCAAGGACTTCAAGGCGGGTGAAAAGGTCAGCATCGCCTATGAGCTCAAGAACGGCAAGATGATGGCCACGACCGTCGAGGCCGCGAAGTAGCGAAGTGCCGCCGGACCGGCGCAAGCGGCCCGAGCGGCGCCTTCCTCGAAAACCAACAACAACATGAATCGAAAGGACTCTTCTCATGCGAAATATTCCCAGTCTGTCGGCCTTGGGCGTCCTCGCGCTCATGTCCATGGGCGCCTCCGCCCTTGCCGCGACCGCTTACCATCACAAGCCCATGGCCGGCGTGACGATGCACCACCGCATCGCCTGCGCCGACGGTCGCTCGATCGTGCGCGATCATGGCTACAACCGCGTCAAGCCTCTCGACTGCCGTGGCGGCACCTTCGCCTATCTTGGCCACCGCGATGGATCGAGCTTCCGCGTGCTGGTCAGCGCGCGTACCGGTCGCATTCTTCAGGCGAAATCGATTTAGTCGTCCCCAGATGCGTGGGTGGCCGGGCTCAAGCCCGGCCATCTGCTTTCGTTCATCAGTCCGAAGCCAAATGACACCCTGCCCTTCGGCGGCCCTCGAGATATTCATCAATGAGCTGACTCAATCGCGCCCGCCCGAAGCTCGGGAAATGACCGCCGTGGACGACGCTCGCCGTGAGTAGTCTCAGCCGTTCAAGACTTCGGACATAGTTTTCAGGATTCGAGTGATAGGCATCATCGATCAGCGGGCCGTCATAGACAATGTCGCCAGACAGGAGGATTCCGGTCTTGGCCTCCCACAGGCCGATGCCGCCAGGCGAGTGGCCCGGCGTGTGGATCACTTCGAAAGCCCGGTCGCCCAGATCGACGACGTCGCCATCCGCAAGCAGCCTATCGGCCGGCGCCGGCTTCACGCGGTAGACCGCGGCATTCCAGCCCGAGGGAAAACGGTCGAACATCTCGTCCGTGGCATAACGGTCAGCAAGCGTCCATTCGTTGCGCGGCTCGGCCAATATATGAGCCTCCGCACCATGAACGGCGCGGGCGGCGAATTCATGGTGACTGCCGATATGGTCGAAATGCGTGTGGCTCGCCACGCAAAGGAGCGGCCGGCCGCTCAGAAGCGCCACATGCTCCCGCAAGCTCACATGACCTAACCCCGAGTCGAACAGAAGATCGCGGTCCCTGCCCCGCACATGCCACATGTTGCAGCGGAAAAAGGGCTTGATCCAGGGCTCGTGGATCAGGGTCACGTCATCAGCCATGCGGATCGTCTCGTACCAATGTTCCGGGGTCACGAAATCCACGAGATCCTCAGGCCTTGAGAAGGATGAGGTCGGCGGGCCGGCAATAGAGATCGACATGCTCTCTGAGTTTGACTCCCTCTTCGGTGCCGATGCGAAGGATCATCTGCACGGGGGGCATGCTGTCGCTCACCGCTATCACGCGTTTAAAGCTCCCCTGGAAGACGACGTCGGTGATCCGTGCCCGTCCCAAATGCAACCAGGCTTCCCGGCTGCCCTGAAGCTTGAGATTCTCCGGCCTGATGGCGAGTTCGATCTCCTCTCCCTCTTCGGCCTCGCCATGAGCGGTGAGCTTGCCCAAGGGTGTCATCACCAACAGACGGTCGCTCTTTTCTACTACCTTGCCGCGGAATATCGTGCTTTCGCCCATGAAGGCAGCGGTGAAACGGGAGCGCGGGCGCCGGTAGACATCTTCCGGAGGTCCATGATCCTCAATCCTGCCGTCGTTCATCACGACCACGTCGTCGGCCAAGGCCATCGCCTCTTCCTGGTCATGCGTCACATGCACGAAGGCGGTTCCTACGCGCTTCTGAATGGCCTTGAGCTCATCCTGCATCTGCCGCCTGAGCTTCAGGTCGAGGGCGCCTAGTGGTTCGTCCAAAAGCAGGACCTTGGGTTCCACCACCAGGGCGCGGGCAAGCGCCACACGCTGCCGTTGACCGCCCGAGAGCTGATGCGGCCTCTTTCGCGCCGCCTGATCGAGGCCGACGAGACCCAGAAGATCCAGCGCGCGGGCATGGCGCTCCCGCCGCTTCACCTTTCGCATGCGGAGGCCGAAGGCCACGTTGGCCAGCACCGACATGTGCGGAAACAGCGCATAATCCTGAAAAACCGTCGTGGTCGGGCGCTCGGCCGGCGGTGTCAGCGTGCAGTCTTCCCCGCCAATGAGCACCTGCCCTTCGGACGGGGTCAAGAAGCCGCCGAGGATCGACAACAGCGTGGTCTTGCCCGATCCCGAGGGGCCGAGCAGCACCGTGTAGCTGCCGGGGAGGATCTCCAGCGAAATGTCTCTCAGCACCTCGACTGCGCCAAAGCGGTGGCTAATGCCGCGAATGACGGCGAGCGGTTCATTCATATCCTGCGCCTGCGCAGCACAACCAGTTCGAGAACCAGTACCATGACGATCGAAACGCCGAAGACGATCGAGCCAATGGCATTCGTCTTGGGGCTCAGGCCTGAACGCAGCAGGCTCCAAATTTCCACGGGAAGGGTGGTGTCGAAGCGGGTCAGCAGAAACGAGATGACAAACTCGTCCCAGGAGAAAGTCATGGACAGGAAGAAGCCGGCGAAAAGGGCCGGCCACAGCATGGGGGCAGTTATGTGGGTGAGCACTTGCCAATCCTTCGCGCCCAAGTCTCTCGCCGCCCGCTCGATGTTCACCTGGTGCTCGCCCATCTGGCTGTAGATAATGGCGAAGCAGAGCGGCAGGTTGATCACCACATGGCCGATGCCGGCGGCTGCGAGCGATTTCGGCACGCCCATCCCGTTGAACATTATATTGAGCCCCATTCCGATGATGAGATAGCTCACCATGAGGGGTGCCGTGATCAATCCTCTGAGGAAATTGCTGCCCGGCAGGCGATATCGGGCAAGGCCATAGGCGGCAAGAAAGCCCAGAAAAACGGCGAACAGCGAGGTCGCGACCGCGAGCACGAGGGAGTTAACGAGAGCCGAGGTGAGCCGAGAATCGGCAAGCACGGTCTCGTACCAGCGCAGCGACGGCCCGTTGAATGGAGGCACAGGAAACATCGTCCCCTGGAAGGAGAAGAGCACGAGCATGATGACGGGAAGGAAAATGAATCCATAAAGGATGAGGGCGTAGGCCCAAGCCAGCGATGGAGCCAGGTTTTTCATCCCTCATGCCCTCTCGAGCTTGAGCCAGCGTGCCGCTGCCAGATAGGCGACGGTCACCACGAGCATGAGGATCAGGGACAGGGCGGCGGCGAGCGGAAAATCTCCGCGCCGGCCGATCTGCAGCATGATCAGCTGCGGCATCAGCAGCTCGTTGTTGCCACCGAGAATCTGCGGTGTCACATAATCTCCGATCGCCAGCACGAAGGTGAGAAAGGCACCGACCATGATGCCGGGCATCGTCAGGGGCAGAATGATGTGACGGAAAGTCTGAAGGCCGCTGGCGCCCAGATCGGCCGCAGCGCGCCGATAGGTTCGCGGCAGCTGCTTGAGGCTCGCATAGATGGTGAGCGTGAGCAGCATCACGAAGAAATGAACGAACCCCAGGATCGTTGCAAAACGCGTATTGGCAAGCTGCACCGGCGCATTGAGCAACCCGCTCGCGACCAGCACGTTGTTCACGACGCCCCGTTCCGACAGGACCAGGAGCCAGCTGTAGGATCGCACCACATAGGAGGTCCAGAAGGGAAGGATCGCCAAGATCAGCGCAAGCCTCTGCCAGCGTTCGGGCACGCCTTCGGCCAGGATCCAGGCCAGCGGATAAGCGAGCAGAACCGACACGACGGTCACGATGGCGGTGACCTCGAGAGAATTGATCATGGCCCGGTAATAGCTCGGATTGGCGAAAAACTGCCGGTAATTGGCGAGACTAAAATCTGTGCTTTGGCCCTCGAGGGTCCACAGGCTGACGACCGCCATGGCGGCGAGCGGCAAGACGAAGAAGGCCACGGTCCACAGGGTCGCCGGACCGGCGAAATACCAGGGCCTCAAAGCTGAGTGCAGATCGCCCGTCCTTTGGCCCCCCTTCATCCGCCGCTATTGCGCCTGCAGCATCTCCGTCCACACATCCTGCATTTTCTTGTCGAGATCGGCATCGGGTGCGGGATAGGGCTGCGCGCGCGCCAGAAATTCCTTCTGCTCGTCGAAGCGCAGGGTTTTCCTCTCTTGGTCTGTGAGCGCCGCCTTCTGACTGGCCGGCATGCCCCAATAGCAGGAGGAGGTGGCAAGCCGCGCCTGACCCTCGGGGCTCAGGATATACTGGATGAACTTGAGCGCGAGACCCTTGTTCTTGCTGGCTGCAAACATGGCGAGGGACTGCGACCAGAGAATGCCACCTTCCTTCGGGATGGAGAAGTCGAGCGCGGGATTCTCCTTTGCGAGCCCCGCCGTCACCCATTCACCGCCGCCAACCAGAATGTCCACCTCGCCGGTAGCGAGCGCCGTCTGGCTGGCGGTCACCTCGCCGACGAGCTTCGAATTGGCCTTCCACTTGAGCAGCACATCACGAATGGCGGGTAGATCGTCCTCGGTAAGCTCAGACGTCTTCTTGCCCGCGGCGAGCGCCGCCATGCCGATGACCGGCAGATAATAATCGTAGATGGCAATGCGGCTCTTGTACTTCGGATCTGCTAGCGCGGCCAAGGACTGCATGTCGGCCGGATCGACCTTCTCCTTGTTGAAGCCGATGGTGTTGTAGCCGAATTTCTCGGTAACCCCGTAGCGCTTGCCGTCGACCTTGCCGTGCTGGTCCATCATCACATCCGGGAAGATGTCGGCCAGAGGAAGCTGGTCTTCCGGCAAGGGCTCGAACAGGCCTTTCTCCACACCCCGGCGCACGTCGATCGAATCGATGACCATCACATCCCAATCGCCCGGCTGCGACTGCTCGACGATGGCGAGCCCGGCGCCCGTGCCCTCGAATTCCTTTACATTGACCTTGACACCATTGGCTTCCTCGAAGGGTTTCAGCACTTCGGGATCGGAATGATCGCACCACACGAGTGCGTTGAGCTCCTGGGCGTCGGCGCCAGCGGACAGAAATGCCGCTGCCATGCCGGCCAGCAGCGTGCCGAAAAGTCTCCCCGCCGCGCTTCTTTGGAATTTCATCGTCCCGACTCCCTGTCGATCGCGAAATGAAAACTGAACCAATTCAGATAGTGAGTCAAATTGAGGTGCCTGCGACTTTCGCCGGGGTGGCGCGTGGCGACGGTTTGCCAGGATGACAAGGAGGAAGGGCGGGCGAAGACCAATGGCAATCGTCCGAATTGATGGTACAGTCTCGCCCGCAAGAACAATCCAAGAGGGAGGAAGTCGATGGATTTATTGCGCATAGCCAAGCAAGGCGCCCTTTCCGGCGCACTGTTTATTTCGTTCAGCGTCGTGGCGGCGCTCGCGGCTGGCCCCGAGGTCGTGCAGGGACCGGGTGCTGAGCCCGAGTGCTTCAAGCCTGTCACTGCCGAGACGAAGTATTTCAAGTGGCCGGCCAAGCCAGGCCCCTACCGTATCGCGCTCGTCAACGGCTTTATCGCCAATGACTGGCGTGTGCAGATGATCAAGGTTGCCAAGGCCTATGCCGGCCAGCCTGAGGTTGCCAAAGACCTCAAAGAGTTCAAGGTCATCTCAGTCGGTGAAGACATAGCTGCCCAGATCGCCGCGGCGAACAATTTTATCGACCAGGGCTTCGACGCGATCATCGTCAACGCCAACAACTCATCAGCCTTCGGTGGCGTGGTCCGCAAAGCCAATGACGCCGGCGTCATCGTGCTGTCGTTCGACAACGTCATAGACGACCCGATGAACGTCCAGATCAACGTGGATCAGGTGGGTCTCGGCCGTACCGCCGGTGAGTTCTTGCTTAAGGAGACCACCGCGGATCCGGCCAATTTCCTGTTCGTGCGCGGGCCTGCCGGCCAGCCGGTGGATATCGCGCGCGCCAAGGGCTTCAGCGAGGTTCTCGCCGCGTCGGGCCGCAAGGTCAACGTGACGGAAGTCGTCGGCAACTGGGCGCCAGGCGACGGGCAGAAGGTGACCGCCGACGCAATCGCCGCGGGCGGTGTGTTCGACGGAATTTATGTCGAAGGCGGTTCGCAGGGTGCGGCGCAGGCCATGCTCGACGCTGGCAAGTTCATCGTTCCGATGTCGGGTGAGGACGAGAATGCGTTCCGCATGCTCTGCAACGACAACCACGATAAGGGCATGCACTGCCAGTCCGGCGGTACCGGCCCGGCCCAATCGGCCGTGACCATCAAAACGGCCATCTCGGCGCTCAAGGGTGAAGCCATCCCGCAGAGCATCGCACTGCCGACCTCGATCTCTTTTTCACCCTACAAGGTAGGGCAGGAAGTGTTCCCCGATCTTCCGGGCAGCCTATTCACCGGCAACAACTTCCCGGCCTGCAACATCGGCTTTACGAACGAAGAGATCGCCCAGCAGACGGGCGAAAACAACTAGTCTATGGTCATCAAGACGAGCGCTGCGGGTGGCTCGACCATCCGTGGCGCTTTGGCTTCGGGGGAAGGCAGAGCGATGACCGATGGCCCTATGCCGCTGCTGCGCATGGAGAACATCTCCAAGAGTTATGGCGGCGTACGTGCGCTGCAGGACGTGCGCTTCGAAGCTGAGCGCGGCCGCATCCACGCTCTGTTGGGCGAGAACGGCGCCGGAAAGTCGACGCTCATCAAGATCCTGGCGGGCGTGATCAAACCGGATGCCGGCTCGATTGCGATCGGCGGACAGCCGGTGCAATTCGCCTCGCCCTATGCCGCAAATGCGGCAGGCGTCGCCTGCATCTTCCAGGAACTGTCGCTGCTGCCCGACTTGACGGTCGCTGACAACATCGCGATCACCAATCCCCCCAAGCGGTTCGGCCTAATCGACCTGACCGAGCAATCCCGTTTTGCCGAGCGCCTCTTGGCGCGCGTCGGCGGCGACGATATTCACCCGATGGCGCCGGTTGGTGACCTGCCCTTGTCGCGCCGACAGATCGTCGAGATCGCCAAGGCGCTAGCGCGCAACCCCAAGATTCTGATCCTCGATGAAGCGACCTCTGCACTGACCGCCGCGGATGTCGCGCGCGTCTTCGGCATGCTCAAGCAGCTGCGCGACGAGGGCCTTGCCATCATATACATCTCGCATCGCATGCACGAGGTGGCCGAGCTTGCGGATGACTGCACCGTGTTCCGCAATGGCCGGTTCGTTGAATCCTTCGCTGCGGGCACCAAGACCGATGATGCGATCGTCGAGCTGATGATCGGCCGCGAGTACAAGAACGTTTTTCCAGCACGGGCCCCCAAGTCAAAGGATGTCGCGCCGGTTCTCAAGACCTCAAATTTATCCTGGGGCAGTCAGCTCAAGGGCATCGATCTCGAAGTGCGCCCCGGGGAAGTCGTAGGGCTGGGCGGGCTCGATGGCCAGGGCCAGCGTCAGCTGCTGCTGGCGCTATTCGGCACGCTCGTGGGGCTGACCGGAACGATCGAAATCGCCGGCAAGCGAGTCAAGCTTTCCAGCCCGCGCCAGGCGAAGTCGCCCAATTTCGGAATGGCGCTCATCCCCGAGGACCGCAAGAACGAAGGGCTGATGCTGCCCATGTCGGTGCGCGCCAATCTCTCCTTTGCCGCGATGGAAATGTTCAGCCGCTTCGGCATCGTGGACCGGGCCGCCGAAGACAAGGCGATCGACTCCATCGTGAAGCTACTGCAGATCAAGACAGACGGGGTGGAGGGACCGGTAGCGGCGCTCTCGGGCGGCAATCAGCAGAAGGTCGTGATTGGCAAGTGGCTGATGACTGGGCCACGCATCGTTCTGCTCAATGACCCGACGCGCGGTATCGATGTGGGCACCAAGCAGGAATTCTACCAGCTCCTGGTGCGGCTCGCCGAGACGGGCGTAGCCATTATCTACTACTCTACCGATTACGATGAGCTGGTGGGCTGCTGCGACCGCGTGCTGGTGATGTATGACGGCCGCATCGGGAGGACGCTCGCAGGCGACCAGATCACCGAGAAGAATCTTGTTGCAGCGGCACTTAACCTGCCGTCATCCACACCACCGTCGGCATCGACGCAGAGTCCGTCCAAAGCCATAGCAGGAGCACAGGCGTGAGCGATATCGCCATCGCCACCGACAGGAGCCATCGACGCTGGCAGTCGATAACTTATTTCATCTCGGCGCAGCGCGGCATCCTGCTCGCCATCGCCATCTTCGCGGTGATGTTTGGCCTTTATGGCTGGAAGCAGGAAGTCGGCCTCACGTCCAATATCATCAATACCGCGGCCAATAAGGGCGCTTTGCTGGCGCTGGTGGCGATGGCGCAGACAATCCCGGTGTTGACGGGTGGACTCGATCTGTCAGTCGGTATGATCTTCCTTTTGACCAATTGTCTTGCCTCGGTAATCGTCAATGGCGACCCGTTGATGACAAGCATCGGGGTCATCGGCGTGCTGCTGGTCGGGCTCCTCTGCGGCATCCTCAATGGCGTCATCGTTGTCTATGGCCGGTTGCAGCCCATCATCGTGACGCTTGCGACCAGTGCCATCTATTTCGGCTTCGCGGTCGTCCTGCGCCCTCAGCCTGGCGGCTCAGTCAATTTCCAGTTGGCCGACATCATGACCCGTTCCTATTTCAGCATTCCAGTGTCTCTGATGGTGTTGGTTGGGGTCGTGCTCTTCATATGGATCCCTTACAAGCGCTCTATCTTGGGTCGTGCCGCCTTTGCCATCGGCTCCTCGGAGCAAGCTGCCTATATGTCGGGCGTCCCGATCGCGCCTGCCAAAATCCTCGCCTACGCCCTGTCGGGTCTACTGTCCTCCATCGCCGGTCTGATGCTGACCTTCCTCACCTATTCGGGCGCAGCCAAGGTCCAGATCGGCAACGACTACACGCTGAATTCCATAGCCGCGGTGGTCATCGGCGGCACCTCGCTGTTCGGTGGCGTGGGTAGCGTCATCGGCTCGATCTTCGGTGCCTTTGTCATGCGCACGGTTGGCGATCTGCTGATCGTATTCGACATTAACCCCGTGCTTCAGCCCCTGTTCGTGGGCATGGTGCTGCTCCTCGCTGTCTCCATTGGCTCGTTACGGCTCCTGCGCATCAAGAACAAAGTCGATCTGTATCGTTAGGAGAGATTAGACCATGGCGGCTGCCACCCTGGCACAATTCAGGCCCGACAAAGCCACGGTCATCGCGTTTGGCTGCAGTGTTGCGCTGCTGCTCGTGGGCGCCATCGCACAGCCGAGCTTCCTTTCCCTCAACTATCTTGTGCAGCAATTGCAGATTGCCTCCTTCCTCGGCGTCGTGGCCACCGGCATGATGTTAGTCATTCTGCTCGGCCATATTGACCTTTCGGTCCCATGGGCCATCGGTATCGGCGGTATGATGGCGACTGCGGCGACGAGCTTCTTCGGCGCCGGTACCGAATGGTTCGCCATACCCTTCGGAATTCTGTGCGGCATGGCCGTGGGTCTCGTGAATGGCATCGGTGTTGCCTATTTGCGCGCCCCTTCGATGATCTTTACGCTCGGCGTGAATGCGGTGGCGCAGGGGCTCATGGTCTATCACACGGGCGGCTTCGCGCCCCCGGATGATGCGATCCCTCTCATGCGCGAGCTGGCGGTCGGGCGCCTCATCCCTGGTATTCCGAACCCGCTGCTGATCTGGATCGTGGTGGGCGCAGGAACCGTGTTCATGCTCACCCGTACGACGCTCGGTCGGCGTATCTATGCGGTAGGCAATAAGGAGCGCGCGGTATTCCTCTCCGGCGTCGATGCTCGACTCGTGGTTCTGATTTGCTTCGTGATTTCTGGCGCTTGCGCTGCGGCTTGCGGCGTCCTTCTCGCGGGATGGGCCAACCGCTCCTACCAGGCGATGGGCGATGTATACCTCCTGCCGTCGATTGCCGCGGTGGTACTGGGCGGCGCCAATGTACTAGGGGGCAAGGGCACATACCTGGGTACCGTTGCGGGCGTCATCCTGATCACACTGCTTCAGTCGATTCTGTCGGTGGTTCAGCCCCAGCAGATCTTTTTGCAGTTCGGCATCACCGTGTCGGCCGAAGCGGTGCGGCAGATCGCCTTTGGCATCGTCATCATCGGCATGCTGCTCATCTATGGCCGGGAACGGGGCCTGTCGCGGTGATGGCAGATGCGTGGGTCAAGCCCCGCGCATGACGCTCATAAAAAGTTCCTACAAAACATAATGGCCGGGGGAGCCCGGCCATTTCTCGTCCCACCTCGGGGACCATCTGCAAAACCTACCTCCCGAGCGTCACGCTGTCAAGGACTTTTTTCAATGTTCTGTCCTTTCCTGCATAGGTTCGAGCACCCTCCCCTCGCGTTGCGACGCAGGCTATAGAGAGCCAGCGTTGGGCCACTCGTCGATGTTCAATCCTGTCAATGCCATGATCTTCACGATGCTCGTATGGGGCATCGGACCGGTCTTCATCCGATCGCTGTCGGTGGGGCTCGGGGCGGCGGATGCACTCGTCATCCGCTACACGATGGTGAGCATCGGCTATGCGATCGGCCTCTATGTAGTCAGCCGCACGCCGATCGAGCGCCAAGACTGGCCGCGGCTCCTGTTCATCTCCATCGTCGGTATCTTCGGCTACAATCTAGGATCGGTGTTCGGTTTCGAACTGGTGCCGGCCGGGGTCGGCGGCATCATCATCGGCACGCAGCCGCTTCTCATCGTGCTGATCGCGGCGATCATCTCGCGCACGGTGCCCACACCTGCAGCCATTGCCGGACTGCTCCTAGGTTTCGCCGGCACGGCGCTCCTATTCTGGAACGATCTCATATTCGAGGACGACCAGGGCGGACTTGCCCTGGGGGCAATCTATATCTTCCTGAGCGGGCTCGCCTGGGCATTCTACGTCGTCCTGGCGAAGCCTCTGATTCTCAAATACGGCACCTATCAGATCACCGCGATCACTATCCTGCTCGCGACCATTCCGATCCTGAGCTTCACGAGTTTCGGCACCTTCGAAACGCTCTTCACCATGACGCGACGGCAGTGGCTCGAAATGTTCTACATGGTGGTGATCGCAAGCCTCATCGCCACGGTGACCTGGAATTACGCCGCTTCTCGGCTCTCGAGTGTCGCGACCGGGGCGTTCCTCTACCTCGTGCCGGCGATCGCGGTCGCAGCGGGCACCCTCATTCTCGGCGAGGTCGTGACGCCCAGCATGGTCGTCGGCGGTGCGCTTATCCTTCTCGGCGTGGCGGTGACGCAGTACTCCGATGCCATCATGACGCGGTTGCCCTTTTTGGTACGGCGGCAATTTCGTGCCCATGCCGCCCTGTTCTTCGCCGTCTCGATGTGGGGGCTCGTGCCGGTCGGCGTGCGGTTTCTGGTGTCGGATCTGAGACCCGAGACGCTGCTCGTAATCCGCTTGTTTCCGACAGGCGTACTCGCCGTCATGGTGCTCCTCATTCTCGGCATGAGACCCATTAGTCGGGAGGACTGGCCGAGACTCCTGGCGGCGGTAGCCATCGGCAATTGCGGCTACCAGGTGCTGGCCCATATCGGGATCAAGACGGTGCCGGCGAGCTGGACAGGCATGATCTTCGGTCTCGAGCCCTTGTTCGTGGTGCTGTTCGCCTTATTGCTCACCGGCGAGCGTCTGGGCCTCCAGCTCGCAACCGGCATGGCGATCGCCATCGGCGGCATCGTCATTCTGACGCTCGGGAGCGTCTCCTCGGGTGGCGGCGATGTCGGCCTTCTCGGTCTTGGCCTCATCCTGCTCGGCACCATGGGCTGGGGCCTCTACACGGTGCTCATCCGGCCGCTTTCGCGCAAATACGGCAGCCTCGAGACGGCGTGCCTCACCCTCGCCGCTACCGCCATACCGATGGTGCTGTTCGTGCGGCCGGGAATCGATGGGGAAATTGCTTCTCTCTCGACCCTGGATTGGGGCGTGCTGGGGTTGCTCATCCTGCTTGGCACCTTCCTGTCGCTCATGATGTGGAACTATGGCGTGAGTCGAATCGAAAGCGCCGCAGCCGGCATGTGGCTTTATGTGCAGCCAGTCGTCGCTGCGCTGGGCGGGGTACTGCTGCTCAAGGAACGCGTCACATGGCCGCTTGTCGTGGGCGGGGCCATCATCGTCGCGGGCGTCGCCATCTCGCAATGGAAGCAGGCCGAAGAGGAAGACGAGGAAAGTCCGGTGATCTTCCCTGAAGATACCGCAAAGACGGAGCTCGCGCGCGTCCCGTCACGTCCCGACATCAGGCACGCGGTCGAGCGGCTGGTTGCCTCTTCCAAGGAAGCCCAGCGGCTGAAATAACGGTCAAATTCCCATGCAAAATCCGCGTTTCCGCCATGACTTGCGGCGCGAGGCCGAGGTTTTATCCTCAACACCGACCAGGAGGTTCAGATGGCGGCTGCTCTGCAACGGAGGTGGTTTTTCGCACCGGGCATAATCATCACCGCCGGATGCATCATCTCCATCATCTCCTTCGGCGTGCGATCCTCCATGGGGCTGTTCACTCATCCGATCTCCGAAGCCTACCAGTGGAACCGCGAAGTCTACGGTCTCGCCATGGCGATCCAGAACCTCGTATGGGGCATCATGCAGCCCATTGCCGGCGCCATGGCCGACCGTTTCGGACCGGCCAAGGTGGTTGCCACCGGGGCGGTGATCTATGCGCTCGGCACGGCGCTCATGTCCTTCGCCGACACCCCAGCGCTCATGTATCTGGCGGGCGGGGTCCTTGTTGGCGCCGGCATCGCAACAGCCTCGTTCTCCATCGTAATGGCCGCATTCGGAAGGCTCGTGCCGCCGGAGAAGCGCTCGTGGGTGTTCGGGCTGGCGACGAGTGCCGGCTCGCTTGGGCAGTTCATCTTCGCGCCGCTGGGCCAGGGGTTCATCGCCGCCTTCGGCTGGCAGAATGCGCTGTTCCTCATGGCGGCGATCACGCTCCTGATGATTCCTCTCGCACTGCCTCTGACCGCGCCCGTGGCCCGGGAGCAGGCGACGGCCAAGGAAAATGCGCAGATCGGCATGCGCGAAGCGGTACGTTCCGCACTCGGACATCCGAGCTTCGTGCTCCTGGTGCTGGGCTTCTTCGTCTGCGGCTTCCAGCTCGCTTTCGTCACCATCCATCTGCCTGCCTATCTGGTGGAGCATGGGATCAGCGAGTGGCTCGCGGCGTCCGCCATCGCCATCGTCGGCATCTTCAACGTCATAGGCTCCTATTGTGCCGGCATCATCGGCGGGAAATACAGGAAGCGTATCTCGCTGGCGATGATCTATCTTCTGCGCTCGCTCTTCGTCATCCTGTTCCTGATGACGCCGGTGACACCGCTCTCGACGGTGGTGTTCACCGCCAGCATGGGCCTCCTTTGGCTTTCCACCGTACCTCTGACGATGGGGCTCGTGATGGTGATGTTCGGCACGCGCTACATTGCAACGCTCTATGGCTTCGTCTTCTTGAGCCATCAGGTCGGCTCGTTCTTCGGCGTGTGGCTCGGAGGCAAGTTCCACGACCTCTATGGAAGTTATGATCCGGTGTGGTGGATGGGCGTAGCGCTCGGACTGTTCGCGGCTCTCGTGCATTGGCCCATCCGCGAAGAGCGCGCGCCGGCCTTCGCGGTCTAGAGCCATGGCGGGGCGCACTGCAGACCATCGCCTTGCTCTCAAGCTTGCACTCTCCGTACTGGTGGTCTGGCTCATCGGCATGGCGATCCTCGTGCGCAGCGCAGCACTCGGACCCGACGCGTCGGGCAAGATGCTCGCCGTGTTCGAACCGGGCACGAGCCAGGATGCGATCTTCAGCACGCTCGTTGCGGCGGGCGGCAAACCGATACGCAACACGTGGCTGCCTTTCGTTTGGGTGGTGGCGGGGGATGGCGCCGGTTTCGCCGGAAGGCTCAAGGAGCATGGCGCGGTCGGCGCTTACGGCGAACTTCCCTTCGCGCCTTCAGTTGCGGGATGTCTTGCCTATGCGGACGCAAAGGTTGCCGAGCTTTTCACCCTGCGGCCCTAGCAGCACTCGCACGGCAAAGCTGCCAAGCTTAAGTGTTTGATGGTTAATAGTTTGTTAATGTGTTGACCGCAACCTAATCAAAGGCAGATCATTCTTTTAGGGGAGAGACATTGTCATAGCTGGAGGGCTCCAATGACGGCTGGCAGAGATTTCGTGAGTCAGTTGCGCGGCTATTCGCTGACGACGGCGGAAATTCTCTACTACCTGCCCGATCATCGCGACCTGCTGCAGACTTTCATCTGGCAGGACTATGACATCGCTCCGCGCTTTCCGAAGCTGATCCGGTTTCTCGACTTCTGGGCGAAGAATTTGGACGGGCCGCTCGCCAGCGTGAGGGTGGCGCATCGCGCGCTCATCGGGGCGGCTGAAATGAGACTGGTGGCACGGGAGTGGCGGATCAATTGATCCGCCATCGTTAACTGAAATCCGCTCCCCCCGACGTCGGGGGGACGCGTGTCAGGGCTAACGCGAATAATATTCGACGACGAGGCCTGGATCCATCTGCACGGGATAGGGCACGTCCGTAAGGGCCGGTATGCGCGCGAGCTTCGCCGTCATCTTCTTATGATCGGCGTCAACGTAATCGGGAACGTCGCGCTCGGCCAGCTGAAGAGCCTCGAGCAGGATCGGCAGCTCCTTCGACTTGTCGCCGACCTCGACCGTGTCTCCCACCTTGAGGCGGATCGAGGCAATGGTGACACGCCTGCCGTTCACCCGCACATGGCCATGGCTGATGAACTGGCGCACGGCATGCATGGTCGGAGCGAATTTGGCACGGTAGCAGAGGGCGTCGAGCCGGCGCTCGAGCAAGCCAATAAGATTCTCGGAGGTGTCGCCAGGCATGCGTGAGGCCTCGGCATAGATCTTGCGGAACTGCCGCTCCGACACATTGGCATAGTAGCCTTTGAGCTTCTGCTTGGCGCGAAGCTGCACGCCGAAGTCGGACAGCTTGCCCTTGCGACGCTGGCCGTGCTGGCCAGGTCCGTAGTCACGCTTGTTGACCGGGCTCTTGGGCCGGCCAAAGATGTTCTCGCCGAGGCGGCGATCGAGCTTGTATTTCGCGGAGGCGCGTTTGGTCATAGAGGCTCCATATCGTTCAGTCGTTAAGAGCTTCGCCCTCCTCTGCCGGTTTTTCCGGCCGACAGGTCCTTGAGCCAAACGCGCGAACGGCGGCCCAGGACCACGGGCAAGCAAAACGCGGGAAGAAGGCAAGCCGCCTTCCCGCGCATGGGCGGTCATCTACAAGCAAAGGGCGAAGCTGTCAAATCGGCAGGGCCAGGATTTCATGGACGGGGAAGCCCATGGCCTCATAGGCCTTGAGGCCCATGTTCGTGGAGAGAGGCGAGGTGAACAGCGCCGTGCCCGAACGCGGGCCGGCCTTCTGGCTGTCGAGACTTTGCTGCTTCAAGACATCGACGACGCGGCGGGCGATCGCCGGGGCCGGATCGACATAGTCCACGGACCAAGGGGCGGCCTTGCGAATGTCTTCAAGGAGGAGCGGATAATGGGTGCAGCCGAGCACGACCGTGTCGGTGCGCTTTCCTTCACGGTAGCGGAAGACAGGCTGGATCTCGTCCCTGATCTCGTCCAAGCCGACTGTTCCCCCCATGAGTTTGGCTTCGGCCATTTCAGCGAGCCGCGTCGCGCCGTGCAGGAACACCTTGCAGTGATAGGCGTAGGTCTGGATGAGGGCTTGCGTGTATTCGCGCCTGGCGGTGCCGGGCGTGGCGAGGACGCCGATGATGCCGCTCCTGCTTTGCTGGGCTGCAGGCTTGATGGCTGGAACAGTGCCGACGAAGGGCACAGTATAGACCTCACGCAGCTGGCTCAGGGCAATAGTGCTCGCCGTATTGCACGCGATGACGACGAGGTCGGGGCCTGCAGCCTCGATGAGCTTGCCCATGACGGCGAGGATCCGCTCGATCAGGCGAACCTCCTCCCAGGCGCCATAGGGAAATGCGGCGGTATCGGCGGCATAGACAAACTGCGCCAGCGGAAGGGCCTCCTTCACGGCGCTGGCGACGGTGAGACCGCCCATGCCGGAGTCGAAGAGCAGAATGCGCGGCGAGCGGATCACGTGCCTTCTTCCTTGCCCGGCTTCCGACGCGTGTGCGCGTAGGTCAATCCCGAGACAATGCCGCGCAACGTTCGCACCTCCTGCTCGGTCAGCCCGGCTCTGAGGAACATGTTTCTGATGTTGCGCATCATCGAGGGAACCTTGTCTGGCGGCCGCAAGAAACCGCACTCCAGCAGCTCAGCCTTAAGATGGCGGAAAAATCCTTCAAGCTCGTCCTTGCTGGCCGGCCTCGAACCCGCGGTCGGCAGGTGCGGACCGGAATAGGCTGGCGCTTCCGGTGTCTCCTGGCCCAAGGTCGTGGCGCCGCGCTTGTACCACTCATAGCCCAGGAGAAGCACGGCCTGGGCGATATTGAGCGAAGCGAAGGATGGATCGACCGGGGCCATCACGATCGCGTCGGCGAGCGCCACTTCCTCGTTCCTCAGCCCGAAGCGCTCGCGGCCAAAGAAGACGCCGATGCGTTCGCCATCGGCGATGCGACGGCGCATGTCGTCGCCCGCCTGCTCGGGCGTGATCACAGGCTTGACCATGCCGCGCGGTCGCGCCGTCGTCGCATAAACAAAGGAGAGATCAGCAATGGCGCCGGCGGCGTCGGGAAAAACCCGGGCACCCTTGATGATCCAGTCGGCACCCGAGGCCGCTTTCTGCGCCCGTTCATTGGGCCAGCCGTCGCGGGGTGAGACCAGCCTCAGCTCGGACAAGGCAAAATTGGCCATGGCCCTGGCGGAGGTGCCGATATTTTCCCCGAGCTGCGGTTCGACGAGAATGACGACCGGCGTCGGTCCCGCGCTGTGAGGGTTCCTATGGTCAGTACCTGCCATGATTTCCGGATAGCGGAGAAGGCGAAGCGGCGGCAAGCGGCTCGCCCCGCGGTCCCTCTTGTCTTGTCCTCAGGGTTTGTTTATTATTTAATTGAGTACTTAAATAAATGGAGCCTAAAATGTCGGAAGAACGAAAGCGTAGGGGCGGATGTCAATGCGGCCAGGCCCGGGTCACCGTAACAGGCGACCCCATGGTCGGCGTCAATTGCCATTGTCTCGTCTGCCAGGGCTTGAGCGGTGCGGGTCACGTGTTCGTTCTCGTTTACCCGGCGCAAAGCGTCGAGATCGAGGGGAAGCTGTCGCAGTTCAAATACAAGGCGGACAGCGGCAAGATTGCGACGCGATATTTTTGTCCAACCTGCGGCTCGCAGCTTTACGGCACGAGCGAGCAAATGCCGGGGACATATGGAATCAACGCGACCTGCCTCGAGGATACCTCCGCCTATCGGCCGAAGATCACCGCTTATGCGAAGCGGGTGCAGGCCTGGGACCATCTAGCGGAAGGGGTGCCCTCCTTCCCCGCCATGCCGCCCATGCAGTAGGCCATGAGGCTCGTCATCACCGGGCTCAACCCGGTGATCTTGCAATGAGTTCGAGATGGCCGGGTCTTGGCCCGGACATGACGATTGGAGAGTCCTAGAACCTGCACGAGATCGGTTCCAGCCAACCCCTTTCTCGGCGCGTGCCCGATTGCTATAGAGCGCTCCGCTTCAGGCGCGACAAGAGCGGAACACTCAGGGCATGGCAAAAATCAAAGTTGAGAATCCCGTCGTCGAACTCGACGGAGACGAGATGACGCGGATCATCTGGGCATTGATCAAGGAGAAGCTCCTTCTCCCCTATCTCGACGTCAAGCTTCTCTATTTCGATCTCTCCGTGCAAAACCGAGACAGGACCGAGGACAAGGTGACGGTCGAGGCTGCCAATGCCATCAAGCAGCATGGCGTCGGCGTCAAATGCGCCACAATCACGCCCGACGAGGACCGGGTGAAGGAGTTCAAGCTCAAGCAGATGTGGAAGTCGCCGAACGGCACCATCCGAAACATCCTGGGCGGGGTGATTTTTCGCGAGCCGATCATCTGCTCGAACGTGCCACGGCTGGTGCCGGGCTGGACGCGCCCCATCGTAGTCGGCCGCCACGCCTTCGGCGACCAATACCGTGCCACGGATTTCTCTTTCCCAGGCAAAGGGACACTCACCGTGAAGTTCACGGGCGAAGACGGGAACGTCATCGAGCACGAGGTGTTCAAGTCGCCGGCGTCCGGCGTGGCGCTTGCCATGTACAATCTCGATGATTCGATCAGGGATTTCGCCCGCGCCTCGTTCAACTACGGGCTCAACCGCAAATTCCCCGTTTATCTGTCGACCAAGAACACGATCCTCAAGATCTACGATGGGCGTTTCAAGGACATTTTCCAGTCAATCTACGAGTCCGAGTTCAAGGCGGAGTTCGAAAAGTGCAAGCTCTTCTACGAACACCGGCTCATCGACGACATGGTGGCCTCGTCGCTCAAATGGTCGGGCGGCTATGTATGGGCATGCAAGAATTACGACGGGGATGTGCAGTCGGACACGGTGGCGCAAGGCTTCGGCTCGCTTGGCCTCATGACCAGCGTGCTCATGACACCCGACGGTAAGACGGTCGAAGCTGAGGCGGCGCACGGCACGGTGACGCGACATTACCGTCTGCATCAGCAGGGCAAAGAGACCTCGACGAATTCCACCGCTTCAATCTATGCCTGGACGCGAGGCCTCGCTCACCGCGCCAAACTCGACGGCAATGTCAAACTCGGCGAGTTCGCGGCGATGCTCGAGCGCACAACGGTGTCGACGATCGAGAGCGGCTTCATGACCAAGGATCTCGCTGTTCTCGTTGGCCCCGAACAAAAGTGGCTCTCGACGGAGGGCTTTCTCGACAAGATCGAGGGCAATCTGCAGAAGGCCATGGGTTGAAGGTGCCACATCGGCAGCGCTGCTGAGCCCGATCTTGGTCCCCTATCCTTCCATGGGAGGCGTGCGGAACTCCGCACTTGCCCTGCTGGTGGTGACCGGCATCCTTCTCGGCCTAATCCCTCCTTTCGGCAAGCTCGCGAGCACGCACGGCGTTCCTCCCTTGTTGTGGGCTTTGGTGATCTCCTTCGGCGCAGGTGCCGTTCTCCTCGCCGGCCTGGCTTGGCGCGGCAATCGGCTGGCGCTCGATCGGCGGCACATTCGGTACTACGTCATCGTTGCGATCGTATCTTACGCTCTGCCCAATTTTCTTATGTTCGCCGCCATACCCCATCTCGGTGCAGGCTATGCGAGCATCATGTTCACCCTGTCTCCGGTCATAACTCTGCTCCTCTCATTTCTCCTACGCGTGAGCAGGCCCAATCCGCTTGGTGTCTTGGGCGTCATGATCGGCTTTATCGGCGCGCTGATGGTCGCCACGACACGCGGTCAGGCGGGACATCCGGCCGACGTCATTTGGGTCGTCGTCGGTCTCACGATTCCGCTGAGCCTCGCGGTCGGAAACATCTACCGTACGATAGACTGGCCCGACGGCAGCAAGCCTCTCGCGCTCGCAGCCGGCAGTCATCTCGCTTCAGCGGTGATGCTCATCGGTCTTGTCTTGGCCTATGAGGGAGCAAGTTCCGTTCGAGTGCTCTGGGACGTACCTCTTCTGGTAGCGGCACAGATAGCGACTTCCTCCGCGATGTTCGCCTTCTTCTTCCGGCTGCAGCTGGTCGGCGGCCCTGTTTATCTCAGCCAGATCGGATATGTCGCAGCCGCGGTCGGGCTGGTCATCGGTGTGGTGTTCCTCGACGAGAGCTACGCTCTGCTCACCTGGCTGGGTGCTGCGATCATCGCCCTTGGCGTAAGCATCACGACGAAGGCACGGGGGACTTCCTAAACCTTATTTCTTCTTCTTGTCCACCTGCTCTCGCACACCTTTCACCTCGGCCTCGAGCACTCCCAACCTGCTCTCTTGACTGTCCGTCCACGCCTTCATGCTGGTGACCGTATTGCGGTAATCGGTCTCCATCGAGCCGAGCCTCTTATCCATGTCCACGTTGATGACGTCGAACCTCTTGTTCAACTCATTGCCGACCCGCTGTTCAACCGCGTTGGATGTGTCCATCAGTCTGCGGTCGATCTGGCCCAGGTCCTTAGCCAGGGTATCCATCCTCGCATTGACGGCCTGCGCATTCGTTTGCGCGCTCTGGACCAAATTGTTGAGCGAGCCGAGATAAAAATAAAGCAAGGTCGCAAATCCAAGAACCGCCAAGACGATGCCGGCAAGCGCGCCCAAGGCCAGGCTTCTCGCCCAGAGCGCAGATTTTCGGGCGGTCAACTGGGCGTCGGCGACTGCAACGGGGAGCGCGTTGCGGATGGGGTTGCCGGAATTCGCCTTTCTCAAATAGGCGTCCGCCGACAGGTTCAATTTCGCAGGCGGGAAACCCGGGAAATAACGCTTGGCGGAAGCCTCCTTCTCCGCCGGCCGAAAGCCGAACGTCGTCTTGGTGAATTCCGCCCAAACGAGCGCCTGCGTCGTATCAAGGTCGTAATCGACCGCAGTAGGATTGTGCAGCGGGACGAGCAGCCTGCCTGAGAAGCCCGGGTCAACCATCGGCCCTGTACCCATCAGCAGGCCGCGATGAATATGGGTCGCGCGCAAGCTCAGATGCACCGCGATGTAGTAAGGCACCCGGAAATATGGTTCCAGCTGCGCGAAGCAGAGCGAGTGGGCGGGCACGATGCAGCGGGACCCCCGGCTCAGAGTTTCCGAAATACGGCGCCCCTCCCCGTCCCAACGAATGAATTCGCCCCCCATATGTATCTCGTAGGAGGCGGATTTCAGCGAACGGGAATCGAATGGATAAATCAGGCCCGTCACACGTGCGTAGTCGTCTATCTCGGCTGCGGACAAGAGCGCCAGAGGAACGCTCGGAAACGGGTCCGCCGTCAGAAACTTGGCTGCCTTCTCTGCCGCCTCGGCATCGCTAATAGCAAAGTTGAGCTCCGTCATCTGCTCCCCCCTGTTCGTTCTGTAGTGATTCGCGAAAAGGTTAGTAGACTCCGCAATGCGAGTCGAGCAACAGGAGCAGGTGGCCTTGGCGGTGCCGACTACGCCGCAAGAAGGGACAGGACCTGCCGCACGTCGACCGGCTTGTGCAGGACTCCCAGCGCACCATGGGCGATCGCCTGCTGCACCAGTTCCTCGACGCTATAGCCCGTCATCATATACACGCGCGCCCTGGGTTTGATCTTGCGGATCTCGAAGAAGCTTTCGACGCCGTTCTGCCCCGGCATGGCGATATCCATGAAGGTGATGTCGAAATTCTTTTGTTCGCAGGCCCTAATCGCATCCCTGCCCGAATTGGCCGTGGTGACGAGGTGACCTTCCATCTCGAAGATCTCGGCCAGCGAGTTGGCAATGTCGACATCGTCGTCGACGACCAGGATTTGCAGTTGCCTCGGATTGCTCATGCTGCGTCGCGCCTCTCTAGTTCGGTTGGAATGCAGGCCGTCATCCTTGTCCCGTGGCCGATCCGCGTCTCGATGCGCAGACTGCCGCCATGCTCGTCGAGGATCTTCTCGACTGCGGGAAGGCCCAAGCCAACGCCAAAAGTCTTGGTCGTGAACAGCGGCTCGCGGATCTTGTTCAGCACGTCCTCGGGTATGCCGGGCCCGTTGTCGGCACAGGCGATCTCGATGCCGCGGTTCACCATGGCGGTCGAAATCACGATCCTCGGTTCGGAAGCGGCGAATTTGCCGGGATCGTCACCCTTGCCGACCATGGCTTCCGATGCGTTGGTGAGGAAATTGACGATCACGCGGTACATGCGCGAGGGATCGAAACGGGCCGTGATGCCAGAAAGCCCCGGCTCGAACTCCACCCTGACCATCGGCGGCAGCTTCTGCGCCTGCTCGTTCAGGACTTCGCTCAGCCATTTGTCGACCTCGACCATCTCCACCTGCAAAGTGCGGGTGCGGGTGAAGTCGAGCAGTTCGCTGATGATGCTATCGCAGCGCACGATACCTTTGCCGATGCGAGCAAGCTGGCCCTCGATTTCCGGCGTCCTGATCTCGAGCTTCCGGTCAATAAGGTAGGCAGCCGTGCGAATGGTGTTGAGCGGATTGCGAATCTCATGGGCGACGGTGGCCGTAAGCTGGCCGAGCTGGGCAAGCTTGCCCTTCCTGATGTTTTCCCCCTGCGCATCCTGCAGCTCCTGCATCTTTGCGGCGAGTTCCTCGTTGAGGCGGGTAACGTCCTCGTTCACGGTCTGCAGGCGCGCGGCAAAGGCGAGCGTGTCGGCACGCGAGTTCTCGAGCCTTTCGTAGGCATCGGTAATCTCGCGGTGGCTCTGCCTGATGAGCCGGCCGATATAAAGTCCATAGCTGGTGATGCCGGCGACCATCAGAAGTATCAGGCCGGCGACGAGGAACTCATAGCTCCTCAAGTTGCGCACCTGAGAGATGTTTTGGTTTTCATACTCGCGGGTGAGGAGGAGGATGCTCGCCATGGCCCCATGAAACTGATGCTTGAGCCGGTTGGCGAATCCTTCCGTCATGGACATGCAATGGGCGGCCTTGGGAAGCCAACCGTTGTAGTAGCTCGAAAAGGACGAGCGTCCGTGCTCGGCAACCAGCTTGAGCGTACCGCGAACAAGGTGGAGCGCTGCTATGGCGTCCTGCCCGGGCTCCATGCGGTCTGGGGTATTGAGCTCCTGCTGGAGGCGGGCGACCGTCTGTTCGAGTGCCTTCAGGTTGGCTTCGAAGTGCTTGCTCTTGCTGACAGGATCGCCAGTCTCGAACATCTCGACGACGGGAGCGCTCGTCTCCATGACGAGATCGTTCAATTCCCACATTTCGGTGAAGATCGAATCCCAGCTCTGGCGGTAGTCCACCGTTCGCTCGAAAACGCTGGCGAAATGGCTGCTGAGCATGAGGCCCGCGAGCACGCACAGCAAGTCGAAACTCGCAAGCGCGAAATAGACGAGATGGACGCGCCTGTGGCTCTTCGGCCCCGGCATTTTTGCCGCGGTTGAAGGTAGCGAGATCATGTGCCCTCCGGTAAGGTCAGCTAATCTTCGAGTGCGAAGATGCTCTAGGCGTCGTAAAAAGTGGTTAATGCGCCGCATTGCGCGCCTGAGTTGTCGTCGTTGCAGTTAGGGAAGCGTGAAGGAAAAATGACGAATTGGCAGCAAGGGATGAGCGGCGGATGCCAGTGCGGCGCCGTGCGCTACAGGTTCACCGGCAAGCCCGGCGGAGCATCAATCTGCCATTGTCGCATGTGCCAGAAGGCATTCGGATCATGGGGCGCGGCCCTCGTCTCGCTCAAGGCGGCAGAGTTTGTGTGGACGCGGGGGAAACCTTCTGAATACCGCTCATCGCCTCCCGTGGCGCGAGGCTTTTGCGCCCAGTGCGGAACGCCGCTCTACATGCGCGACGACGGGGATGAGAATTACGAGATGGCGATCGGAACACTCGATGATCCCGATCGCACGCCGCCAACCAAGCAGGTGGGGGTGGAGAGTGAGCTTAAGTGGTTCCGCTCGCTGGCGGCGCTGCCACGGCAGGAGACCGGGGATTACAACAGCCCCGAGAAGCTTGCCAGCTACAGGAGCCGTCAGCATCCCGATCATGACACCGAAGCGTGGAAGCCTGATTTCTAGCCGGCAATTGCGCTCCTGATCGCCTCGACGGCCTGCTCGGCTTTTGATCCGTCCGGCCCACCCGCCTGGGCCATGTCGGGGCGGCCGCCGCCGCCCTTGCCACCGAGGGCGGATGAACCGGCGCGCACCAGGTCGACGGCGCTGTAGCGCCGGGTGAGATCGTCGGTGACGCCGACGACAACGGCCGCCTTGCCATCTTCGGCAACGGCGACGAAGGCAACGACGCCCGAGCCGACGGCCTTTTTGCCCTGATCGGCCAACGCCTTCAGATCCTTGGGCTCGACACCCTCAACGACGCGACCCATGAATTTGACGCCGCCGACATCGATGGGCTCGGCGGCCGGGGCGCCCTTGGCTCCGCCGGCCATGGCAAGCTGGCGCCTCGTTTCGGCGAGCTCGCGCTCCAGCCGCTTGCGTTCCTCGAGCAGGGATTCGATGCGGCGGGGCACTTCGGCGGGCAGAACCTTCAACAGGTCCGATGCTTCAGCCAGCCGCTCGCTCTGGTCGGCCAGGTGACGCAGAGCCGCTTCCCCGGCGAGGGCCTCGATCCTGCGGACGCCTGCGGCTGAGGCGCTTTGCGCGACGATGTGAACGAGGCCGATATCGCCTGTCCGGCGCACGTGGGTTCCGCCACAGAGCTCCATCGAGAAGACGGGCCGGTTGCCGCCGCCCGTGGGATCGACGCCCATGGAGACGACGCGCACCTCATCACCGTATTTCTCGCCAAAAAGCGCCATGGCGCTCTCCTCGATCGCCTCATCGACCGACATGAGCCGCGTCGTCACTTCGCCGTTCTGCTGCACGACGGCGTTGGCCAGGGCCTCAATGCGCATGAGTTCGTCGGGGGCGATGGGCTTGGTGTGGGAGAAATCGAAACGCAGACGGTTCGGTTCGACGAGAGAGCCCTTCTGCGTCACATGCGCGCCCAGCACTTCGCGCAACGCCTCATGGATGAGATGAGTCGCAGAATGATGCACGCGATTGCCGGCGCGGCGCCGGTGATCGACTTCGAGCTCAACGGCATCGCCCTCCCGCAGCGCTCCCTTTTCAAGTCTTCCGAGATGGACGATGAGATCTCCGAGACGGCGCTGGGTGTCCTCCACTTTGAACAACGCGCCCTCGGCCGATCTAACGACACCCCGATCGCCGACCTGGCCCCCCGCTTCGCCGTAGAAGGGCGACTGGTTGAGAACGAGCGTGCCGGCATCCCCGGCCTTCAGCTCGCGCACCATGCGGCCCCCCGTCACGATGGCGCGGATCTGGCCTTCCGCCTTTTCCGTGTCATAGCCCAGAAAATCGGTGCCGCCCGTCTTCTCCCTGACGTCGAACCAGACAGCCTCGGTGCTCGCTTCGCCCGAGCCCGCCCAGGCCTTGCGGGCCTCCTGGCGCTGACGCTCCATGTCCTGCTCGAAACTTTCGAGATCGACGGCGATGCCGCGGGGTTTCAACGCATCCTGGGTGAGATCGAGAGGGAAGCCGTAGGTGTCATAGAGCTTGAAGGCGACATGGCCCGAGAGCTTGTCGCCGGGATTGAGGTTCGCCGATTCCTCCTCGAGCATGCGCAGGCCGCGCTCGAGCGTCTTGCGGAAGCGCGTCTCCTCGAGCTTCAGCGTCTCTTCGATCAGCCCCTGGGCGCGGTGAAGCTCGGGGTAGGCGGCGCCCATTTCGCGGACGAGAGCCGGAACCAGCTTCCAGACGAGGGGATCGCGGGCGCCGAGCAATTCGGCATGACGCATGGCGCGCCGCATGATGCGTCTGAGCACATAGCCCCTGCCCTCGTTCGAAGGCAGGACACCGTCGGCGATGAGAAAGGAGGTTGCGCGCAGATGGTCGGCAATCACCCGGAAGGAGGGCTTGCGCTCCGCCTCGGCGGCAACCCCCGTCTCTTCCTCGATGACCCTGATGAGGGCGCGAAAGAGATCGGTTTCGTAATTGTCATGAGTGCCCTGGAGCACTGCGGCAATGCGTTCAAGTCCCATGCCCGTATCGATCGAGGGCTTGGGGAGTTCGATGCGTTCCTCCTTGGAAATCTGTTCGAACTGCATGAAGACGAGGTTCCAGATTTCGATGAAGCGGTCGCCCTCGGCATCGGCGGAACCAGGAGGACCGCCCGGAATGTGGGGCCCATGATCATAGAAGATTTCAGAACATGGACCGCAGGGGCCGGTATCGCCCATGGCCCAGAAGTTATCGGAGGTCGGAATCTTGATGATG
>Ga0209382_10002104_pt1 | contig 29837 bp, 30 predicted proteins | sample SoiMetdeltSBSDD5_FD_187599 | JGI IMG/M metagenome (GOLD analysis project Ga0209382, IMG submission 187599) | Bulk soil microbial communities from a Populus tree surrounding site in Tennessee, USA - Soil MetaG P. deltoides SBSDD5 (SPAdes) (version 2) | ecosystem: Environmental > Terrestrial >...
CCATCGGCCAGCCGAATCCGTCCACCCCGGCCGACCCATGGAGATTTGATGGCAACCCAACGCCGACTCGCCAACGCCATTCGTGCCCTGGCGATGGATGCAGTCGAAGCGGCCAATAGCGGCCATCCCGGCATGCCGATGGGCATGGCCGATGCCGCCACCGCGCTGTTCACAAAGCATCTGAAATATGATCCGGCTGACCCCCACTGGCCGGACCGCGACCGGTTCGTCTTGTCGGCGGGCCATGGCTCGATGCTGATCTATGCGCTGCTGCACCTCACCGGCCACGCGCATCCGACGATCGAAGAGATCAAGAATTTCCGCCAGCTTTCCAGCCCCTGCGCCGGCCACCCTGAGAATTTCATGCTGCCGGGCATCGAAACCACCACCGGGCCGCTGGGCCAGGGCCTGGCTACCGCGGTCGGCATGGCGATCGCCGAACGGCATCTGAACGCTGTTTATGGCGACGAGTTGGTCGATCACCGTACCTATGTCCTCGCCGGCGACGGCTGCCTGATGGAAGGCATCAACCATGAGGCGATCGGGCTTGCGGGGCATCTGAAGCTCGGGCGGCTGATCGTGTTGTGGGATGATAACAAGATCACCATCGACGGGTCGACCGACCTTAGCCGCAACGAGGATGTGATGGCCCGGCATGTGGCGATGGGCTGGCACACTGTCGAATGCGACGGCCTCGACAGCGGCAAAGTCAGCAAGGCGATCGAGGAAGCGATCGCCGACCCACGCCCGTCACTGATCCGCTGCAAGACGATCATCGGTTTCGGGGCGCCCAACAAGCAGGGCACCGCGGCGACACACGGCGCGGCGCTGGGCGCCGACGAAGTCGCTGCCGCCCGCAAGGAGCTGGGCTGGGATCTGCCGCCGTTCGAGATCCCCGAGGACGTCGCCAAGGCCTGGTGCGACGCGGGCGCGCGCGGCGGCAAGACGCGGGCTGAATGGCACCAGCGGATGGACGTCAGCAGCAAGGGCGCCGAGCTCCGTGAACGGCTGGCGGGCCGGATCGATGAGCGCTGGCTCAAGCCCTATGTCGATGCGCTGGTTGCCAATCCGCCCAAGGTTGCGACCCGCAAGGCATCGGAAATGGCGCTGGAGGTGATCAATGCCGCCTGCCCCTGGACCATCGGCGGATCGGCCGACCTCACCGGTTCCAACAACACCAGGACCAAGGAGCTCCAGCCGCTCACCCATGAGAATTACGCCGGCCGCTACATTTACTACGGCATCCGCGAGTTCGGCATGGCGGCGGCGATGACCGGCATGGCGCTGCACGGCGGCGTGCTGCCCTATGGCGGCACCTTCTTGGTCTTTTCCGACTATAGCCGTCCGGCGATCCGTCTCGGCGCGCTGATGGGCGCCAAGGTCGTGCATGTCATGACCCATGATTCGATCGGCCTCGGCGAGGACGGACCGACCCACCAGCCCATCGAGCACCTCCAGTCGCTCCGCGCCATGCCAGGTCTGCACGTCTATCGCCCCGCCGACGCGGTCGAGACGGCTGAATGCTGGGCCTCGGCGTTGGCCATCGACGGGCCGAGCCTGATTGCCCTGTCGCGGCAGAATCTGTCGCCTGCGCGAACCCAGGCGTCTGACGAGAATCTGTCGGCGCGCGGCGCCTACCGCCTCAAGGCCGCCGAAGCTCCACGCAAGGCGATCCTGATAGCCACCGGGTCCGAGGTCGAGATCGCGCTCCAGGTTGCGGCGAACCTTGAACGGGAAGGCATCGGCGCCGACGTCGTCTCCATGCCTTGTACCGAATTGTTTGACTTGCAGCCGGACATCTATCGCGAGGATATCCTTCCGGACGTCTCGAACCGCGAGATCCTTCGTGTGTCGATCGAGGCGGGGACGACCTTCGGCTGGGAGCGCTACACCGGGCTCCATGGCCTCAGGATCGGGATCGACCGGTTCGGCGCCTCCGCGCCGGCTGCCGACCTCTACGATCACTTCGGGCTGACCGCCCCCAAAATCACTGCCCAAGTGCTCGACCACATCAAGATTAGGGAAATCGCATGACCAAAGTCGCCATCAATGGTTTCGGCCGCATCGGCCGCCTCGTCGCCCGCGCCATTCTCGAGCGCAATGATCATGATCTCGAGCTGGTGGCGATCAACGACCTGGCCGACGCAAAGTCGAACGCCATGCTGTTCAAGCGCGACAGCGTCCATGGACCGTTCCCGGGCGAGGTCAGCGCCGAGGGCGATGCGATGATCGTCAACGGCAAGCGCATCAAGGTCACTGCCGAGCGCGACCCGGCCAAGCTGCCGCATGCCGAGCTGGGCGTCGAAGTGGCACTTGAGTGCACCGGCTTCTTCGCCGACCGCGACGGCGGGCAGAAGCATCTCGACGCGGGCGCCAAGCGGGTGCTGATCTCGGCCCCGGCCAAGGGTGCTGACCTGACCGTGGTCTATGGCGTCAACCACGACAAGCTGACCGCCGAGCACACCATCGTTTCCAACGCCAGCTGCACCACCAACTGTCTGGCGCCGGTCGCCAAGGTGTTGAACGACCTGGTCGGCATCGAGCGCGGCCTGATGACCACCATCCACGCCTATACCAACGACCAGAAGATCCTCGACCAGATCCACAGCGACATGCGCCGCGCCCGTGCCGCCGCCATGTCAATGATCCCGACCACCACGGGCGCCGCTCGCGCAGTCGGTGAGGTGCTGCCGGAGCTGAAGGGCAAGCTCGATGGCTCGGCGGTGCGGGTGCCGACGCCAAACGTCAGCCTCATCGACCTGACCTTCACACCGAGTCGCGACACGTCGAAGGAAGAAATCAACGCTGCGCTGAAGGCGGCATCGGAGAACGGTCCGCTGGCCGGCATCCTCGACTATAGCGAGGAGCCTTTGGTCTCGATCGATTATAACCACTGCCCGGCTAGCTCGACCATCGACAGCCTGGAGACGGCGGTGATCGAGGGCAAGCTGGTCCGCGTCGTCAGCTGGTACGACAATGAATGGGGCTTCTCGAACCGCATGGTCGACACGGCCGGCGCGATCGCCAAGCTGATCTGAACAGATGGCGGCCGGCTTCAATACGCTCGACGACCTGCCGGACGATCTTACCGGCAAGCGGGTGCTGGTCCGCGTCGACCTTAACGTGCCGATGCAGGACGGGGCGATCAGCGACAACACGCGATTGCGCGCCGCAGTGCCGACCATCGCGGAATTGAGCGACAAGGGCGCGATCGTGCTGCTGCTGTCGCACTTCGGCCGGCCCAAGGGACAAAGCCGGCCCGACATGTCGACCGCGCTATTGGTCAAGCCGCTGGCCGAGCTGACCGGCCGCTCGGTCCGCTTCGTCGAGGATTGCCAGGGCGCGGAAGCGGCACGGGCGATCTCGATCATGCTCCCGGGCTCGATCGGCATCCTCGAGAACACGCGGTTCCATCTGGGCGAGGAAAAGAACGATCCGGAGCTCGCCAAGAGCATGGCGGCGCTTGGCGACTATTATGTCAACGATGCCTTCTCCGTGTCGCACCGCGCGCATGCCTCGACGGAGGGAGTGGCGCATTTGTTGCCGTCCTTTGCCGGCCGGGCGATGGAAGCGGAGCTGACGGCGCTCGAAAAAGCGCTTGGCAACCCTGAGCGTCCGGTCGCGGCGGTAGTCGGAGGCGCCAAAGTGTCGACCAAGCTTGCCGTGCTCGGCAACTTGGTCGGCAAGGTCGATCATCTGATCATCGGCGGCGGCATGGCCAACACCTTCCTCGCCGCGCGCGGGGTCGATGTCGGCAAATCGCTCGCCGAGCATGACCTGGTCGGCGAGGCGGAGGGCATTTTCGAGCGCGCCGATGCCGCGAGATGCATCATCCACCTTCCTTACGACGTAGTGGTGGCCAAGGAATTCGCGCCCAATCCGCCAAGCCTTAGGACCTGCAACGTCCATGAAGTGGCCGCGGACGAGATGATCCTCGACGTCGGCCCGGCCGCGGTCGAGGCGCTGTCCGACGCGCTCAAGACCTGCCGCACCCTGGTGTGGAATGGCCCATTGGGCGCATTCGAAACGCCCCCGTTCGACGAGGCGACGGTAGCGCTGGCCAAAACCGCCGCGGCGCTGACCCAGGACGGCAGCCTGGTTTCGGTCGCGGGTGGCGGCGATACTGTCGCGGCGCTCAATCATGCTGGCGTGGCGGGTGACTTCACCTTCGTCTCGACCGCTGGCGGCGCCTTCCTTGAGTGGATGGAAGGTCGCGTATTGCCTGGCGTGGCGGCGCTTCAACGCTAGTCCGGTTGCGACTCCTTCGCGCCGCGTCTAGAGCGCGCCGCATAGGTATGCACCTCTTGCCTCAGGGACTGAAATGAACGCCACCGTGACGACCGGAACCCGCCACCCCGACATGCTTGCCAAGATCGAGAAGGGGCAGGGCTTCATCGCCGCCCTCGACCAGAGCGGCGGCTCGACGCCCGGCGCGCTCAATGCATATGGCGTTGGCGAGGACGCATTTTCGAATGAAGAGGAGATGTTCGGCCTCATCCACCAGATGCGGTCCCGGATCATCACCGCACCTTCATTCGGCAGCGGCAAGGTGATCGGCGCGATCCTGTTCGAAAGGACGATGGATGGGACCGCGGACGGCAAGCCGGTGCCTGAGCTGCTGTGGGAACGGGGCGTGGTGCCGTTCCTAAAGGTCGACAAAGGCCTGGCCGATGAGGCCGACGGCGTCCAGTTGATGAAGCCGAACCCTGATCTTGAAGCGCTGCTCGACCGCGCCAACGCCAACGGCGTTTTCGGCACCAAGATGCGCTCGGTGATCAAGCTCGCCAACCCGGCGGGCATCGCGGCAGTGGTCGCGCAGCAGTTCGACGAGGCGAAGCGCATCCTGGCCAAGGGGCTGATGCCGATCATCGAGCCGGAAGTGTCGATCAAGAGCCCGGAGCGCGATGCCGCCGACCGCATCATGCTCGCGGAGATTTTGAAGCAGCTCGACGCGCTGCCGGACGGCGATCGGGTGATGCTGAAGCTGACCATTCCAGCTGAAGTCGGCCTGTTCCGGCCGCTGGTCGATCACCCCAAGGTGCTGCGCGTCGTCGCGCTGTCCGGCGGGTTCAGCCGAGAGGAGGCCTGCCGCGAGCTGGCCAGGAATCCGGGGATGATCGCCAGCTTCAGCCGCGCGCTGCTTTCAGACCTTCGCGCCGACCAGAGCGACAAGGAATTCGACCGCACGCTCGGCACGGCGATCGACGAGATTCATGCGGCGTCGGTGGCCGCCTAAAGCCCGCCCTGGAAATCGAAGGTGAAGCGATAAGCGCGGGGGTCGGTTTCGGCTCCCGCCAGCTTTGCGGGCTGCGCCGCGGCCAGCGTCAGTGTGCCGTCGGCGACCTGCTGACCCTTGCCCAGCTCCAGGTCTCGCGTTTGGCGCCAGTTGCCGCCGATGACTTCGCTGCGAACGACCAGCCGCCCGGCCCAGACGCAGACGGCGTTGATCGGGCAGCGGCTGTCCTCGACCACTTGCAGCGGCCGGACCCGAAGGCCGTTGGTATAGGCGACCTGGCCAAAGCCGGCAGTTGGTCCAGCATTGGCAGGAGGGATGGTCGCGCAACTTGAGAGGGCCAGCGCGAAAAGTCCGAATACTGCTTTCATTGGACGAAGCTTCCCTGTTCGCTAATGAGCGCGCCATGAACGAAGACGAAGTCGACCTGTCGATGTTCCCGCCGCCCGTGCGGGTGTCCCCATGCGAACTTTACCTGATCAGCCCGCAGGATGTCGGCGGAACCTTTCACGATCGGCTCAAGTCTGCGCTGGCGGGAGGTCCAGTCGCGGCGTTCCAGCTTCGAGCAAAGGATGTGGACCAGCATGAGCTGGCCCGGCTGGCCGAACCGCTCCAGCGCATCTGCGCGGATCACGACGTCGCCTTCATCGTCAACGACAGCGTGAGCCTGGCGAAGCGGCTGGAAGCGGACGGCGTCCATCTCGGCCAGTCGGACGGCGACCCGCGCGAGGCCCGCGCGATCCTGGGGCCCTCGAAGCAGATCGGCGTGACCTGCCACGCCAGCCGCCACCTGGCGATGGAGGCCGGCGAAGCGGGCGCCGACTATGTCGCGTTCGGCGCCTTTTATCCGACTCTGACAAAACCGAGCGAGCATCGGCCCGATCCTGCGATCCTTGGCTGGTGGGCGGGCCTGTTCGAAATCCCTTGCGTCGCAATCGGCGGGATCACCCCTGACAATGCCCAGCCGTTGGTCGCCGCCGGCGCCGACTTCATCGCGGTGTGCAATGCGGTGTGGGGCAAAGACGACCCGGCGGGCGAAGTTGCGAAGTTCGCCGCCCTGTTCGCGGAATAACGAAGGAAACAAGCCGTTACGCCTGCGTTCTTTGTCAAAAGCCAAGGAGTTTTGCCGTGTTGCGTAAACCGTATCTGACGCTGGGCGCCGCTTTCATCCTGACGCCGCTCGCCGCTTGCAGCATCGAGAAGGCTGGCGAAGAAAATGCCCGAACCGCCGAAGCCGCAGCACCTGCGGACCCGATGGTGTCGAATGACGATCCTGCGGCCACACCGCCTCCGGAAGACCGGCCGCGGCCGCTAATGCAGGCGCAGGTCGTGCTTGACCGGCTTGGATTCACCCCCGGCGTGATCGACGGCAAAATGGGCATGTCGACCGTCAACGCTATCAAGGGCTTCCAGGAGGCTCAGGGAATGGCGATTACGGGCGAGCTCGACGAGCCGACCGTGCAGGCGCTGGTCCAATGGAAGCATATTCCGGCCACGCGCGTGGTGACGATTCCGGCGGAGTTCGCCAACGACAGTTTCGTAACGATCCCCAAGGAGCGCGAGGACCAGGCTAAGCTCGACCGAATGGGATATGCCTCGCTGGCCGAGAAGATTACGGAACGCTTTCACACTACGGAGGAAGTGCTGGCCGAACTCAACCCGCAGCTGGCCGCCGCTTCGTCGCCCGCAGCCCAAACCAGCTCAGCCGATAGTGCCAGTCCGGCTATCGCTTATCGCGCGGGAATGCAGATCCGGGTTCCCAACATCGGCGCCGACCGCTTCGACCCTGCGGCGGTCAAGGACCCCAAATGGGCTGAGACTCTTCGGCTGCTCGGTGTCGGGACGAATCAGCCGGCCGCGGCCAGGATCGAAGTAGACAAGTCGGATCAGGTGCTGCGTGCGTTTGACGAGCAAGGCAAACTTATCGCCCAGTTCACCGCGACCATGGGGTCCAGCCAATTCCCATTGCCACTGGGAACCTGGAAAATCCTGTCTGTCGGTCACAATCCGCCTTGGCAATATGATCCGGCGCTGCTGGCGAATGCCGACAAGTCCGATCCAAAGCTGGAAATTCCGCCCGGCCCGAATAGCCCGGTCGGCGTCGTCTGGATCGACCTTTCAAAGGAGCATTACGGGATTCATGGGACCGACGAACCAAGCCGCATCGGCCGGACTGAATCCAATGGCTGCATCCGCCTGACAAACTGGGATGCGGCCCGGCTCGCGCAAATGGTGAAGCCGGGCATCGAAGCTGTGTTCAGGGCCTGATGCAAAGGTTCATCAACCGGCTGGGGTGGGTTATCGTCACTGCCGTGCTGGTGAGTGCCTTTTGGATTTTCTATTTCGGCATCTTCGGATCGCCGACGGCCGTGCGTGAGGTCACGGCATCGGGCGAGAAGGTCACTATCGATCCTAGGGCGCAGCCGCCGGTGACCCTGGCCGAAGGGATCTGGGTCGGGCCGGAGGGCCTCGCGGTCCCGGTCCAGGGCGTCAAGCCAAGCGATCTCAGCGACACATTCACCCAGGCTCGCGCGGGAGGTGTCCGCACCCATGATGCGCTCGACATCATGGCGGCTGAGGGTACGCCGGTCGTCAGCGCGTCGGACGGCAAGGTCGAGAAGCTATTCTTCTCCGAGGGCGGCGGCGGGATCTCGGTATATGTCCGCTCGCCCGACCAGCGGTGGACCTATTATTACGCCCACTTGCAGGGTTATGCGCCCGGCCTCGCCGAGGGGCAGCAGGTTAAGCGCGGACAGCTGCTCGGCCGGGTCGGCCATACCGGCAACGCCAATGCCGCCGGCTCGCACCTTCATTTCGCCATCAACAGGATGAATCCGGGCGAGAAGTGGTGGCAGGGCAGCCCGATCAACCCATATCCGCTGCTTGCCGGAGAGCCCGTGAACCGCTAGGGGCGGCGCCGATTGGGCTGCTTGCTGCCCACGGCTCTTTTTCATCTCTCTGGCATATAGGCTCATCTCATGAAGATCAGCGGCGTCGACATTCGTCCCGGCAACATCATCGAATATGAAGGCGGCATTTGGCGCGCCGTGAAGATCCAGCACACCCAGCCCGGCAAGGGCGGGGCCTATATGCAGGTCGAGATGAAGAACCTCATCGACGGCCGCAAGACCAACGTCCGTTTCCGCTCGGCCGAGACGGTCGAGCGCGTCCGGCTCGACACCAAGGACTTCCAGTTCCTCTACCATGACGGCGACCAGCTCGTGTTCATGGACAAGGACACCTATGAGCAGGTCCAGCTTCCCGAAGACCTGATCGGCGATCCCGCCGCCTTCCTGCAGGACGGCATGGACGTGATCATGGAGCTTCACGAGGAGCGCCCGATCAGCGTGCAGCTGCCCGACACGGTCGAGGCGACCATCGTCGAGGCTGACGCGGTGGTGAAGGGCCAGACCGCCAGTTCCAGCTACAAGCCCGCCATGCTCGACAATGGCGTGCGTGTCATGGTGCCGCCGCACATCAGCTCGGGCACCCGCATCGTCGTCGACGTCTACGAGCAGACCTACGTCCGGCGCGCCGACTGATGGTTTCCCATTCCGGCCTGATCACCGTCATGACCCGCGCCGCCCGCAAGGCGGCGCCGCGCCTTCGCCGCGACTTCGGTGAGGTCGAGCAGCTGCAGGTGTCGAAGAAGGGTCCGGCCGACTTCGTGTCGATGGCCGACAAGCGCGCCGAGCAGACCATCATCGAGGAGCTTCGCAACGCCCGGCCCGACTGGGGCATCATCTGCGAGGAAAGCGGCGAGATCGAAGGCAATCCGAACAAGCCGCGGTGGATCGTCGACCCGCTCGATGGCACCACCAACTTCCTCCACGGCGTGCCGCATTTCGCCATATCGATCGCGGTCGAGGACAAGACGCCGGCCGGCAAGCCCGAGATCACCCACGGCCTCATCTACCAGCCGCTGACTGACGAAAGCTTTTGGGCGGAAAAGGGCAGGGGAGCGTGGTTGCAGGACCGCCGTCTGCGCGTCTCAGCGCGGCGCAACCTCGACGAGGCGCTGATCGCCACCGGTATTCCCCACTTCGGCCGGGGCGATGTCGCCAGCTGGTCCCGCATATTCGGCGCGATCGCTCCCGAAGTTTGCGGCATCCGCCGCATGGGCTCGGCCGCGCTTGATTTCGCCTGGGTGGCAGCCGGCCGGTTCGACGGATTTTGGGAACATGACCTCGACATTTGGGACGGCGCCGCCGGCCTGTTGCTGGTCAAGGAAGCAGGCGGCTTCGTCAGCGATTTCAGAGGCCAGGACCGGATGTTCGAGCGGCGCGAATATCTTGCGGCAAGCGGCGAGCTGCACAGCAAGATTCACAAATTGCTGGCGGGTTCACTTCGGTGATTTTCGCCACCGTTGCTGCGCTGGCCCTTTCGGCCGAGCCTGCGGCGGTTGTCACCATCGATCCCAAACATCGGCTGGTCGAGGGTGTCGCCAGCGACGGCAAGACGATTTGGGTGTCGAGCGTGCTCGACCGCACGATCATTGCCTGCCGCCGTACCTGCCGGGATCTGACAGTCCTTCCGGAGGGCCTGCATCCGCTCGGCATTGCATGGGATGACCGTCGCAAGCGGCTATGGATCGCCGCGGAATGCCCCGAGCTGCCGAATATCGTTAAATGCGATCGCGGCGCGCTGCTGGCGATTGATCGCAAGGGCGAACTGCAGGCGCGCATTTCGCCGCCGTTGGGCAGCTTCCATGTCGGCGACGTGTCTGCATCGCGCGGAGAGGTGTTCGTCAGCGACAGCCAGAACGGAGCTGTCTATCGACTGCTGCCCGGCGGGAAGGCGCTGATGGCGATCGCCCTGCCGGGAATCGGCAAGAGCGGGCAGGGCAGCGTGTTGGATCCTACCGGTAAGCTCCTGGTCACCTCCGACTATAGCCAGGGCATTTCGACCATCGATCTGGCGTCCGGTTTTAGGACCCTATTACCGCGGCTCGCCAACAAGTCGCTGTTGCGCGGGGTGGACGGCCTGGCCCGCTGCGGCGACAGCTATTTTGGCATTTACAACGGCTCCGCGCCCGGCCGTCTCTTCGCGCTGCGGGTGGGGCCGGAGGGCGTGGATTACATTGATCTTGTCGATGGCCTGCGGCTGCCGGATCCGACGCAGCTCACCTTCGACGGAAAGCGGCTGCTGGTTGTCAGTGACGCGGGATGGGAGTTGGCGGCGAAAGATACGCCGCGGACCAGTGGCGCGCCGATCGTCGCCATTCCGCTCAGCAAGGACTGCAAGCTTCTCTAGTTAGGCGGTTATTGCGATTCATTCTCACGTTTCCACGCCTTGCCCGACGCCGGACCACGTCCTAAAGCGCCGCCAACTTCGTAGCCCTCGGGAGTCCTTCTTTGGCCAGCGTTGCTGCCGGATATCTGCCGATCCTTCTGTTTCTCGCCGTCGCGCTGGCGCTGTCGGCGGCGTTCGTCGTTTTGCCGATGCTGGTCAGCCGACTGACCGGCACGCACAAGCCGGATGCCGAGAAATTGAGCGAATATGAGTGCGGCTTCCCGGCCTTTGACGACAGTCGCGCCCAGTTCGACGTCCGCTTCTACCTGGTCGCGATCCTGTTCATCGTGTTCGACCTGGAAGCGGCCTTTCTCTACCCCTGGGCGGTCAGCCTGATGGGCACCGGCTGGGTCAGCTGGATCGCGATGATGATCTTCCTTGTCGAGCTTGCGCTTGGCCTTGCCTATGCCTGGAAGAAGGGAGCGCTCGAATGGGAGTGATGCTTTCCCCCACGACGCCCCCGCCGATCGAGCTCACGCCCGAGGAGCAGGCTAGGTTCGAGGCAATGCGTGCCGAGCTGGACGAGAAGGGCTTCCTGGTTACTTCGGTCGAGGATCTGTTCACCTGGGCCCGCACCGGCTCCTTGTGGTGGATGACCTTCGGCCTCGCCTGCTGCGCGGTCGAGATGATCCATTTGAACATGCCGCGCTATGACCTGGAGCGGTTCGGCGCCGCGCCGCGCGCGTCCCCCCGCCAGTCGGACGTGATGATCGTCGCTGGCACTTTGTGCAACAAGATGGCGAGCGCTCTCAGGAAGGTCTACGACCAGATGTCGGAGCCCCGCTATGTCATCTCGATGGGCAGCTGCGCCAACGGTGGCGGCTATTATCACTACAGCTACTCGGTGGTGCGCGGATGCGACCGGATCGTGCCGGTTGACGTCTATGTTCCCGGCTGTCCTCCGACGGCCGAGGCATTGCTCTATGGCATCATGCAGCTGCAGCGGAAGATCCGGCGCGAAGGGACGATCGACCGGTGAGGATGCCTGCGCCCGTGATCAAGCCGCGCAAGGGCTTCGCCGACACCTATAAGGCGGCGATTGGTGCGGCCTATGTCGAGACCAAGGATGCAGTCGACGAGCTGACCTTCACCGTCACCCGCGACGGGCTGGTCGAGGCAGCGCGCGTCGCACGCGACGAGTTCGGTTACCAGCAGCTGATGGAGATTGCCGGGGTCGATTATCCCGAGCGACCCGAGCGCTTCGAGGTCAATTATCACCTGCTGTCGGTGACCCATAACCACCGCATCCGCCTCAAGGTCACCACCGATGAGGATACGCCGGTGCCGAGCGTCACCTCGCTGTGGCCCGTCGCCGGCTGGCTCGAGCGCGAGGTGTTCGACATGTACGGCGTGACCTTCGCCGGCAACGCCGACCTCCGCCGTATCCTCACCGATTATGGCTTTGAGGGCTATCCGCTGCGCAAGGACTTCCCGCAGACCGGCTATGTCGAGCTGCGCTATTCCGAGGCCGAAAAGCGCGTCGTCTATGAACCGGTGCAGCTGCCGCAGGACTTCCGCAACTTCGACTTCCTGATGCCGTGGGAAGGCGCGGAGTATCGCCTTCCAGGCGATGAGAAGGCGGTACCGCAGGCGCCCGGTGCGCCGAGCCCGGCGCCGGCGCCGAGTGCGCAGCCGAAGGCGGAAGAAAAGAAGCCCGCCGCGAAAAAGCCTGCCAGAAAAAAGAAGGCGGCTGCGAAGCCGAAGGCGAAGAAGTGAAGACGGTATTCTTCAGTTCCCCTGCGAAGGCAGGGGCCCAGTCCAGCGCTGCAGGCGCTGCCTTTCGGCAGCGGTCTAGGCTCCTGCCTTCGCAGGAGAACAGGTTGTGACCCAGACCCTCGATCTGATGGTCGGCGCGCCCGTTGACCAATCCGGGCCGAAGCCGACGGCGGGCGACCAGACGATCAGCAATTACACCATCAACTTCGGCCCGCAGCATCCGGCCGCGCACGGCGTGCTCAGGCTGATCATGGAGCTGGACGGGGAGATCGTCGAGCGGGTCGATCCGCACATCGGCCTGCTTCACCGCGGTACCGAGAAGCTGATCGAATATCGCACCTACGCGCAGAACATCCCCTACTTCGACCGGCTCGATTACTGCTCGCCGATGTGCATGGAGCATAGCTTCGTGCTGGCGATCGAGAAGCTGATGGGCCTCGAGGTGCCGCTGCGCGCGCAATATATCCGCGTGCTGATGGCGGAGCTGACCCGCATCTCCAACCATATGCTGAACCTCGGCAGCCACATCATGGACGTGGGCGCGATGACGCCCAACCTGTGGCTGTTCGAAGTGCGCGAGGACACGCTGCAATTCTACGAGCGGGTGTCGGGCGCGCGGATGCACGCCAATTATTTCCGCGTCGGCGGGGTCCACCAGGACATCCCCGAAAGCGTGCTGGCCGATATGAGCATATGGCTCGATACGCGGCTGCAGATTTTCGAGGACGCAATCAGCCTGGTCGCCGACAACCGCATCTTCAAGCAGCGCAACGTCGACATCGGCACGGTCAGCAAGGAGGATTCGCTGGCCTGGGGCTTCTCCGGCCCGATGATCCGCGCCGCCGGCATCCCGTGGGACCTCAGGAAATCGCAGCCCTATGAAGTCTATGACCGGATGGAGTTCGACATTCCGGTCGGCACCAAGGGCGACTGCTACGATCGCTTCATGGTCCGGGTCGAGGAAGTCCGGCAGTCGGCGCGCATCATGCGCCAGTGCCTCAAGGACATGCCGTCAGGCCCGATCGGCAGCCTCGACCGCAAGGTCTTCCCGCCCAAGCGCGCGGAGATGAAGCAGTCGATGGAAGCCCTCATCCATCACTTCAAGCTCTACACGGAGGGCTATCACGTCCCCGCGGGCGAGGTTTACGTCGCGACCGAAAGCCCCAAGGGCGAGTTCGGCGTCTACCTGGTCGCGGACGGCACCAACAAACCCTATCGCTGCAAGATCCGGCCGACCGGCTTCTCGCACCTCCAGGCGATGGACTTCATGATGAAGGGCCACATGCTCGCCGATACCACCGCGGTGCTCTCGGCCATCGACGTCGTGTTCGGGGAGGTCGATCGGTGATCCTGCTCGCGCTCATGGCCGCAACTAGTGCGAACGCGTCGCCTGCGGCAGTCGTGAGCCAGCTCGTCGATCGCGTCCATGCCGGCGATCAGGCAGGCTATGCCGCACTGGCTCCGGACCTCCGTTGGGAAGTTGCCGATGGGCTAAGCGTGCCCGCCACTTTCAAGGACATGAGCATGTTCGTTGAGGGCTGCGCCCCATTCACGTTGGGCGAGGCGCAGCCGGCCGCGGTTGAGGGCAGCATGATGGTCAGCGCTGCTGCGACCTGTCGCGACGGAGGCCCAAAGCCGATGATGTTTGAGTTCACCGTTCGCGACGGAAAGCTGCTCAGCTTTTTCGTGAAGGAGGCCAATTAGTGGCCGAACGCAACTTCGCCCCCGACACGCCCGAGCTCCGCGCGGAGTGGGACGGTTTCGCTTGGGAACCGGTCAACGCCAAGGCCGCGGCGGAGATTGTCGCCCGCTATCCGGCGGGGCGGCAGGCTTCGGCTTCGATCCCCTTCCTCGACCTCGCCCAGCGCCAGGTCGGCGAGATGACGGGCACCCAGGGCTGGCTGCCGATCCCGGTCATCGAGTTCGTCGCGCGCGAGCTCGACATGCCGCCGGTCCGGGTGATGGAGGTCGCCAGCTTCTACACCATGTTCAACCTGGTCCCCGTGGGCAAATTCCACGTCCAGGTGTGCGGCACCACGCCGTGCATGCTGCGGGGATCGGACGATGTGCTGTCCGCCTGCTACAAGCGCGGCCTCAAGAAGGGCCATACCACCGCGGACGGCCTGTTCACCCTGACCGAGGTCGAGTGCCTCGGCGCCTGCGCCAATGCGCCGATGGTCCAGATCAACGACGATAGTTATGAGGATCTGACCGAGGAAAGCATGAAGCGGATCCTCGACGCCTTGGCCATGGGGCAGGCGCCCAAGCCCGGCCCGCAGGTCGATCGCCAGACCAGCTGCCCGGAGGGCGGCCCGACCACGCTCAAGAAGATGGCCGAGCGCAACTACGACTATCGTGGGCAGTGGGGAGAGGCGCGATGAAAGACATCCTCAAGGTCATCGTCGGGCTGGTCATCATCGTGATTGCCTTCAAGATCATCACCGGCATCCTCGGCCTGTTGATCGGCGTCGCGATCGCCGGACTGGTGGTCTACGGCGGGGTCAAGTTGCTGGAGGGGCCTAAGTGACCGGCATCACCTCCCTCACCGACAAGGACCGGATCTTCACCAACGTCTACGGCTTCCAGGGTGCGGACTTGAAGTCGGCCCAGGCGCGCGGCGACTGGGACAAGACCGCCGACCTCATGAAGCTTGGCCAGGACCAGATCATCGAGATCGTCAAGGCGTCCGGCCTGCGCGGCCGCGGCGGGGCCGGCTTCCCGACCGGCATGAAGTGGAGCTTCATGCCCAAGGAGCCGACCGCCGGCCGGCCCAATTTCCTGGTGATCAACGCCGACGAGTCCGAGCCGGGCAGCTGCAAGGACCGCGAAATCCTGCGCCACGACCCGCACAAGCTGGTCGAGGGCGCGCTGCTGGCCGGCTACGCCATGCGCTGCCGAGCGGCCTACATCTACGTCCGCGGCGAGTTCATCGTCGAGACCGAGGCGCTACGGAAAGCGGTCGCAGAGGCCTATGACGCTGGCCTGCTCGGCAAGCACGCCGCCGGGTCCGGCTACGACTTCGATGTGTTCGTCCACCGCGGCGCCGGCGCCTACATCTGCGGCGAAGAGACGGCGATGCTCGAAAGCCTCGAGGGCAAGCCGGGCAAACCTCGGCTGAAGCCGCCGTTCCCGGCCGGCGCGGGCCTCTACGGCTGTCCGACCACGGTCAACAATGTCGAAAGCATCGCGGTCGTGCCCGCCATCCTCCACCGCGGCGCGGAGTGGTTCAAGAGTTTCGGGCGCGAGAACAACAGCGGCACCAAGCTGTTCCAGATCTCGGGCCATGTGAATGCGCCGTGCGTGGTCGAAGAGGCCATGTCCATCCCGTTCCGCGAACTGATCGACAAGCATGCCGGCGGCATCCGCGGCGGGTGGGACAACCTCCTCGCCGTTATCCCTGGCGGTTCATCGGTGCCCCTGGTCCCGGCAGAGCAGATCATGGACGCGCCGATGGACTTCGATGGCTTGAAGGCGGTCGGCTCCGGCCTCGGCACCGCCGCCGTCATCGTCATGGACAAGTCGACCGACATCGTCCGCGCGATCAGCCGCATCAGTTACTTCTACAAGCATGAGAGCTGCGGCCAGTGCACGCCCTGCCGCGAGGGTACCGGCTGGATGTGGCGGGTGATGGAGAAGCTCCGCACCGGCGAGGCGCACACCTCGACCATCGACAAGCTGTATGACGTCACCAAACAGGTCGAAGGCCATACCATCTGCGCGCTGGGCGACGCCGCCGCCTGGCCGATCCAGGGCCTGATCAAGCACTTCCGCCCGGAATTGGAGCGCCGCATCGCTGAGCGCCACGGGCATATCGCCGAGGCTGCCGAATAATGCCTAAAGTAACCGTCGACGGCATTGAGATCGAGGTCCCGCAGGGCGCGACCGTGCTGCAGGCGTGCGAGCTTGCCGGCAAGGAAATCCCGCGCTTCTGCTATCACGAGCGGCTCAGCATCGCCGGCAATTGCCGCATGTGCCTGGTCGAAGTCGCGCCGGGGCCGCCCAAGCCGCAGGCCAGCTGCGCGCTGCCTGCCGCCGACGGGCAAACGATCAAAACCGACACGCCGATGGTCAAGAAGGCGCGCGAAGGGGTGATGGAGTTCCTGCTCATCAATCACCCGCTCGACTGCCCGATCTGCGATCAGGGCGGCGAATGCGACCTGCAGGACCAGGCGATGGCCTATGGCCGCGGCCATTCGCGCTTCGACGAGAACAAGCGGGCGGTCGACGACAAATATTTCGGGCCGATCGTCAAGACGTCGATGACCCGCTGCATCCAGTGCACGCGCTGTGTCCGCTTCGCCGAAGAAGTGGCGGGGACGCCGACCATCGGCATGATGTTCCGCGGCGAGGACGAGCAAATCACCACCTACCTGGAAGGCGCGTTCAATTCGGAGCTGGCCGGGAACCTGGTCGACCTCTGCCCCGTCGGGGCGCTGCTGTCGAAGCCCTACAGCTTCGAGGCGCGGCCGTGGGAACTGCGCAAGGTGCCCGGCATCGACGTGATGGACGCTCTCGGAACCAATATCCGCATGGACGTCCGCCAGCGCCAGGTGATGCGCATCCTGCCGCGCATCAATGACGCGGTGAATGAGGAATGGGCGCACGATAAGACCCGCCACCATGTCGATGCGCTGGTGCGGAACCGGCTCGACCGGCCATGGGTGCGCGAGAAGGGCAAGCTCAAGGAAACGGGCTGGGCCGAGGCGCTCGATGTGTTCGCCAAGCAGTTCAAGAAGGCCGGCAAGAAGGTTGCGGCGATCGCCGGCGACCTGCTCGATGCCGAGACGATGTATGCGGCGAAGGCGCTGCTCGCGGGCGCGGGATCGACCTTGCTCGAAGGGCGGCAGACCGGGCTGGACTATGACGTTTCGTCGCTGGCCGCAGTGCGGTTCAACACGCCGGTCGCCGAACTGGAAAATGCCGACGTCATCCTGCTGGTCGGGTCGAACGTCCGGTGGGAAGCACCACTGGTCAACACCCGTTTGCGCAAGGCGGTGCGGCGCGGGGCCAAGGTGTTCGCGATCGGGCCGGAAGTCGATCTCACCTACAATGTTGAATGGCTGGGCGATGACCTGTCGCTGCTCGGTAATCTGCCCAAGGACGCGGCCAACGCGATCAACAAGGCCGCCAACCCGGTAATGATCGTCGGTCCGGGCGCGTTGGGGGCAGGGGCCTTGGGCGCCGCGCTGGCTGCCTCCGCTTCGTTCATCAAGAAAGATGGCTGGAACGGCTTCAACGTGCTGCACATTGCCGCCGCGAGGATGGCCGGGCTGCTGCTCGGCTACGCGCAGAAGGGCGGCATTGCCGACATCGAGAAGGCCAAGCCGGAGCTGGTGATGCTGCTCGGCGCCGACGAGGTTCCGGCCGCCAATTTCAGCAAGGCATTCAAGGTCTATATCGGCCATCATGGCGACAAGGGCGCGGCGCAGGCCGACCTGGTACTGCCGGGCGCCGCATATGCCGAGAAGCATGGCACCTACGTCAACATCGAGGGGCGCGTGCAGCGCAGCGAGCGCGCCGCCTTCGCGCCGGGCGATGCGCGAGAGGATTGGACCATTTTCCGCGCGCTTTCCGACCTCATTGGCAAGCCGCTGCCGTTCGACCGCTTCGACCAGCTGCGCGCCGCGATGATCGCCGAGGTGCCCGAGCTGGGGCTGGACGGCATCATCGACATGCCCTGGGCGCCGCCGAAGCTCGACACCAAGGTGTCAGGTTCGGTCAACTATCCGATCAAGGATTTCTACCTGACCAACGCCATCTGCCGCGCCAGCCCGACCATGCGGAGGTGCTCGGAAGAGCTGGTGCATGGTGTTCAATACATGGAGGCGGCGGAGTGAGGGGGCTTCCTAAAATCCTCCCCGGAACGGGGAGGGGGACCGCACGAAGTGCGGTGGAGGGGGCCCAGGCTGGTCGCGTGGTGCACTCCTGCGAACAAAATCGCCCAACTCGGAGGTGGGCCCCCTCCACCAGCTCCGCTGGTCCCCCTCCCCGTTCCGGGGAGGAATTGGCATGACCGCCGCCTTCGAATCCTGGGGCATGGCCTACGACTGGGCGTGGTTCTCCGCGACGATCATCGGCATCCTCCTCATTGCCCTGCCACTGATGCTGGCGGTGGCGATGATCATTTATGCCGAGCGCAAGATCTGGGCGGCGATCGCGCTCCGCCGCGGCCCGAACGTGGTCGGCCCCTGGGGCCTGCTGCAAAGCTTCGCCGACGGCCTCAAGGTCTTCCTGAAAGAGACGATCATCCCGACCAGCGCCAATAAGGGGCTGTTCCTGATCGCGCCGATCATCACCTTCACCGTGGCGCTGATCGTGTGGGCGGTGGTGCCGTTCGACGTCGGCGTGGTGCTGACCGACATCAATGTCGGCCTGCTCTACATCCTCGCGGCGAGCTCGCTCGGCGTCTATGGCGTGATCATCGCCGGCTGGGCATCCAACTCGAAATACCCGTTCTTCTCCGCGCTCCGTGCCGCGGCCCAGATGGTCAGTTACGAGGTTTCGATCGGCTTCGTGCTGATCTGCGTCGTGCTCTACGCCGGCACCTTCAACCTGACCGAGATCGTGCTGAAGCAGGAGGGCGCGGTCCTCGGCATTCTCAACGGCTATGGCTTCAACCCGCTGCTGTTCCCGATGGCGGTGGTGTTCCTGATCAGCTCGATGGCCGAAACCTTCCGCACCCCGTTCGACCTGGTCGAGGCGGAGAGCGAACTGGTCGCGGGCCACCAGACCGAATATTCGTCGATGGCCTTCGCGCTCTTTTGGCTCGGCGAATATGCCAACGTCATCCTGATGTGCGCGCTCAATGCCATCCTGTTCTGGGGCGGGTTCCTGCCGCCGCTGAAGATCGACCTCATCCCCTGGTTCGATATTCCCGGCTGGATCTGGCTGATCGGGAAGATGTGTTTTTTCTTCTTCGTCTTCGGCTGGGTGAAGGCGACCGTGCCGAGGTACCGCTATGATCAGCTGATGCGGCTCGGCTGGAAGATCTTCCTGCCGCTGTCCCTGCTGTTCGTCGCGCTCATCTCCGGCTGGCTGATGTGGACCCGAGTAGGAATAGGCCAATGATCGCACGCACCATCAAGGCCTTCACCTTGTGGGAGTTCGTCAAGGCGCATGCCCTGACCCTGAAGTATTTCTTCAAGCCCAAGGCGACCATCAACTATCCTTATGAGAAGGCGCCGCAGTCGCCCCGTTTCCGCGGCGAGCATGCGCTGCGCCGCTATCCCAATGGGGAAGAGCGCTGCATCGCCTGCAAGCTGTGTGAGGCGATCTGCCCGGCGCAGGCGATTACGATCGAGGCCGAACCGCGCGATGACGGCAGCCGGCGCACCACCCGCTACGACATCGACATGGTGAAGTGCATTTATTGCGGCCTGTGCGCGGAAGCTTGCCCGGTCGACGCCATCGTCGAGGGTCCGAATCTCGAATTTTCGACCGAAACGCGGGAGGAATTGCTCTACGACAAGGCCAAGCTGCTGGCCAACGGCGACCGCTGGGAACAGGCGATCGCCGCCAACCTTGCCGCCGACGCGGCCTATCGGTAGGGGCGGCGCACTTGTTCAAACAGGGACACTTCGTGACCGTGGCCTGCAATTCCCTCTCCCTGGAGGGAGAGGGTAGGGTGAGGGTGTTCGGCGTTGCCGAATATTTTCAGCTGTCGAACCCCCGCTCCTCAATCCTCTCCCCACAGGGGAGAGGAGGTATGCCGTCATGATCACCATCCTCGCCTTTTACCTGTTCGCGACCCTGACCATCGCCTCGGCGGTGGCGGTGATTTTCGCGCGCAACCCGGTGCACAGCGTGCTGTGGCTGATCATGGCCTTCTTCAACGCCGCCGGCCTGATGCTGATCCTCGGCGCCGAGTTCATCGCCATGCTGCTGGTGATCGTCTACGTCGGCGCGGTGGCGGTGCTGTTCCTGTTCATCGTCATGATGCTCAACATCGATTTCGCGGCGCTGCGATCCGGACTCACGAAGAACCTGCCGTTCGGGCTGATCATTGCCTTGGTGCTGCTGGCGGAGATCATCCTCGCCGTCTCGGCCTGGAAGGCGGGTCCGGTTACCGGCAACGCCCAGCTGGCCACGACCAACCAGCCGAACATCGAGGCGATCGGAGAGCTGCTCTACAGCCGCTTCCTGTTCCCGTTCGAAATTGCCGGCCTGATCCTGCTGGTGGCGATGATCGGCGCGATCGTGCTGACCCACCGCAGCCGCGGCGACGTTCGCGGCCAGAAGGTGTGGAAACAGGTCGACCGCCGCCCGGATGAGGCGATCAAGCTCGAGCAGCCCAAGGTGGGCGAGGGAGTGAAGCTGTGATCGGCCTGACCCATTACCTCACCGTCGCGGCGATCCTGTTCACGCTTGGCGTACTCGGTATCTTCCTCAATCGCCGCAACATCATCTTGATGCTGATGGCGATCGAGCTGATCCTGCTCGCCGTGAACATCAACCTGGTGGCGTTCAGCGCCTTCCTGGGTGACCTGGTCGGACAGGTGTTCGCCATGTTCGTGCTGACCGTCGCCGCCGCGGAGGCCGCGATCGGCCTTGCGATCCTCGTTATCTTCTTCCGTCGCCGCGGCTCGATCGCGGTCGACGACGTCAACCGGATGCGCGGCTGATGCGATATTTTCTTTTTAGTTCCCCGGCGCAGGCCGGCGCCCAGGAGCCCAAAGGGCTTCATTCTCGGCCGAATAGTTTCCGGCTCACGCCGGCCTGGACCCCGGCCTTCGCCGGGGAACAGAGGCAGGCATGATGCACCCAGTACTCTTCATCGTATTCCTGCCGCTTCTCGCTGCGATTGTCGCCGGCCTGGGAGGCCGCGTCATCGGCAAGACGGCGTCCAAGGTGGCTACTTCCGGCGCGCTGATGATCGGCGCGGTGCTGAGCTGGCCGATCTTCCTGCAGTATCTCGGTGGCCATGCCGCGGCCGAGGTCGTGCCGGTCTTGAAGTTCATCGAAAGCGGCGCGCTCGACGTGGACTGGGCATTGCGCGTCGACACCTTGACCGCGGTGATGCTGGTGGTGGTGACGACGGTGTCGAGTCTCGTCCACCTCTACAGCTGGGGCTACATGGAGGAGGACCCGAGCCAGCCTCGCTTCTTCGCCTATTTGTCGCTGTTCAGCTTCGCCATGCTGATGCTGGTGACCGCCGACAGCCTGGTGCAGATGTTCTTTGGCTGGGAAGGCGTCGGCCTCGCCTCCTATCTCCTCATCGGCTTCTGGTATCACAAGCCGTCGGCCAATGCGGCGGCGCTGAAGGCGTTCATCGTCAACCGGGTCGGCGACTTCGGCTTCTCGCTCGGCATCTTCGGCACTTTCCTGGTGTTCGGCACCGTCTCGATCCCGGCAATCCTCGAAGCGGCACCGGGCATGGCCGGTTCGACAATTGGGTTCGCCGGCATGCGGGTCGACGCCATGACCCTCCTCTGCCTGCTGCTGTTCGTCGGCGCCTGCGGCAAGTCGGCGCAGCTTGGCCTCCACACCTGGCTTCCGGACGCGATGGAGGGCCCGACCCCGGTCAGCGCGCTGATCCACGCCGCGACGATGGTCACCGCCGGCGTGTTCATGGTCTGCCGCCTTTCGCCAATGTTCGAGACCAGCCAGACCGCGCTCAACGTTGTCACCTATGTCGGCGCGGCCACCGCCATCTTCGCCGCCACCGTCGGCACGGTGCAGAACGACATCAAGCGGGTGATCGCCTATTCGACCTGCTCGCAGCTTGGCTACATGTTCTTCGCCGCCGGTGTCGGCGCCTATGGCGCGGCCATGTTCCACCTCTTCACCCATGCCTTCTTCAAGGCGCTGCTGTTCCTCGGCGCGGGCTCGGTCATCCATGCCATGCACCATGAGCAGGACATGCGCTTCTACGGTGCCCTTCGGAAGGAGATCCCGCTGACCTTCTGGGCGATGGTCGCCGGTACGGTGGCGATTACCGGCGTCGGCATTTTCGGCGTCGGTTTCGCCGGCTATTTCTCCAAGGACGCGATCCTCGAGAGCGCCTGGGCGGCAGGCAATGTGTCCGGCACCGTCGCCTTCTTCCTCGGCGGTTTCGCTGCGCTGCTGACCAGCTTCTACAGCTGGCGCCTCATTTTCCTGACGTTCTTTGGAAAAGCCCGCTGGGCCGGCAGCGAGCATATCCAGCACGCCGTCCATCACGTCCATGAGGATGCGGGCGAAATGGCCGCGGATCACGACAGCGCCCACGACCATGCGGTGAAGGTCAAGGAAGGCACCGCGGGCTACCATCCGCATGAGAGCCCGTGGACGATCCTGGTCCCGCTGGCGCTGCTGTCATTGGGCGCGATCGCCGCCGGCCAGCTGTTCCACGGCGCTTTCGTCGAGGGCGAGCACGGGCCGGCGTTCTGGGCCGGCAGCGTCTCCTTCGATGAGCATCTGGCGCATGAGATGCACCTCGTCCCGACGCTGGTGAAATATACCCCGTTCGCGGTGATGCTGATCGGCCTTGGCATTGCCTACCGCAATTACATTGCCAAGCCGGGCGCGCCGGCGGCGTTCGTCGCCATGTTCCCGGGTGTGCACAAATTCCTGATGCACAAATGGTATTTCGACGAACTCTACGACTTCCTGTTCGTCCGGCCGGCAATGGTGCTCGGCCGCTTCTTCTGGAAGCGCGGCGACGAGCAGACCATCGACCGCTTCGGCCCGCACGGCGCGGCCTATGCGGTCGGCGTCGGCAACCGCATCACCACGCGGTTCCAGTCGGGATATGTCTATAGCTACGCCCTGGTGATGCTGCTCGGCCTGATCGGCGCGGCGACCTGGGTCTTCTGGTGGGTACGATGAGCGGCGTTCCGATCCTCTCCATCCTGGTCGGCCTGCCGCTGATCGCGGGCATTATTGCGCTGTTCCAGTCGGCCAATGGCGCGCGCTGGAACGCGCTGATCACGACCCTCGTTAGCCTCGGCCTCGGTATCTGGCTGTGGACTGCCTACGTTCCCGATGGGCCGCAGTGGCAGTTCGTCGAATATCACAAGCTTGGCGGCGGCATCGCCTGGGCGATGGGCATCGACGGCATCGCCCTGATGCTGATCATGCTGACCCTGTTCCTGATGCCGATCTGCATCGGCGCCAGCTGGCGCGCGATCGAAAAGCGCGTGCCCGAATATATGGCGTCCTTCCTGCTGATGCAGGCGCTCATGATCGGCGTGTTCACGGCGCAGGACCTGCTGCTGTTCTACATCTTCTTCGAAGGCGGCCTGATCCCGATGTATTTGATCATCGGCATCTGGGGCGGCGGCGAGCGGATCAAGGCCAGCTACAAATTCTTCCTCTACACCTTGGCCGGCTCGGTCCTGATGCTAATCGCCATGCTGGCGATGATCTGGACGTCGGGCACCACTTCCATCCCCGAGCTGATGGCCTATGACTTCGCGCCCAACCTGCAATGGTGGTTGTGGCTGGCCTTCTTCGCTTCGTTCGCGGTCAAGATGCCGATGTGGCCGGTCCACACCTGGCTTCCCGATGCCCACGTCCAGGCTCCGACCGCGGGCTCGGTGATCCTTGCCGGGGTGCTGCTGAAGATGGGCGGTTACGGCTTCATCCGCTTCTCGCTGCCGATGTTCCCCGAGGCGTCCAACGAGTTCATTCCGTTCGTCTACCTGCTCTCCGGCATCGCGGTGGTCGTCACCTCGCTGATCGCGCTTGCCCAGCACGACATGAAGAAGCTGATCGCTTACTCATCGGTCGCGCACATGGCGTTCGTCACCTTCGGCCTGTTCGCCTTCAACCGGCAGGGCATTGAGGGCGCGATGATCGTGATGCTCAGCCATGGCCTGGTATCGGGCGCGCTGTTCCTGTGCGTCGGCGTGATCTACGACCGGCTGCACACCCGCGAGATTGCGCGCTACGGCGGCCTTTCCGACAATATGCCCAAATATGCGCTGCTGTTCATGGTCTTCACCATGGCCAGCGTCGGCCTGCCGGGCACCAGCGGCTTCGTCGGCGAATTCCTCTCGCTGGTCGGGCTCTATGCGGTGTCGAGCTGGGCGGCGATTGTCGCCACCACCGGAATCATCCTCGGCGCCTGCTACATGCTCTACCTCTACTGGCGTATTTGCTACGGCAAGCTGGTCCATGCCGATGCGGCTGCGATGAAGGATTTGAGCGGCCGCGAGATGTGGCTGCTCGCACCCATTGCCGCGGCGGTGCTGTGGATGGGCGTCTATCCGGAAAGCTTCATGCGGCCGATGCGCGCTGATATCGGCCGCCTGCTCGAACGGGTCGAGCGCGCCAAGCCGGCAGGCGACGCGCAACTGGCCGCTGGCAAACCCGCTCCAACTCAAGCTCATGCGGAAGCGCATTGATGAACCTCGCTCCCATCCTTCCTGAGCTGATCCTTACCGTCGGCGGCATCGTGCTGATGATGATCGCCGCCTTCCTCGGCCGGCGCGGCAGCAGCCTGTGCAGCTGGGCATCCGTTGCATTGCTGATCGGCTCCGCAGTGGCCCTGATCGGTCAGCCGCAGCATGCCGGCGAATTGTTTGGCGGCCAGCTCGTCGCGGACGGCTTTGGCGCATTCGGCAAGCTCATCATCTATCTTTGCGCAGCCGTGGCGGTCGTCATGGCGCACAATTGGTTCGAGCGCGATTTCGAGCATGGCGCCGAATATCCGGTGCTGATCCTGTTCGCGGCGGTCGGCATGTCGGTGATGGTCTCGGCCACCAGCCTGGTGTCGCTCTACGTGGGCGTCGAGCTCAACAGCCTTGCTGCCTATGTGCTGGCCTCCTACCGCCGCACCGATGACCGTTCGGCCGAGGCAGGGCTCAAATATTTCGTCCTCGGCGCGCTCGCCTCGGGCATCATGCTTTACGGCATCTCGCTGCTCTACGGCTTCACCGGCACCACCCAGTTCGAGGGCGTAGCCGCGTCCTTCGCCCGTGACGGTACTCAGTCGATCGGCCTCCTGTTCGGCCTCGTCTTCCTGCTCGCCGGCCTGGCGTTCAAGGTCAGCGCCGTGCCGTTCCACATGTGGACGCCGGACGTCTATGAAGGCGCGCCGACCCCGGTCACCGCCTTTTTCGCGTCCGCGCCAAAGGTCGCCGCCGTGCTGCTTGGCGTTCGCGTCTGCCTCGATGCGCTGGGCCCGGCGATGGATGCCTGGCGGCAGATCATGACCTTCGCCGCGCTGGCATCGATCCTGCTCGGCGCGGTCGCCGCCTATGGCCAGTCCAACATCAAGCGGCTGCTCGCCTATTCGTCGATCAACAATGTCGGTTTCGCGCTGATCGGCCTCGTCGCCGGCGGGCCGCAGGGCGCGAGCTCGGTCCTGTTCTACATGGCCGTCTATGTCGTCATGACGCTTGGCGCCTTCCTCTGCGTCCAGCGGATGAGGGGCGAAGACGGCGAATATATCGAGGCGATCGACAGCCTGTCCGGCCTGTCACAGACGCGGCCGGCCCTGGCCGCGGGCCTCGCCATCTTCATGTTTAGCCTGGCCGGCATCCCGCCGATGTTCGGCTTCTGGCCGAAGTTGATGGTGTTCAACGCCGCGGTGCAGGAAGGTCTCTACGCGCTGGCGGTCGCCGGCATCCTCGGCACGGTGGTCGGCGCTTACTATTACCTTCGCATCGTCAAGGTGATGTACATGGACGCGCCGGGCCAGCCCTTCGCCAAGGGGCAGAGCCGATTGGAGGGCCTGCTGATCGCCTTGGCCGCGCTGGTCGTCTCGCCGCTGGGTTACCTGCTCATCGGGCCGCTCGGCGAGGTGACGGGCCGGGCGGCGGGAAGCCTGTTCTGAACCGAATCCGCATCGTCGAGAGGCTGGGATCGACCAATAGCGCCCTGCTGTCCGACAGCCGGGCGGTGGAAGGCGACTGGCTGGTCGCGCTGAGGCAGGACAGCGGCAAGGGCCGGCACGGCCGTCCATGGCAATCAATTGACGGCAATTTCAGCGGGTCGACTCTGGTGCAGCTCCGAGACTCCGACCCGCCTGCGCCATCGCTGGCCCTGCTGGCTGGACTGGCTCTGGTCGAGGCGGTTGAAATCGAAGCGCCGGAGGCGGCCTTGTCCCTGAAATGGCCCAACGACCTGATGTTGGGCGACGCCAAGCTGGCGGGCATCCTCCTCGAGCGCTCGGGCGATCGGGTGGTTGCTGGATTCGGCCTCAATCTGGCGGGCGCCCCCGAGCTTCCGAACCGCAAGACGGCGTCGTTGAAGGGTGTCAAGGACATCCCGCCGCAAGCGTTCGCACCGGTCCTCGCCGCCAAGTTCGCGCAGCTCCTTTCGGTTTGGCGCGCATCGGAGCCGGCGCAATTCGCACAGGCATGGCTGGCTCGTGCGCATGCCATCGGAACTCCGCTGGAAGTTCACAGCGGACCCGGTGAGCGGGTCGGCGGGACCTTTGAAGGAATCGAGCCCGACGGCGCCATGCGCCTGCGGCGCGACGACGGCATGGTCGACGTCATTCGCGCCGGGGATGTTTACCTGGGTCAGTGACGCGAGTCGCCTTCTCGCCCCTGTCACGGACTGCTGTTAAGGCTCGCCTCGTTTCGCGACCGAGTCGAAGCGTTTCACCGGCGCTGCGTCGCCGACCTCTCGCGGAACCCAGCGCCGGCCCTGTCGGCCGGCACTCCCTGCTGGAGTAGCCATATGAACGCTATCACTACCAAGGACGGGACCCGGATTTTCTACAAGGACTGGGGCCCAAAGGATGCGCAGCCGATCGTTTTCCATCACGGCTGGCCGCTGAGCGCGGACGATTGGGACAACCAGATGATGTTCTTCTTGGGCGAGGGTTTCCGGGTGATCGCCCATGACCGCCGCGGCCATGGCCGATCGGACCAGACCGATGCCGGCAATGAAATGGACACCTATGCGTCCGACGTCACCGAACTGGTCACCGCGCTCGACCTTAAGAATGCGATCCATGTCGGCCATTCGACGGGTGGCGGCGAGGTCACGCGCTATGTTGCTCGGGCCGAGCCGGGTCGTGTCGCCAAGGCCGTGCTACTCGACGCGGTGCCGCCGGTCATGGTCCAAAAGGAGTCTAATCCGGGCGGTCTGCCAATCGAGGTTTTCGACGGATATCGTGCTGCGGTCGCCGCAAACCGCGCCCAGCTCTATCTCGATATCCCGACCGGTCCCTTCTACGGCTTCAACCGGCCGGGCGCGCAAGTGAGCCAGGGCCTCATCTACAACTGGTGGCGCCAGGGCATGATGGGCAGCATCAAGGCCCAATATGAGTGCATCAAGGCCTTCTCCGAAACCGACTTCACCGAGGATCTGAAGAAGATCGAAGTGCCGGTGCTGGTGTTCCATAGTGAGGACGATCAAATCGTTCCCTACGCGGATTCGGGGCCGCTCTCGGCCAAGCTTTTGAAGAACGGCACGCTCAAGACCTATAAGGACCTGCCGCACGGCTGCGCCCAGACGCATCCGGACATCGTCAACCGCGACATTCTCGCCTTCATTCGCGGGGAGGAATTGGCGGCGGAAGAAGTGAAGGTCGACGTGCATCTGGAGGCACCGACGCCGGCATGACCGGAGCGACCAGCAGGAGGGAGGCCGGGCATCGTCCCGGCCTCCGCCGTCGATGAGTGAGGCTTCAGCCCAGGCGCTGATCGACAGCCGGCGAGAGCAAATGTTCCCGCGGCTTTCGTGCGCGGATGTCGAGCGGCTCCGCCGATTCGGCGAATCCAGGACGTTCAGGGCCGGCGAGACGTTGATCAGCGCTGGTGAGCAGGGCCACGGCCTGACGCTCCTGTTGTCGGGCCAAATCGAAATCCAGCAAAACCAGACCGGCCGCCGGATTCACATCGTTACCCATGAGCAGGGCTCCTTTATGGGAGAACTGGCCCAGCTGTCGGGACGGCCGGCGCTGGTCGACGGCGTCGCGCTGACCGACGGCGAAGCCATTGAGATCCCACCCGATCGCCTGCGTGCCGTGCTGGTCGCCGAGGCGGAACTGGGCGAGCGGATCATGCGGGCGCTGATCCTGCGCCGCGTCGGCCTGATCGAGCGCGGGGCGGGACCGGTCGTCGTCGGCGGCGAAGGCGATGCAGACGTGCTTCGCCTGGTCAATTTCCTCCGGCGTAACGGGCACCCCTATTTGCGGCTCGACCCCGAACAAGACAGCTGCGGCCAGACGCTGGTCGACCGGTTCCAGGTCGAGGAGGGGTCGCTGCCCATCGTGCTGTGCCCGGGCGGCCAGCTGCTGCGTAATCCGACCGAAGACCAGCTTGCCCGCTGCATCGGCCTGGTCGGGCCGATCGACCCCGACAAATTGTTCGACGTGGTCATCGTCGGCACCGGCCCGGCCGGGTTGGCGACGGCCGTCTACGCTGCATCAGAGGGGCTGTCGGTACTGGCGCTCGATTGCCGCTCGTTCGGTGGACAGGCCGGCGCCTCGGCGCGGATCGAAAATTACCTGGGCTTCCCGACCGGCATATCGGGCATGGCCCTGATGGGGCGGGCGTTCAGCCAGGCCGCGAAATTCGGTGTGGAAATGGCGATCCCCGATGAGGCGGTGTCGCTGATATGCGGGAACGACCCATGCCGGCTGGACCTTGCAAACGGCGAACGCGTCCAGGCCCGGACGGTGGTGATCGCCACGGGTGCGCGCTACCGGCGGCTGGCCGTTGACCGGCTGCACGAGTTTGAAGGCACGTCGGTCCATTATTGGGCGTCGCCGCTCGAAGCCGACCTTTGCTCAGAGAGCGAGATTGCGCTGGTCGGCGGCGGAAACTCGGCGGGCCAGGCGACCGTCTTTCTCGCTGGCAGGGCCAGGAAGGTCATAATGGTCGTACGAAGGCCGCTGGCCCGGACCATGTCCCAATATCTGGTCGAGCGGATCGAAAGCCTGCCGAACGTGGAAGTCGTGGTCGGGGCCGAGGTGGCATCGCTGGAGGGCGCCGAGGGGAAGCTGGAGGCGGTGGTCTTGCGCGACAGTTCGTCCGGTGCGGTAACACGCCGGCCGGCGAAGCATCTCTTCTCCTTCATCGGCGCCGAGCCGAATACCGACTGGCTCGAAGGAACGGGCCTCAAGCTGGATTCGCGGGGCTTTGTGCTGACCGGTGCGGAGGCAGGCGACGAACGCTATCCGCTGGGGACCAGCCGCCGCGGCATCTTCGCTGTCGGCGACGTACGCTCGGGCTCGGTCAAGCGCGTGGCGGCTGCGGTCGGCGACGGCGCGCAGGTGGTAGCGGCGATCCATCTCTATCTGGCCACGGCGGGCGAGGGAGCTGCCCTGTCACCAAGGGCGACGGTGACCGCCTGACGCTCGCAATTCATTTCGCTTCCCGCTAGGCACGCGCCCATGCTGCTCGCAATCGATGCCGGGAACACCAACCTCGTCTTTGCCCTGGTGGACGGCGATGAAATCAAGGCCCGATGGCGGATCGCCACCGACCCCAGGCGCACCGCCGACGAATATGCGGTCTGGCTGCACCAGCTGCTCGAGCTGGAAGGCTATGGCCGCGACGACGTCGACCAGGTCATCATCGGCACGGTCGTCCCGCGCGCGCTCCACAATCTCGAAGTGCTCAGCAGCAAATATTTCGGCGTGAAACCACTCGTCGCCGGGCAGGGCCCCGCCGAATGGCCGATCGCTCTGGATGTCGAAGAGCCTCAGAGCGTA
>Ga0209382_10002105_pt1 | contig 29829 bp, 25 predicted proteins | sample SoiMetdeltSBSDD5_FD_187599 | JGI IMG/M metagenome (GOLD analysis project Ga0209382, IMG submission 187599) | Bulk soil microbial communities from a Populus tree surrounding site in Tennessee, USA - Soil MetaG P. deltoides SBSDD5 (SPAdes) (version 2) | ecosystem: Environmental > Terrestrial >...
CGGTGCTCTTCTTCCTCACAGGCGGTGTCTCCTTCTGTTCGGGCGTTGGTAGCGCCCGAGGTTCTTCTTACGGCGAACCGAAGGTTACACCGCCCTCTCCCGTTTACACTCCTTCCGACCCTACCTCGCCCAATACACTTCACGTGATTCAGGAAGAGTGCCCCGAGCCGAAGCGTGGTGAAGTGCGGGTACGAGTGCTGGACGCGGGCGTCGCCTTGCCCGACCTAATGATGCGCGAGGGCCTTCATCCCGAGACACCCCGACTGCCCTTCACTCCGGGGTGGGATTTGATTGGCGTGGTGGATCGGCTCGGCGATGGGGTCTCTGCAACGGAACCAGGTCAGATCGTGGCCGCACTGCCGATCACTGGTGCGTACGCAGAGTTCGTCTGCCTGCCCCAACGTGAGCTTGTCCCGGTGCCATCAGGCTTGGACGCCGCCGAGGCTGTCAGCCTCGTGCTGAACTACGTGACGGCCTACCAGATGGTGCATCGTTCCGCTGAGACCAGATCGGGCGAGCGCGTGTTGATTCACGGCGCGGCTGGCGGGGTCGGTTCGGCACTATTGCAGCTTGGGCGGCTCGCCGGGCTGGAGCTGTACGGTACGTGCTCATCGCGGGGGGCGTCGGCCGTTTCCGACCTGGGCGGTGTCCCGATTGATTATCGGCATCTCGACTTCGTGAACGAGATTCACCGTCTGACGAGCGGGGGCGTAAACGTCGTCTTTGACGGCATCGGTGGCAGCCATATCTGGCGTTCCCGGAGGGCTCTTCGTCCTGGCGGGAAGGTCGTGGCCTATGGCCTCACTTCCTCACTACGTGGGGGACGATTGGCGTCAGGTCGTCCAGGTCGTCGTCATCGCTTTCGTGGAATCGCCATCTTCGGGTTGTACATCGCGGGAGGCTGGCTTCTCCCGGGCCGGAAACGCGTCGTCCCCTACAGTATCCAGTGGCTGAAGCGGCTGAGACCGGCATGGTTTCGACAGGATTTGATAGCCCTGTTCGACCTCCTTGAACAGCGCCAGATCACGCCGCTGATCGCGCAGCGACTTCCTCTTACCGAGGCAAGACACGCGCACGAGTTGCTCGGGAAGGGAGGCGTCGCCGGCAAGATCGTGCTCGTATGCGAGCGGTCCTCGCTTGAGTCAGGACCGGCGTAATGACCAGCAGACGCGGAGGCGGACGACTGACGGTTGACGCGTCACACAGCCGTTGCGTCCTGGCGATCACAAGAGGACTTCGGGTGAGGCGCGTGTTGCCTCGCATACATCTCTTTGTGACAGGAGCACAGCATGGAGTCACAACCACTCGAGACTGGCACGTCGCTGAAGAACGTCCACTCCTCCGTCACGCAGCGGTCGAAGACCGATGGACTGTCTTCCGCGTGACTGGCGAGGATGCATGACACCCATGATCCTCATCGAGGAGTGCAGGCTCCGGCTGGACGATCCTATCGATGCGTTGCTACCGGAGCTAGCGAACCGGGGGGTGCTACGGACGCTCGACAGCTAGCTCGACGTTGTACGTCGACCCAAGAGGCAAGAGAACAGAAGGGCGAACGCGACCATCAACCGGGAGCTGGAGTCACTTCGTCCGGGCCCTCCGCCTTGCCCATGGCCGACAGCTGCTGTCGTCGATTCCGACGGTCAGGGTGATCATCTCCCACAACCGTATCGGCTTCACCTCAAATCTGCGACCGCACTACGGCTCGCCGCACTGGCTCCCTGCCCAGCCGGATGATCGTATCAGCGATGAAATCTTCAGGCATGGCGCCGATGGCGGCCCGGTCAGCGGGCGCATCAAGGGCGAACATGGCGGTGATGCTCTCACGGTGGAGCGCCTCGACCAGGACGTGGAAGAGCTCACGCGCGTCACCGTTGCCGTTGCGCGCCAGCCCCGCGAGGCCGTCAATGAACATGCGCCGCGCGCCCAGCTGCGTCGCCTCGGTGAGGAGCAGGCTCTCGGGTTCCTGGACCTCTTGCTGGAAGACGCGACGCGTCGTGGAGATGACCTTCACGCGGCCTTGCGGCAAGAGCCGTACCGCTATCCCCGTGGGGAGGCGCCCGCGTTGCGGCGGTGCGTCCGTGTCCGGGAGTTCCCCCGGTGAGGCACCTACTCGTTCCTTGGATCGTCCATCTCCTCGAGAGCCTCGACGTCTTCCTCATCGAGGCCCTCTTCTTCAACGTCGATGACGTCGGCCCGCGGCTCGCCGGGAATACCCTGTAGCGCCTCGTGGGCGTCGGGCGTGGGCTCCTCAGCTTATCTTCCCTTTCTCCGCTCGTCGATCGCGCGTCAGAAGTCGTCCATGTGCGCGTGAGTGCGGCTTCTGAGACGTCCCGAGACACAGTCGGCGATGGCCGTGCGTGCCGGAAGGCTCAGCTTTCCGGCGATAGATGCCGTGCTCCGCGGGCGGGTGGCGGGGTCAAGGGTCGCCGGGAGGCGACGAGCCTAGCGAGCACGCCCTTGACGCCGCCGAACGCCGGCGGAATCGATCCTGCGGACTGTGTTCTACGTCCTCGAGGACCTCTTCACCTGCCTGCTCGGTCAACGCCGCTCACATCAAGCAGGTTTTCCTGCCAGGTCGCACGGTTCAGTCCTGGCGGCGTTTGAGCATCTGCTGGAGGCTCTGGCGGGTGAGCCCGAGGCGCTCGGCCGCCCGGGTCTTCGAGCCGCACTCGCGAAGCGCGTCCTCGATCATCTGACGCTTGAGCTGCTCGATGGCGTCGTTGAGGGTCACCGGCGGCTCCGTCGCGGCTGCCTGATTCTGCCGGATCCGGTCGGAGAGGTGATCGGGGCCGATGGGCTGGCCCGTGTCGGCAAGGGCCACCGCCCGCTCGATCTCGTTCTCCAGCTCGCGCACGTTGCCGGGGAAGGGATAGGCACGTAACAGACGCAACGCCTCGAGCGAGATCGACGGGACCGCGCGCCGCGTCCGCTCCCGGTAGATTCGCAGGAAGTGCTCAGCGAGGCTCGCGACGTCCTGGCTCCGCTCGCGCAGCGCCGGCAGGCGGATCGGAAAGACGTTCAGCCGATAGTAGAGGTCGCGCCGGAAGCGTCCGGCGGCCACCTGCGTCTCGAGGTCCGCGTTGGTCGCGGCGAGGACGCGCACGTTCACCTTCCGCGCCGCCGACGCGCCGAGTCGACGGATCTCCCCTTCCTGGAGCACGCGCAGCAACCGCAGCTGCATCGCCGGCGAGGTGTCGGCGACTTCGTCGAGGAAGATTGTGCCGCCGTCGGCCTCCTCGAACAATCCCTTGCGCTCGCCGGTGGCGCCGGTGAAGGCGCCGCGAGCGTGCCCGAAGAGCTCGGACTCCAGCAGCGACTCGGGCAGGGCCCCGCAGTTCTGGGCCACGAAGGGCGCGGCACGGCGCGGGCCGTTGTCGTGGATCAGCCGTGCGAAGAGCTCTTTGCCCGTGCCGGTCTCGCCGAGGAGGAGCACCGTGGTCTCGGTGTCCAGCACCCGGCGCGCCAGGTCGACGGTCTGGCGAAGACCGGTCGTCGCCCCCACCAGCCCCTCGAACGAGAGGGGCCGATCGCGCGTCGCCGCCGCTTCACGACGGAGCGTGTTGAGGGCCAGCTCGAGTTCGTCGCGGAGGCGGGCATTCTCGGCGGCCATGGCGTGGCGCTCCGCCGCCCGGCGCACCACGAGCAGGAGCTCGGCCGGATCCCACGGCTTGGGGACGAAGTGATAGATGCGGCCGGTGTTGACCGCGTCCATGAGGCTGTCGACGTCGGTGTACGCGGTGAGGATGATCCGGACCGCCTCGGGACACAGCTCCTGGCTGCGACGGAGGAGCTCGACCCCGCTCATGCCCGGCATCCGGTAGTCGGTGACGATGACGGCCGGATCCGCGTCCGGCAAGAGTTCCAGGGCTTGCGGGCCGCTCTCCGCGCGCAAGACCCGGAATTCTGCAGCGAGGATGGCCTCAAGCGAATCGAGCACGCGCGGTTCGTCGTCGACGAGCAGGACGACGGTGGTCGCCGGGTCCACTGGCCTCCTGAATCCCGGGCGGAAGTGCGCCTACCCGGGGATCACGGCAGCGTCCTCGCGCAGGCCGAGGATCTCATACAGCGTCTCCCGCTCCTTCAACCCTTTCAGCTTCGGTGAGCCGAGCTCGCGGTGCCGGACGAGGCCCTGGACGTCGCGGAACGTGCCCTCGGCGGCGATTATATGCGCCTCGAACAGACGTGTCATGCGCTGGATCCGGGCCGCCGCGATCATGGGCCGGCCGACCACGATCAGCTCGCGCCGGTCGGCCGAGCCGATCGTGCCGGCCATCACCTGGCCCGATGCGATGCCCACGCCGATATCGAAGCGCGGGAGACCGTCGGCGGCCCAGCGCGCGGACAGGCGCCGCACCGCCGCCACCATGTCGATGGCGGCCCGGACCGCCCGGCCAGGGGCGTCGTGCCCGGCCTCGGTGACGCCGAACAGCACCACGATCTCGTCCCCGATGAGCTGCTCGACCGTTCCCTGGTGACGAAAGATCACCTCGATCATCTCGTTCAGGTAACCGTCGAGGAGCCGGATCACGATGGGTCCGGGCGTGGTCTCGATGAGGCGCGTGTAACCGCGGATGTCGGCGAAGAGGACCGTGGCCTCCCGCCAGTCGCCGGGCTCCTCGAGGAGGCTCGGGCCGGCGAGGGCCATGTCAGCCAGGCGGGGCGACACGTAGCGCTGCAGCTGGGCGCGAACGGCCGCCTCGTGCACAGCCCGGTCCCGGGTGGCGCGCAGATCGCTCAGCGTCGACTCGAGGTCGGCGTTCTTGGCGGCGAGGTCGCTGACGAGCCGGCTCCGCTCGGCGGCGAGAAGATAGCGCTCGACGCCGCGGCGGACCGTGTGGGTGAGCTCGGTCGGGTCCCACGGCTTGAGGATGAAGTGATAGATGTTGGCGGCGTTGATCGACTCCATCAGGGCGTCGGCGTCGGTGAACGCGGTGAGGAGCACGCGGACGGTTTCCGGGGCCACGTCGCGGCAGCGGGCGAGGAGCTCGGTGCCGGTCATGCCGGGCATCCGCTGGTCGCTGACCACCAGGGCCACCTCCTCGCGGGCCAGCACCTCGAGGGCGGCGTCCGGGCGCTCGGCGCGGAGGACGCGGTAGTCCATGGCCAGCAGCGCCTCGAGCGAGTCGAGGACCCGCACCTCGTCGTCGACGAGCAGGATCGTCGCGTCCGCCATCACGGCGCCTCCTTGCGGGCGATCGGCAAGCTGACCGTGAAGAGCGCACCGCCGCGCTGGGGTCGGTTCTCGGCCGTGATGTCGCCGCCGTGCTTCTTGAGGATCTCGTAGCTGATGCTGAGCCCGAGCCCGGTCCCCTCGCCCACGGTCTTGGTCGTGAAGAACGGGTCGAAGATGCGCCCGATCACGTCGGGGGCGATCCCGGGTCCGGTGTCGGCGATCCGCACCACCGCCATGCCGTCTCGCACCCGCGTCTCGATCGAGATCGTCCCTGGCCCCTCGATCGCCTGCGCCGCGTTGGCCAGCAGGTTGAGGAAGACCTGGTCGATCTGGGAGCGAATGCACTCGACGGTGGGGAGATCGCCGAGCACCCGCTCCACGGTGACGCGATCCTTCAGCATGTGGTTCAGCAGCGTGAGACTGGAGTCCAGCTCCTCGTGCAGGTCCACCGATTGCCACACGTCGTCCTGCGACCGCGCGAACACCCGCAGATCGCGCACGATCTTCCGCGCCCGCTCCGCCCCCTCCTTGATGCCTTGGGTCATCGAGTCCAGGTACTTGAGCGCGTAGTCGACCTTCCTCGCATCCCACTCGGCTTGCAGGCGCTCGCGGCGAGGATCGGGCAGCGGCTCCGCACGGTACAGCTCCAGCATGCCGCGCAGCCGGCGCACGAAGTCCTCCAGGGTGCCGACGTTGGAGTACACGAAGCCGATCGGGTTGTTCAGCTCGTGAGCGACCCCGGCCACGAGCTGGCCGACCGAGGCCATCTTCTCCCGCTGGATGAGCTGCATCTGCGTCGCCTGCAGCTCGCGGTAGGCGGCCTGGAGGTCCTCGTGGGCCGTGCGGAGCTGCTCGGTGCGGACCCGCACCTTGTCTTCCAGCCCGCGGGACAGCTCCTCGATGGTCTGAAAGCTCTGGGCCCGGTCCACGGCCAGGGAGACGTGGTTCGCGACGGCCGAGAGCAGATCCCCATCGGACTCGTCGAGCCGACCCGCCTCGTACGCGCTCACGGCCAGCACGCCGAAGAGCCGCTCCTTGACGCGCAGAGGAACCGCGAGGAAGGAACGGTAGCCGAGCGTCTCGACCGTGGGCCGATGCAGCGGCTCGGTGGTGTCGGCGACATCCTTGACCAGCACGGGAACGCCGGTGACCGCGACCTTGCTCACCACGCTCGCTCCGGCGTCGAGAGGGAACTCGGTAGGCCGCTCGGGGGAGCCTGGCTCCATGCCACCTCCGGGAGACCGCCAGTTCCTGAGCACGGGGCGAACGCGATCGAGCAGAAAGAGGTCGGCGGCCTGATAGCCCATGCGGTGGACGAGCTGATCCAGCGCGTGCCCGTAGATCGTCTCCGGGTCGAGGGTGGCATTGACGGCGGCGGACAGACCGGTGAGGAGCGAGAGCTGCTCGATCCTGCTCTCCAGGTCCTGAAACTTCCGCTCGAGCTGATCGTTCGAGAACATGATCTCCTCACCCTGGAGATCGAGAAGCCGCTGGGTGCCCCGGCGACGGCGGGCTTCGCGGACCGCGACGCCCGCGCCGAGCCCGGCGAGGAGCACCGACAGGCCCAGCGCCGCCGAGACGGGGGCGGACGTCGCCCCGGTCAGGAGGGTGGCGAGAAAGAGCGCCAGCGCGACGGCGGCGCCGGCCGCCGTCGGGAGCCAGAAGGCGGGTCCGGGTCGGAGGTTCCGCCAGCGGACCTCGAAGAGACAGCAGTCGTCGCCCTTCGCCGCACACGTCCGCTCGACGACCTCGGCTCGCGGCAATCCCCAGTTCGTGGGGATCCGCTCGAAGGTCCCCCGCCGGTTGCCGCACACCCACCATGGTGTCGCAAATCCTGGCCGGGGAGAGCTCCGGAACCGTGCCCACCCGCGCTGAACCTCCACGACCTCGAAGACCTCCCAGCGGTGACTCCGCTGCTGCCACGTGTCGCACTTGACGAAGATCGCGCGCGGATCGCCCATGCCCATCGACCAGGTCCCCAGGTACGAGCGCTCCTCCCGGGGCTTCCAGTCCATGGCGAAGTCCGTGTACCGCCGCAGCCAGTGCTCGTCGTCCGGATCCCCCATCAGCTCCTGGCCGAGCCGCATGAGCCGATTGGCGAGGTCGACCGGGATCCAGTTGTGATCGGCCATGAGGTACTCGCGCGTGCGGCCGGCGGCCCGGCACACGGCGGCTCCGGCCTCGGGCCCGACCTCACGCTCGAGGAAGGGAATCAGGACCTTGACGTAGACGCAGTTGATCTCGCCCGGCACGCTCAACGTCCCCGCGCGAGCGGTAAGCGGACGGTGAACAGGGCGCCGCGGCGATGCCGCCGGTTCTCGGCCGTGATGTCGCCGCCGTGCTTCTTGAGGATCTCGTAGCTGATGCTGAGCCCGAGCCCGGTCCCCTCGCCCACGGTCTTGGTCGTGAAGAACGGGTCGAAGATGCGCCCGATCACGTCGGGGGCGATCCCGGGTCCGGTGTCGGCGATCCGCACCACCGCCATGCCGTCTCGCACCCGCGTCTCGATCGAGATCGTCCCTGGCCCCTCGATCGCCTGCGCCGCGTTGGCCAGCAGGTTGAGGAAGACCTGGTCGATCTGGGAGCGAATGCACTCGACGGTGGGGAGATCGCCGAGCACCCGCTCCACGGTGACGCGATCCTTCAGCATGTGGTTCAGCAGCGTGAGACTGGAGTCCAGCTCCTCGTGCAGGTCCACCGATTGCCACACGTCGTCCTGCGACCGCGCGAACACCCGCAGATCGCGCACGATCTTCCGCGCCCGCTCCGCCCCCTCCTTGATGCCTTGGGTCATCGAGTCCAGGTACTTGAGCGCGTAGTCGACCTTGAGCGCCTGCCACCTCTCCTCGACGCGAGCCCGGTCACTCTCCAGGAGCTCGGCCCCGCGGTAGGTCTCGAGCATGCCACGCAGCCGGCGCACGAAGTCCTCGAGGGTGCCGACGTTGGAGTAGACGAAGCCGATGGGGTTGTTCAGCTCGTGGGCGACCCCGGCCACGAGCTGGCCGACCGAGGCCATCTTCTCCCGCTGGATGAGCTGCATCTGCGTCGCCTGCAGCTCGCGATAGGCCGCCTGGAGGTCCTCGTGGGCCGTGCGGAGCTGCTCGGTGCGGACCCGCACCTTGTCCTCCAGCCCGCGGGACAGCTCCTCGATGGTCTGAAAGCTCTGGGCCCGGTCCACGGCCAGGGAGACGTGGTTCGCGACGGCCGCCAGAAGCTCGAGATCCGCCTCACCGAGGCGTCCCGGCTCGCTGGACGTCACGTTGAGGACGCCGAAGACACTGTCCTTGACTCGCAGCGGCACCAGGACCACGGAGCGTACGTCAAGCGAGCGGGCGGTGACGGCATCCACGGCCTCGCCGGCCGTCTCGACGTCCTGGATCACCAGCGGCAGGCCGGTGCGCACGACCTTCGAGCTGGCGGCGCGCGGATCATCCAGCGTGAACCGAACGTCCTCGAAGCGGGCGCTCGAAATGGTGCCTCCGGCCATGCGATGGCCACGCACGGTCCCGCTGGGGGGGTCGACCAGGAAGAGGAAGGCCCCCTGGTAGCCCATCTGGTGGACCAGCCGCTGGAGCGCCTGCTCGTAGATCTTCTCGACGTCGAGGGTGGCGTTGACGGCGGCCGACAGCTCGCTGAGCAGCGAGAGCTGATCGATCGTGGTGTCGAGATCGCGGAATTTCTTGTCGAGCTCGCTGTTCGAGTAGAGGATCTCCTCGGACTGGAGATCGAGCATGCGCCTGGTGTGAAGCCACCGCGCGCGCTGCGTGAGCCCGTAGCCGATGGCAGCGCCCAGCAGCACGGGCAGGGGCTCGACCAGGATCTCCATCGCCCAGTGCAGCGGCTGGCCCGCCACGAGTGCCGCGCCGAGCCCGACGGACGCGGTGGCCCCCGCGAGGGTCGGCCCCCAGAAGCTTCGGCCAAGTGGAGGGTTCTTCCAGGTGACGTCTTTCACGCAGGCGTCAGCTCCGCGCGCCGCGCACTGATGCTCGACGACGACTGCGCGCGGGAGACCCCAGTTCGTCGGAAAACGCTCCCACTTGACCGATTCCCACACGCAAAACCAGCGCGGCATCGTGTATCCCGGAAGCGGTGCTCTCCGATACGTGGCCCGGCGGTGCTTGACCGCGCCCTCGAAGGTACAGAATCGCTCGGCCGCTGATTCGAGGCGGGCGATTGCCCCGAACAGCTCTCGCGGGCTGCCGAGCCCCATGGTGTACGTGCCGGTGTAGTGTCGGTGCTCGCGAGATGGCTTCCAGTCCATCATGTCGTCGGTCAACCGCCGAGTCCACGCGTCGACGTCGGTATCGCCGGTGAGCTCCATGCAGACGCGGACCACCTCGTTCGCGTCGGCCAGCGGCAACCAGTTGTGGTCGGCCATCAGGTAGTCGCGCGACCGTCCCGCGGCGCGGCAGAGGGCGGCGACGCCCGCCGCCCCCGCCTCCTTCTCCACGAAGGGGATGAGCCCCTTCGTGAAGAGACAGTTCACCTCGCCCGGCATTCGATGGCATGGGGGGCTCCGGGCGCCCCCCAAGCCCCCAATTGGGCGGCTCGAGGCGCCCCGGCACAGCCGTGGCGCCCCTCGACCCTGCGCGGAGGCACTGCTAGCTCGGCTTGTAGACGAACTTGGAGGTGATGTTCACCGGGTTGGCCAGCGTGTCACGCACCGCCGACTTCCGGTCGATGGTCTCCTTGCACTTGCGTACCTTGTCTTCCGGCGCCGAGCTCTGGATCGTCACCGTGTAGTTGATGTCGGTGATGCCGTTGCGCACGGACTTGTCGTGGCCCAGCATCCCCTTGGCGTTCATGTGGGCTTCCAGGTCCAGCTCGATCCCGTCGATGGGCACGTCGAACATCGCGGCGTTGGTGGCGGTGGCGTTGGTCACGCAGCCGGCCAGCGCCGCCAGGAGCACCTCGATGGGGAACGGCGCGGCGTCGCCGCCGCCGAGGTCGGGGGGCTCGTCCACCATGATCGTGAAGCGCCGCGCCGGCGGCGTCATCTTGTTGCCGCCCGCGTACCACTCGCTGAGGGTGACCTGGGTCATGGTGCCGCGGCACCACGCGGCCTTGGCCTTGATCGTCATCTTCTCCAGGCCCGGAGTCTGGCGGACCGCCGCGTCGGTTTCCTTGATCCGGTCGACGTTCACGTCGTTCGTTCCCAGCGCCATTGGGTGTCCTCCTCTGGTCGGGCTCGTCAGAGCACGTTGGCGATCATGCGGGCGGCTCGTTCGGTGCCGCCCGCGGGCACGTCCCGCGATTGGACCGGCTTCCCCAGGTGGTCGAGGATCGCCGCGCCCAGCTCATCCACGGTCGTCCGGTCGTAGTCCATGCGCACGCCGGCGCCCAGCCGATCCAGGCGCCGCGCCACGTGGAAGTTCTGCTCGAAGTGGTTACGCAGCGGGAAATAGAGGAACGGCGTCTGCACCGCGGCCAGCTCCATGGTGGTGGTGAGCCCGCCCTGGACGATGGCCAGGTGCGCCGCCGCGTGATGCCGGAAGAGGTGGGGCACGAACGGGCGGACGTCGAGCCGGGGTCCGCGCGGCAGCTCGCCCGCGTCGAGGCGTGGCCCCCCAACCAGGACCATCCGGGCGTCGGGCACCTGGTCGGCGACCCGTGCGAAGGCCTCGGCGCACTTGCGCAGCAGGCTTCGCCCGACTCCGGTGCCGCCCACCGAGACCAGGATCACACGCTCGTCGTCGCGAAAGCCGAGCTCCCGACGGAGGCTGGCCTTGTCGCGATACTCGGCGGGGTCGAAATGGTAGGTGTAGCCGGAGAAGCCGAAGTGCTCGCGCGCCCATTCACGCATGTTGGGCAGGTCGGGGCCGAAGGCCCGGTCGAGCACGTCGGCCTCGTCGCCCACCATGATCGAGAGATCGCGCACGTGCGGGTGGAAGCGGAGATGGTCGATGTTCTCGGCGTTCTTCTCCCAGGCGCGCTTGAACTCGACCGAGCCGGGCTCGTCCCGCATCGGCAGCATGCCGATGAAGTCCGTCATGAAGACGTAGGGCGCACGCTTGAGCTCCGGGTTCTCGTGCAGGAAATAGTCGAGGTCCCAGCCTTCGTCACCGATCCACAGGTCGTAGCGCTCACGCTCGACCACGTCGGCGAACGTCATGAAGTTCGTCGCCATGATCTCGTCCATGTCCCACATCGCGTTGAAAGCGTGGAGCTCGTGGTCGCCCGCCCACCCTTCGAAGTGACCGCTCTCGTTGAGGAGCAGCCGGCTGGCCGGGTGCAGCCGCGCACTCCAGGCCTCGACCACGCGGTCGGCCGGGTTGGCGGTGAGGAAGTCCACGGTCACCTCCGGGGCGATCTCGCGCAGCGCCCGGGCGATGGCCAGGTCCCGCTGGATGTGACCGAGGCCGATCGGGCTCGACAGCCACAGCACGCGCCGCTCCGCGGTCGGCCGCGAGGCGCGGGGCGCGGCGACCGGCGTCGCGCGTTCGGTCGTGGCCGGGATGTGATCCGTCTCGACGGGGTGATCGAGCACGAAGTCCCGGACCAGGTGGTTGACCTTGACCGCATGGCGACCTTGCAGGACGTGGCCGGCCCCCTCGAAGGTGACGAGCCGGGCGCCGGGGACGGCGGCCACCAGCCTCTGGGCGTGGGAGTACGGCACGATCTTGTCGAGGGTGCCGTGCAGCGCGAGCGTCGGCGTTCGCACGCTCGCCAGCAGGTCGTAGACGTTGGCGCCGTCGATCGCCTTCAGCGACTCGACGAGGACGTCGGGGGTGGTCTCCCCGGCCCAGCCCAGCCCGTCCTCGATGCCCTTGAGGGAGTGAGGCTCGGGGAGGCAGCGCGCGAACAGCCGGCGCTGCCAGCCGGCGAAGTCGCCGCGGATCACCGGGGCGACCTTCTCGTCGAAGGGTTGAGGCACCGACTCGGCGTACTGGCCGCTGAGAAGCATCAGGTGAGAGAGACGATCCGGATGCTCGGCGGCATAGCGAAGGGCGAGCAGCGCGCCGCAGGAGTACACGACGAGCGCAAAGGGCGGCCGCACGGTCTCCTCGAGCACGGCGAGCCAGTCCGCGTACCGGCTGTCGAGGTCGTACCCGGTGGCCGTCCGGTCCGAGCGCCCATTGCCACGATGATCCATCGTCGCCACCCTGAAGTAGCGCGACAGATACGGCACCAGGTTCTTCCACTGACGGCTGTAGGTCACGGGCTGGCACTGGGGCAGCAAGAACAGGTCGCGGGCCCCGGCGCCGGTCACCTGGTAGAAGAGCCGCGCGCCGTCGCGTATGACGTACATCGGCGCTACGCCTCGGCCGCGGTCGGGTCGAGCCCGACCCGTACCTGGGCGATCCGATTGGCGGGGAAACCCCCCTTGGCCGCGTGAGCCCGGATCAGCTCGGCGCTGGGCGCGATGTACACGCAGGAGAGCTTGTCGTCGGTGACGTGGCTTTCCAGCCACTGGATCTGGGGGCCCAGCTCGCGTAGCACCTCCACCGACTTCTGCGAGGCCTTGCGAAGCTGCTCGGCTGTCCACTGTCTCGCCCCGGGGATCTCACGCTCCACGATGAACTTCGGCATCCGAGTCTCCTCCTTTACGTGTTCCGGCGGGCGCGCTCGTAAAGCACGAGCGCGGCCCCACCCCGCACGGTCTGCCGCTTGTCCCCGGGGACGAGGTGAATCCGCGTTCTGGCCAGGGCGTCGGCCAGCGTGTATTCCCGGGCGCGTCGCATGATCTCGTTCTCCAGGAGCCCGAGTGAGTTGACCACACCGCCGGTCACCACCACGACTTCGGGATCCAGGGTATTGACCACGAGCCCGAGGCCGGCGCCGAGGGCCTGACAGGCACGGGCCACCATCCGGCCAGCGAGATCGTCGCCGACCCTCGCCGCCTGAAAGACCAGCTCCGCGGTGATGGCGCCGAGGTCTCCGCCGGCGAGGTCGAGCAGCGACGAGGGCTCGCCCATGAGGTGGCGGCGCGCTTCGCTTGCCAGACACTCTCCGCCCACGTAGACAGCCAGGCAGCCCCGCCCCCCGCAGATGCAGATCGGGCCGTCGAGATCGACCGACACGTGGCCGATCTCCCCCGCGCACCCGCTATTCCCTCGAACGAGGCGGCCGTCGACGATGACCCCGGCGCCGACACCACTGCCGACGGCCAGCACGACGCAGGACGAGGTGCTGCGCCCCAACCCGAAGAGCCACTCGCCCAGCGCGAGGGCGTTGACGTCGTTGTCGACGAAGGCGGGCAGGCCAGTCTTGGTGTGGATGCGCTCGGCCAGCGGAGCGCCCTCGAAATCGGCCATGTGCGATCCGGCGGAGCTGCGCAGCATCCCCCGTTCCACGTCGACCAGGCCGGGCACCCCGACGCCGACCGCCTCGACCGTGATGTGCCGGGCCACGCCTTCCTCGGAAAGCGCCGCGATCATGCCCAGCATGGCGTCCACGCCCGTCTTCGATCCGAGATTGGTGGGGCACTGAACCGTTGCGAGGACCTCGCCCTCGGAGGTCACCAGGCCAGCCGATATGGTCGTACAGCCCACGTCGACGCCGATGAGCGCGGCTGGTGTAGACGTCATCTCGTGATCACTCGAGCGCTGTCCTTGGCAAATCCTGAGCCAGCCCCAGAACGCCGATTGGCGCGCGCTCGCGGACGAGGAGTGCAAGGCGAGATTGCGGGTCGAACCCGCGATGCGCAGCCCGCGTGAGCGTTTTCGGTTACTTGCGCGCGCAAGTCGGACCGGTTCCCCGGGGCCGGAGGGAAAGGTTGGGTTTACAGTCGTCTGCTGCCACCGGCCGGTGAGGCGCTTTCAGGCCCGGACGGTCGCTGATGAGGACGTCCACGCGGCGAGCGTCAGCCCGGCGACGCGCGCGGCGGCGGCGGTGGCCAAGGTCTCGCGGACGGTGACGGAGAGCGGCGGCACCGTCAGGTTCAAGCTGCACGACAAGCTTTCGGGCTGCTCGCCAGGTTCTTCGGGGTCGTCAGCAATCCCGTCGAGCACGTCGTCCGGAACGGCGGGCCGATCGAGCTGAGCACGTACGTGTACCTCCCGGCGAACAGCTCGTCGCCGGGCGATGGACGTGGTGGCAGGGATGAACGCTCCACGTTCCTCGACTCGGCGCCGACGCCCTGAGCCCTTCAACGGCTGATCATTCTTCTTGTGCGGCGAACGGGCGCGCTCAACGACCGGAGGGCGAGCAACGCGAGACCCCGCTCCGTTGCAGCGGGAAGTTGGACGGTCGGTCGTCGTCAGCGGCAGCCATGCAGTGACAGACGATAAACCGTTCGACGACAGCTACTCCGCGAGTGCGTAAAGACGCCACGGGTCAGGAACACCTTTCAGGCTGTGTTCGCCTCGGTTCTCGAACCGCAGGCCCGACCCGGCGGCGACGTCCCGGACCGTGCAAGACACGAGGATTTCGCCGGAAGCCTCCGCGCTTTCAGCCCTTGCCGCGATGTGGACGGCGATCCCGCTGAGCCCCCGCCCCTGCAGCCCGCATTCGCCCGTATGGGATACCCGCGCGGACCTCGATACCGGCTCCTTTCACGGCGGTGCGGAGAGCGCGGGTACACTCGATGGCACGCGCGGGAGATTCGAAGCGCACGAAAGGCCATCGCCCGCCGCATCGATCTCTAGGCCCTCGCAGCGGACGATCTCTCTCCGCACCGCGGTTCGGTACTCCTCGAGGAGCTTGCGCCATCGCACATCGCCGAGCCGGTTGGCGAGATCCGTCGAACCAACGATGTCGGCGAAGAGTAGCGTCGCGAGGATCCGATTGCCCTCGACTTGCGGGCGACGCTCGCGACGAACTCTTCGATGAAAAGGCCGGCCCCACTCTGCGAGGCGACAGGTGCCCCATCAGCATCGTAGACGCTCGCCTCCCCCATGTATAGATCCCGCCCGTCTACCACCGTGCGGGCCTCGGCAGGATCGCCGACAGACTGAACGAGGTGTGCGTTGCTGCGACCGAGCGACGCTTGGCGTGGACGGATCGCGAGCAAGAGTTCATCGACCACCTTTGTGATCGCGGGCAGATCGCGGCCGAACTGATCGCCGACGATGCCGCCGACCAGGCGGCGGTACGCGAGCAGCCGTTGCTCCAGTGGAAGGCTCTGAACAAGACGCGATTCCTGAAGGACCCGGACAGCGGCCGGCGCCGGCCCCTCCAGCGTCCACCAACCGAGTGGATCAGACAGGACCGGCCGGAGCTGCGCATCGTCGATGACGAACTGTGGCGTGGGGTCCAGTCGAGGCTGCACCAGATCCGTCAAGGCTTCGGTCGCCCTGGTGGTCCGCCGACCGGCGGAGCACGCCCGATGTACTCGCGGTATCTACTGACTGGCCTCTTGCGCTGCGCCGTCTGCGGAGCGCGGATGCGAGCACAGACGGCCGTCAAGCGGAAGCGGGGCCACGTGTACCGCGCGGGCTGGTATCGGTGTTCCTTCGCGGCCGACAAGGGGCCGGCCGTGTGCGGACATCGCGTCTGGTACCGCCAGGATCGCCTCGAAGGCTCGCTCGTCGCGAAGTTCCGGGAGGCGATGACTCCACCGATCATCGACGCGCTGACGCTTGCGGTGAACGCCGAGGTCGACACGACCGCGCGCATGCACGATGACCGGGCTCGTGAGTTGAAGTCGGAGATCCTTCGCCTCGAACGCGAAGCGGGGAATCTCGTCCACTGCCTGGCCGGCGGCGACTCGTTCTCGGTGCGATCCGAGCTTCAGTCGATCGAGGCCGGGCTCCAGGGACTACGTCTCGAGCTGTCCGCGCTAGAGCAAGAGGCCGGCCTGACTCTTCCGCGAGCGTCGTCGGGCTGGATTCGAGCGCGCCTCGAACACCTCGACGACCTGCTCCGGGACGACGCGCAACGTGCGCGCCTTGAGGTCCTCAAGCACCTCGACGGAGATCTGACGATCCGGCCACTGCCCGGCGTGGTGAAGCGGGGCGCCGCTCACCCGTTCGAGATTCGCGGCCGCATAAAGCACGACAGCCTCCTGGCGGTAAACCAGGAGGCTGCATGCGGCACGTTGGTTGCGGGGGCTGGATTTGAACCAGCGACCTTTGGTTATGAGGGTTAGTCGCCCTGCCCGCTGCCCAACGCCCACCAAGCAAAACCAAGGGTTGGCGTGTGCCGTGTGCTCTTGGCTTTGTGGTGCCTTGGGGCCCGTCGGGTACTGTTCACGCCCAAAACGCGCCCACCAGACGAGGGGCCCGGTGGCCATCCCCGGCGGTGGTCAGTGTTCAGACTCTCGCCGCGCCCTCGCCCGCCGTGTACCTCAGCGTATGCCTCGCCGGATCAGTGCCCGGCGAGGTCATTCCAGTCGGGCAGCAGCACGATACTGTTCGGGTTGTAGCCGTCGTTCTTCAGCGTGTCGACGCTGCCGACGACCTTCTCTGCCTTCAGGTCGATGACGGTGATGGAGCCGTCGCTCATGCCGGGAAGGTTGAGGAGCGTGTTCTGCACGAACGCGTACCGCCCGTCCTTGGTGAAGGCGACGTGATGGGCGCCCTCCGCGGTCGGGATGGACTTCAGCAGCCGCGGCCGGCCCGGCGTCCCACTCAGATCGAAGATGTGCAGGTGCCCCGGCTTGGCCGTGGTCACGTACATGCGATCGGCCTTCGGGCTGAAGTAGATCTCCAGCGGCACGCCGGCCCCCTGCGCCGCGAAGTCGTGCGCCTGGTCCATGTCGAAGTCGTTCTTCGCAACGTTCCAAGTCGCCGTCCACAGCGTGCCTTCGTACATGTTGGTGACGTAGGCCAGGGCGGGCCTGGCGTTCGGCACGAACAGGATCTCCACCGGCGCGCTGCGGGCGGGTGACGCCTTCCTCGACACCTTGCGCGTGCCGAGCGGCTTGCCCGTGCTGGCCTCCACCACGCTGATCACTTCCCCCGCGTCGCCGAGGTCCGAGGCACGCACGGTGCTCGTGAGCAGGATGCGGTCGATCCCGTTATGGATCGCGATGCCATGCGGATAGGGCGCTGGCCCCTTCACCGTCTGGAGCGGGACGTCGCTCTTCGCGTCACCGACGATCATTGCCTGGGAGCCCATGCAGCTCAGGTACCAGCGCGTGCCGTCGTCCGAGAAGACGACGTCCTCGCCGACGCTGCAGTCCGGCACGGCCACGACCTTCATCTGGTACGGCGACGTCTTCATGTCGAGTACGCGCAGCTCGGGCTTTCCGAGCGCGGTGACGTACGCCTTGGATTGGTCGCGGTTGTAGAAGATGTGGTGCGCGACGAGGTCGGGAGGCAACGGCAGGTCCTGGATGACCTTGCCGAACGTCTTCGACGCCGGATCGACGTCGATGATCGCGATCCCTTCCTTGCGCGCCGGTGGTGCCACCGGAGACTTGAGCGCCTTGAGCGACTCGGGTGACTTCGTCTCGTAGTTCACCATTGCGTGGATCTGGGCCAGCGCGACAGCCGGAAGAACGACAAGTGACACGGCTACGGACGCCGAGACAAAGAAGCTGCGCATGACTCCTCCTCGCTGGACGAACCTGACGGCTGATGCGGTACACCGGCGGCGCGATTCCGCCGAGTATCGTTTATAGTCGCCGTTACGGCAAGCGATTATCGTAAGCGACCGTCTGACATGCCGACGACACCGTTGGCCCACCACCCGCACGGCCGCCGCCTCCTCGTTCTTTCTCTGTCGGCGGTATTCGTCGTTGCCGAGCGGGCGCACGCGCACGGCGTCGGCGTGCGCTACGACCTGCCCATCCCCCTGTGGCTGTATCTCGCAGGCGCCGGCATCACGGTCACCCTGTCGTTCGCCGCCCTAGCATTCTTCATGCGCACGGCGACGGGTTTCCACGATTCCGTCCGCGTCACCATCCTGTGCTCGGGACCGGCGAATTTCGTGGCGTCCGGGGCGGCGAGCGCCGCCCGCGTGGTCGGTGTCGGCACCTACCTGATGCTGATCTACGCAGGTCTGTTCGGCACACAGAGCCCGCTGAAGAACATCGCACCGGTGATGGTCTGGGCCGTCTGGTGGGTCGGGATGCTGTACGTCTCGGCGTTGCTCGGCAACGTGTGGGCGCTCCTGAATCCGCTCGACACGCTGTTCGCCTGGGCGGAGGCGCTATACGCTCGACTCCTCCCCGGGCGGCCGCTCAGCCGCGGGTTGCGCTATCCCGAGCGGCTCGGCGCGTGGCCCGCCGTCGCCCTGTTCCTTGTGTTCATCTGGATGGAGCTGGTCTGGGAGGGGAGTGATCACCCCGCCCCTCTCGCTTCGGTGATGCTGGCGTATTCGGCGCTGACCTGGACCGGCATGCTGCTCTTCGGTCGCGCCGAGTGGCTCTGCCGCGGCGAGGTCTTCTCCCTTGTCTTCGGGCTACTGGCCCGCTTCGCACCGACGGAAGTCCGCGCCTCATGCGACAGGAATCGGGCGCTGGCCTTGCGCCCGTACGCCGTCGGGCTCCTGAAGTGCGAGCGGCCATCCGCGTCGCGCGTCGCGCTCGTCATCGTGCTGCTGGCCGCCGTGACCTTCGATGGCTTCATGGAAACACCGCTCTGGGCGGCCCTCGCCCACGGCCCCGACGTCTGGCGGCGGACCGCTGGCGTCATGGCCGCGCCACTACTATTTCTGATCGTGTTTCTGTTGTCGTGCCGCCTGATCGCGTGGTGCAGCGGCACGCAGGCGCGGACGTGGCCAATCGCGGGCGCGTTCGTCCTCACGCTCGTGCCCATCGCGATCGCATACCATCTAGCCCACTACGTGTCGTTTCTGGCGGCGGCGGGACAGTACCTCATCCCGCTGGCATCCGATCCGTTCGGATTCGGCTGGGACCTCTTCGGGACGCGAAATGCGTTCGTCAGACCGGCCGTGGTCGACGCCCGCGCCGTCTGGTACATCTCCGTCGCCGCCATTGTCGCCGGCCACGTAGCCGCGGTGTACCTCGCCCACCGCGTTGCGCTGGAGCAATTTCCGGATCGTCGGTCGGCGCTCAGGAGCCAATGGCCAATGCTCTTCATGATGGTCGTCTACACGATGACGAGCCTCTGGATCATCAGCCAGCCGATCGTCACACGCCGCTTCGGCTGAGTTCTCCGCCGATGCGAGGACGATCTCCGCATGGCGACCCAGAAGACGACGATGTACGTGGATACGCTGCCTACCAAGCGAGTTCCTGGTTAAGGAATGCTACACGGCGCCCGAGACGTATGGGCTGGACGTACGGTAATCGCGGCGACCCCCAGGGGGGTGGCTCGGCGAATGGATGCGAGCCGGCGGCGCGCTTCGATCTCGTCCGCGGCTGAATGCCCCGATCCGCACGGCCCTCCTGTCCGGTTTGACCTCTCCGTCACGCCCTGGCAGGATCGGGCGGCGGCGGTGCTGGACACTCTTCGAGCTCGAGCAGCCAAGCGAGAGTGGACGTGAAGGGCGCCTGGGCACCTTGGCTAGGCACGGCCATCGGGCTCGCCGTGGCGGCCGGGGCCGGCCTCGTCGCTCTCCGCGCCGGTGTGCCGGAGGTCGCGATCGTCCAGACCGAACTCGTCGGGCTCGCCTACTTGGCTGCGGGCGCGATCGCCTGGCGCCGCCGCCCGGACAATCGGACCGGCCCGCTCCTTCTGGTCATCGGGTACGTCTGGTACATCCCCGACTTCCAGGTGTCGTCCGTGCCGGCGGTCGCCGCCCTGGCGTTCGCGACCCGCCGTCTGGTCAATTCGCTGACGCCGTATCTGCTGCTCACCTTCCCGTCGGGCCGCCTCGGCCTCAGGCGCCACTGCCTCGCCATAGTCCTGGTGACCGCTCTAGCAGCGATCCAGATCCCGACCCGCTTGCTGCTAGTGGATCGAATCCCGGCGGTCTTGGAGCATGTCGATCGCATCACCACGATCGGCTGTGACTGCGTCAATCCTTTCGCCCTTGCCTCCGCCCCAGCCGTATTTACCGGGGTCGAGCGTTGGACGGGCTTCCTTGCCGTCGGGACCGCCCTATCAACGCATCCTTGACGGGTGTGCTGGGCTGGGTCCTCTCGGGGGCACGAGCGTCGGTCCCGACCGGCTTCCTCGCGGGACTACTGCGCATGAGGATGGACAAGACCGCGGTGGCCACACTCGTCGTGGGGCTCCGCGACGAACGAAGGAGGGGGCTCGCTTGAGCGTTCGATCGCGGACGTTCTCCACGACCCGTCGGTGAAACTCGGTTACTGGTCGTCGGCGTCCAAGGCGCATCTCGACGCCACCGGACAGGTGCTGGCCATGCCCCAGCCGGGATCCGGGTCGTCGGTAACCTTCGTGGAACGGGCCGACGAACCCCTTGGAGCGATCATCCACGATGCGGCGCTGGATGACGACAAGCCGCTCCTCGATGCGGTGTCGCCGCATTCGCCTTGACGGTTGACCGAGACCGGCTGGCCGCGACCGTGCACGCGCAGGCCTCGACCGCGCGGCAGCTACCAGAAGGGCCTGTAACGTTCCTGTACTCCGACGTGGAAGGCTCGACGCTGTTGCTGGACCGGCTCGGCGAGCGGTACGCCGATGTCCTGGCGGAACAGCGGCGCCTTCTCCGGGGGATCGTCCGTGAACACGGAGGGTTCGAGATCGATTCGCGCGCCGACGAGTTCTTCGGCGCGTTTCCCGAGGTCGCCGATCCGGTCAGCGCCGCGTTGAAGATCCAGCGACGGCTACGTGATCACGCCTGGCCCCACGGGGCGATCGTCCGTGTTCGGATCGGGCTCCACCAAGGCCAGCCGCAGATGACCGACGAGGGTTACGTCGGGGCTCGACGTACATCGCGCGACCCGGATTGGTTCGGCGGGTCACGGCGGGCAGATCCTTGTGTCGGAGGCGACGCGTCGGCGCATCGAACCGCGTCTGCCCTCGGATGCGGCGCTGCACCGACTCGGAGCATTCGTATTGAAGGGCCTGCCGGGCTTCGAGTCGATCTCGCAACTCACCGCACCCGATCTACCGAGAGCGTTTCCGCCACTCCGCCTCGAGAGACCTGCTCATGTCAGCGAGTGAATGTTGCGAGGGGTCGTCGTTCGATGCGTTGCTCAAGCCATGACAATCGGTGGACGAACGAGCCGTCGTGGGCTGGGTGTGGCGACCGGCTCCCCTAATAGCTCGTGAATCGCACGGCGCGGGGGCCGATCAGCTCGGAATCCACGATGTTCGCGACCACGGTCAGGGTCTTCGCGTCGACGACGGCAACGGCGCTTTGGGCCGGGACACCCAGCGGAATGTAGAGACGATTCTTGTCGGGCGTGAGCGCCACGCCGTAGCCGGGGCCGAATCCGCCGAGATCGATGTACCGCAGCACCTGCTCGGTCTTGATGTCGAACACCACGAGATTCGGGCTCCACTTGGTGGCGAAGTAGACGCGGCCGCTGGCAGGATCGATGTCGACGTACCCGGGTGTGGTCGCGGTCGCGATCATCGGATACAGCTTCTTCAGGGTGAAACGCGTCGCGTCAACGATCGCGACGTTCATCTGATTGGCCGGGGAGCCCGTGATGACGTGGCCGTGGTGACCGACATAGGCCAGCCGCCCATCGCTCGAAAAGCTGAGCTCGTTCGGCTCGTCGCCCACCGTCGACGCGGTTTCCAGGCGCGCCGTCGGCGTGGTGATGACAGTGTGCGCATCGCCGTCGAACCGCATCAGGAAGCCTTTGCCGTTAACCGGCCGATTCGTCAGCCAAATCTCGCTCGTCCCCGGTCGACTCATTATGAAGTGCGGCACGCTGATGCCGGCGCCGGCCGCGTCGAAGACCTTCGCCGGCGTCGGAGTCGCGGCCCTCTCGAGATCCGCCGCGCGATAGACGTAGACCTTGCTGTCCTGGATGCTGGCCATCCACACCGTGCCGTCGATTGCCGTCCGGCTTCCCCGGTGAATCAGGAAGCCCCGATACTCGCCAGTGCTGCCGGCGGCGGGGATGACGGTCCTGAGATAGGTGGGATGCGAGAGATCGGTGGTGTCCCAGATCGTGATCTTGCCGGAACCTCCGGCGTAATAGCGTTTTAAGCTCGGGTGGAACCGCCCGCCGGCGGGCTTGACCATGTCGGCATGCTTGACCCGTCTCACCACCTCGTTCGTGCTGGTATCGATCACCACGATGGCGTTGGACACCTGAGACATGACGTACCCGTAGTGTCGTTCGCCGCGGGCCGCCGACCCTGGCGATCCGGCCTGGACGCCGGTCCCCGCGCAGCCAGCGTGCGCCATATACGCGAAAAACGTCACCGCGAGGAACCACGCCGCGCTCCGCTTTTGCATGGACCGCCTCCCCTCTCCTCGTCGTATCCGCTGCGGCTGAAGAGTGGCTCCGGGCGGCGGCAGAATAGAAATACATATGCGGCTCTCTTCATATAGCCTATGGTTATGGATCTGGAAGCCCGGTTACGGGCCTTCGCAGCCGTTGCTCGGCATCGCTCGTTCTCGGCAGCCGCGCGAGAGCTGCGCATCAGCCAACCGGCGGTGTCGAAGCACATCGCGGATGTCGAGCGGACAGCGGGCGTCCGGCTGATCGAGCGCCGTCCGCGAAACAGTGAGCTGACCGCCGCCGGGGCGTTTTTCGCCAACCACGTCCTCCGGGCGCAGGCCCTCCTCGCGCAGGCGGCCCGGGGTGTGGCCGAGTTCCGCGAGCGTCCGGCAGGCGTGCTGACGATCGTCGCGTCAGGCGTTCCCGCCACGTACTTGCTGCCGGAGGTCATTGTCGCGTTCGCGCGTGCGCACCCCAACGTGCGCGTGCAGATTCGCGCGGCAGCATCGGTGCAGACCATGGACGCGCTGCGCTCCCATCAGGCGGAGCTTGGCGTGGTGGGTGGATTCGCCGCCGCGCCCGAGATCGAAGCGGTGCCGCTCGTCACAGAGGACATCGTGGTCGTCGGCCCGCCGGCACTCGCCGGCCGGACGATCTCCATGCGGGAGGCCGAAGCGGCGACGTGGATCGAGCTCTATGAGGGTTCGGCGACGCGAGCCGTGATCGAGGCGGCCTGGGCGGACGCCGGGATCACGCCGAACCGTCGCCTCGAACTGACTTCCTGGGAAGCGGTGAAGATGGCCGTGGCCCGAGGCGATGGGCTGGCGGGTCTCAGCGAATTCACGGTCGCGCGTGAGATCCGAGCCGGCACCCTCGGAGTCGTTCGACTCCGCGGCTGGAAGGTCCGGCGGACGATCTCGATCGTGCGTCATCGCGACGCCGTGTTGACGCCGTCAGCGCGCGCGTTCGTGGCAATGCTGCACGAGCGCTGGGGACAGTCGCCAGGGCGTCGACGGCGCGCGCCCTCTACTGGATCACCTCTTCGCGCGCCTGAGTAGGGTCAGGCCCACAGCCCGGGCCACGACATCGAGGACGACTTCAACGTGTAAACGTTGCGACCCGAGGCCAGAAGGCGTCCGCGGTGGCTCCGCTTCCGCGTGGCCGCGGCTCATCCGGCTGCAGATCGTGGCCGTTATACGCAAACCCCACCTCCAAGGAGGAGGATCAGGGAAACGAGACAACTTTTGACCTTGCTCTCCTCGCACCCGGGGATCAATTGCCGGCCCCAGGGACAAGCACCGCAGGGAGCAAGCGTGGATTAGAAGGGTAAAATGCCGCAGCGGCGTGGCGGGGCCGTGTCCGCAGTCTAACTTAGCTAACTTCGCAGTAGAGCAGACCGCTGGCTCGGATTCGCTCGCCACGGCTGCTCACCGCGAGCGTTCGGCGGCAAAGTCATCTCACCGAGGGGGCAAACATGGACACCGACGCCGAGAGACGAGGCCTCGAATGGCAGGTTGGGGTATGGGACCGGATCTCCCAACTCTACCGGCGGGAAGTGGACCCACGATTCGCCACCGTCATCGAGAACGTCGTCAAGCGTGGTGATGTCGGGCCCGGTCAGCACGTTCTCGACCTCGGCACAGGGACAGGGTCAGTTGCTGTTGCGGCTGCCAATCTTGTCGGCTCCGCCGGCAAGGTCACCGCGGTCGACATCAGCCCGGACATGCTGACGTTGGCCAGAGGGCGCCTTGTCGAGGCGGGCCACACGAATGTCCAACTCCGCGAGGGCCGCGCCGAGCAGATTCCAGCCGACGATGGAGCGGTTGACATCGTGCTGGCTTCACTCAGCCTCATGTACGTCATTGACCGGGCTGCCGCAGCCCGAGAGATCAGGCGCGTCCTGCGGCCCGGCGGACGTTTCGTCGCTTCCGTCTGGGCCTCGGCGGATCAGTGCGATATCGTCCTGTTCCAGCAGACGGCAGGGAAGTTTGCGCCGCCGCCGCCCGTACCCGGCGTTGGCCCCGGGGCACTGGGAAATCCAGCTTCCTTCTTGGGGCAGCTGGCCGACACCGGCATTGAATCCCGCGTCGAGACCGAGGAGCTGGGCTTTGACTTCCCGGATTTCGAGTTGGCATGGGAGGTCCTTGCAGGCGTCACGACCGCACAGCTACCTCCGGAGCGGCGGCAGGAGGCAAAGGAGGCCGTCCAAGCCGCTATGTGGCCGGACGGACGTGGCGCACGACACTTTCGCAACGTGACCCGGTTCATCATCGGGCGCATTGCCGGATAGGCTCCGCGAACAAGCCGTTGGGCTGTCCTGGGTTGAACTCCCAGCAGGTGTTCGATGCGCCAGTAGCCGCAATGGCCCAGCGCTGCCACGCAGGAGGAACTCATGAGCCAACAGATGGATTGGACGGCATACGGGGGAAGCGCTCCGGACATTTACGAGCGCTATATGGTCCCCGCCATCTTCGGCCCCTGGGCGGAGGATCTTGTGGCCTTGGCAACGCCCCAACCGGGCGAGCGGGTGCTGGACGTGGCCTGTGGCACCGGCATCGTGGCGCGGCTCGTGGCTCAACGCCTGGGTCCGAGCGGACGAGTGGTTGGCCTTGACCTAAATCCCGGCATGCTAGCGGTGGCTCGCCGCCTGCCGCCGCCGCAGGGCGCACCGATCGAGTGGCGTGAAGGCAACGTGAGTGCGATTCCTCTACCAGATGCGACGTTTGACCTCGCGCTTTGCCAACAAGGGCTACAGTTCTTTCCGGACCGGCCGGCAGCTCTCCAAGAGATCCGTCGTGTGTTGGGGCCGAGTGGGCGGATGGCTCTAAGCGTCTGGCGCCCCATGCACCACAGCCCTGGCTTCGCGGCGCTGTTTACGACACTAGGACGCTTCATAGCTCCCGAAGCGGCCGCGATAATGGAGAGTCCTTTTGCGTTCGGCAGTGCAGACGATCTCCGCATGCTGATCACCGGTGCAGGGTTCCGCATTGTGGACCTGCGCCCTGCTGCCAAGACATTGCGCTTCCCCTCTCCCGAGGAGTTCGTGGGACGGTATGTGGCGGCAACCCCGCTGGCCGCCATCGTGGCCAAAGCCAGCGACGACGCTCGAGCGGCTCTAGTCACTGAGGTCAGTGCCGCGCTCAAATCATCGGTGGACCAGCAAGGGCTGGCGTTTCCAATCGAGGCCCATCTCGCTCTCGCGCGCGCGTACGCCAGAGCTCATGTATGAGGAACCATCCTCCTGCGTCGGGATCGCAGCCCAACTTCCGGTTTCAGCGGACGCGCCCGAGCGCGCGCCGTGATTCTGGCAGCGCTCATCACGCTGCACCCGCGCGCCTGAACGACGACGGACTCACCGCGAGCAGGCATCGACGACAGCCATCGATACAGCAGCCCGCGACCGAGCAACGACGCGCCCTCGCTGGACCTCATCGCTTCCGCGTGGCGTTCGACGCGGAGGGGGTCCGGTGATCCCCGCACGCTACGGCCAGGCCGTGCGCAAGGCCGAAGCGGAGACCAGAAAGGCGGAGATCGGGCGCTCGAACCTCGCTCGTGTTCGAGAGCGGGCGAACCTCGACATGACGAACATCCCATATGACGCCGTGATCCACTGCTCGGGCGACTACGCTGCCGACGAGCGGCTCGCGCTCGCGCGCCATTACGCCAAGCACTCGCCCGGGCGCTTGAAGGCGCGTCGAGTGCTCGTCCCTGTTCCGTCGCTTGCGACGGAGGGGCTCCTACGTGCCGGTGCCGTCGCGGTTGCTGCGACATCTGCCAGGGCCGTCGTCGCGATCGTCGGCCGTCGATCCCCTGCTCGACGTGCAAACGGCTGCCGCGGGAGATCGGCCACGCGACCTCTCCGGCCGCCACCGAGTTCACCTGCAGCGCGTGCCTGCTGAACGTGAAGAGCCCCGACCTGGGCTCCTGCTCAACCGGACTAGGAGTACGTCCTGTAACTGAGCATGAACAAAGCTCAGCCGGGTCCCGGATCTCCCGGTTGACGGGCAGGAAGATCCGCCCCTGGCGGAAGGACCCCCGCTCGGACGCCGCAAAGGCAGCCGCCAGGGAAGCACTCGCCCGGATCAACACGGCTCGTCGGCATCAGCGCGGCGACGACGCGCGAATGACGTAGCAGGGGGCCATTCGCAGCTCCCCGGCCGCAGCGGCCCGCTCTTGACCTGGTGTACCTCTCGCCCTACCGTCCGGGAATGGACCGCCGCCGCTTCCTGCTGACCTCGCTGGCCGGGGCGCTCGGCGCACCGGTCGCCGCCGGAGCGGAGCAGGTAGGGAAGGTCTACCGCGTCGGCATCATCGCCACCACGTCGCCGGTCTCGGAGATGGCGGGCCCTGAGCCTGTCCACCCCTCCATCAGAGCGTTCGTGCAGGGCTTGCGGGCCCTCGGCTTTGTGGAAGGGCAGAACCTCATCCTTGAGCGCCGGTCGGCCGAGGGACAGTTCGAGCGATTCGGAGACATCGTCGCCGAACTCGTCCGCCTCAAAACGGACGTCATCGTGGCGCCCGGCGACCTGATACCGCGGGCAGCCATGGCCATAACCACGACCGTCCCGATCGTTATGGCCACCGCCGAGGATCCGGTGGGCGCGGGGCTTGTTCAGAGCCTCGCGCGTCCCGGCGGCAACGTCACGGGGCTCATGCTCGTCGTTGGGCCGGAGATCGAGGGGAAGCGGCTGGAGATCTTCAGAGAGGCGCTGCCCGGAGTGTCTCGCGTCGCCTACCTCGGCAGCAAGCAGGAGAAGGACTGGGAGGGCCCTTGGGGCCAGAGCGTTCGGACGGCCGCGCAGGCGCTCGGTGTGACGCTCGTGTTGGCCGAGTTCTCGTCCCGTCAGTACGCCGACGCCTTCGCGCAGGTGACCCGGGCCCGGGCCGAGGCAGTTTTCGTCTCCCCGAGCTTATTAGCGTTCGCCGATCGCGCACTGGTTGTGGAGCTCGCGACCAGGGCTCGGGTGCCAACCATGTTTGCGTATCGGCAGCAGGTGGAGCTCGGGGGGCTGATGTCCTATGGAGTGAACGTCGTTGACAACTTCCGTCGCGCTGCGTCGTTCGTAGACAGGATCCTCAAGGGCACCAAGCCGGCCGACCTCCCGGTCGAGCGGCCCACGAAGTTCGAGTTGGTCATCAACCTCAAGACCGCCAAGGCGCTCGGCCTGACGATCCCGCCCTCGCTGCCGGCGCGGGCGGATCAGGTTATTGAATGATGGATCGCCGCCGCTTCCTGCTGACCTCGCTGGTCGGGGCTCTTGCCGCGCCGCTCGTGGCGGAGGCGCAGCCGGCGACGCTCACGCGCGTTGGTGTCCTTCTTCTCGGTACCCCCGATACCGATGCCTTCCCCGCGATCCGTCGGGGTTTAGGCGCTCTGGGATACCTCGAAGGCCGGAACATCGTGTTCGAGCTTCGCTACGCCGAGGGAAGGCCCGAACGGCTCCCAGATCTGGCAAGCGACCTCGTCCGTTCAAAGCCCCACTTGATCATCGCGGCGGGCGGCGATGTCGCACCGTTCGCCAAGCGGGCCACGGCAATCATACCTATCGTGATGATCACGAGTGCCGATCCGGTTCAAGGTGGTCTCGTCGCCAGCCTCGCGCGTCCCGGTGGCCACGTGACGGGCGTGACGTTCGTATCCGCGGAACTGGCCGCTAAGCGTCTTCAGTTTCTCAAGGAAGCGGCACCGGGCGTGACGCGGGTCGCGGTTCTCTGGAACCCGGACCATCCTGACGGTAAGTTCCCGGTGACGCAGGGGGCGGGCCGCGCGTTGGGGTGCAGGTTCAGTCGCTCGAGGTGCGGAGCCGCGACGACCTGGCCAGAGCGTTTGCGGCGGCGAGCCGAGAACGGATGCAGGCGGTTATCGTGGTTTCCTCGAGGCTGATGACACTCAACCGGGCCCGGATACTGGACCTTGCGGCCCAGAGCCGTGTGCTGCTCGTGTCCGGCTGGGGCCCATGGGCGGCGGAGGGTGGACTGCTGAGCTACGGGCCCGATCTCGAGGCTGTGATCCGAAACTCGGCCAACTACGTCGATCGAATCCTCAAAGGCGGAAAGCCGGCCGATATTCCCGTGGAGCAACCCACGAAGTTTCAGTCGGTCATCAACCTCAAGATCGCCAAGACCCTCGGCCTCGCGATCCCGCCGTCGCTGCTGGCGCGGGCGGACGCGGTAATAGAGTGAGGCCAAAAGCGAACGGATAGCGCAGTTCAGGATAGATAGAGTTGGGGCAGACTAATGCCGAGCGACCGATGGTGATGAGTCTGGTACAGACGAGGCAGCAGGCGGGACCATGAGGCGCCGCGAAGTGATCGGCCTCGCCTGGGCGATGCCGCTCGCACGGGCGGTGACCGCGCGCGCACAACAGCAGGCCAAAGTTGCGCGCCTCGGAGTACTTGGTTTAGGCGCCTCTCCTCCGGCTACTCGGATAGATGCTCTCCGCTCCGGTCTGCGCGATCTCGGTTACGTCGACGGCAAGAACCTCGTCATCGAGTGTCGCTGGGCGGGCACGGTCGAGCAAATGAACGAAGCGGCAGCCGAACTGGCCCGCATGAACGTCGATATCATCGTGGCGGCCTCGTCGGGAGAGATCGCGGCGGCCCGACGGGCGACTCACACGATCCCCATCATTTTCATGGCGCATGCCGACCCCGTTGGGGTCGGCCATGTAGTCAGTCTCGCGCGGCCAGGCGGCAACCTGACGGGATTGGCCGTCATGCAATCCGACATCACCGCCAAGCGGCTTGGACCCTGAAGCAAACCGTGCCACAGGCGACCCGGTTCGGCGTACTCTGGGACAGCACTGCGCCGTCGTTCCGACCTGTCTTGCAAGCCGCCGAGGCTGCCAGAGCAAAGCTCGGTGTCCAGCTCGTAACCGTCAGCGTGACCAGCGTTGCGGATTACGACGAGGCGTTCGCGAAGCTGGTGCAGGGTCGCGTCGACGGCGCTCTCGTGCACGCGTCCGCGCTTACCGTTCGCGACAACCCTCGCCATCTGGCCGAGCTCGCATTGAAGCACCGATTGCCGACCATATACGACGCCAGCGACAACGTGATGGCGGGCGGCCTGATGAGCTACGCGCCGGACCTCAATGACCTATAGCGGCGCGCCGCCGTCTACGTCGACAAGGTCCTCAAGGGGGTCAAGCCCGCCGACCTGCCAGTTGAGCAAGCTACCAGGTTCGAGCTTGTCATCAACCTCGAGACCGCCAAGGCCCTCGGCCTCACGATTCCGCCCTCAGTGCTGGCGCGGGCGGATCAGGTCATCTCCAAATGAGCAGTGGTCACTCGGGTGACGGCGCGAGCCCTAACTTCAGCTTGCAGCAGCCGATACCTCGCGTTGCTCGGCGCCGCCGCTGAAGCTAATTACTTTCCGGTGCGAATTGGACGCGGTCGGACCGCTGTTCTTGCGGCCAGCCCGAGCGGCACCACGTCCAACTGCACAGTTATTCGTTGACGATCGCTCGCACACTGCGCGATGGTGAGGGAGCCGT
>Ga0209382_10002106_pt1 | contig 29799 bp, 15 predicted proteins | sample SoiMetdeltSBSDD5_FD_187599 | JGI IMG/M metagenome (GOLD analysis project Ga0209382, IMG submission 187599) | Bulk soil microbial communities from a Populus tree surrounding site in Tennessee, USA - Soil MetaG P. deltoides SBSDD5 (SPAdes) (version 2) | ecosystem: Environmental > Terrestrial >...
CACGGCTTCAATGCCCAGCGCAACAAAGTTTTTGATCTAGTGAATCGGGAAGCGTTGGATGGGTTGATCGTCTGGTCGAGCGCCATGAACTTTTACACCTCGCTCGAAGGTGTCCGGGATTTCTGTAATCGGTATCGCCCGTTGCCCATCGTCAGCATGGCGATGGCGCTGGAGGGCATCCCAAGCGTGCTGCTGGACAATTACCAGGCCATGCGCAGCGGAATGGATCACCTCGTTCAAGTTCACGGCTATCGCCGCATCGCTTTCATCAGCGGGCCGGAAGGTCATCAGGAATCAGAGGCGCGTTACCGCGCGTACGTCGAGGCGCTGGCCGAATACGGTTTACCCTTCGATCCCCAGTTGGTTGCTCCCGGCGGCTTCGAGGTCCAGCGCGGCGCGGAAGCGATTCGGCTGTTCTTGGACGAGCGGCAGGTGGACTTTGAAGCAGTCGTCACGGTGGATGATCAAGTGGCGCTGAATGCGATGGCTGCGCTGGAAGCACGCGGCCGGCATGTGCCCTACGATGTGGCCGTAGTGGGCTTCGACGATGAGTTGGAGTTGGTCAAGACGGTGACGCCGCCGTTGACAACCGTGCCCCAATTGGCGCAACGTCAGGGCGAACGAGCGGCCGAAGTCCTCCTGGCGTTATTGCAAGGCGACCCCGTCCCCGCGCAGACCACTGTCTCCACGCGGTTGACCGTGCGCCATTCGTGCGGCTGCTTAGACCCGGCCGTCGTGCAAGCGGCCGTCGGGCCGGTGAAAATTACGGCTGGGGAGTTTCAGCCTCAACTCGCCGCCCGGCGGGAACAGATTATCACGGAGATGAGGCGCGGAGTCAGGACCTCCAGCTTGGACTCCGACCCTGCTTGGGCGAATTCGATTTTAGACGCTTTTTCTGCCGAGCTCATTGGAGAACGCCCCGGCAGTTTTTTGCAAGCCTTCGATGAAGTTCTGCGGCAAGTCGTCTTGGCCGGAGAGGATGCCGGTGCTCACGGGGAGATGACGCTCTCCAACCTGCGGCGTCAGGCGCTACCCTGTTTGGTCGGTTCCCGCGAAGCGCTCTTACGGGCCGAAGACCTGTGGCAACAAGCGCGCTTGTTCATCGGTGGCCTGGCGCGCCGGTCTCAACTCTATCGGCGGTTACAGACCGAGCAACGGGGGAGTCTGTTGGATGAAATCGGCCAGACCTTGCTCGCTACGTTTGACGTCAAAGAGTTGATGGATGTCGTCGCCAACGAACTGCCCCGGCTGGGCATCAAAGGCTGCTATCTTTCTTTATATGAAGGACCGGCCACCTCCACCGAATGGGCGCGCTTGATCCTGGCTTATGACGAACACGGGCGCGCCGCGCTCCCGGCCGGTGGGCTGCGCTTCCGCGCGGAGGAATTAGCGCCGGCGGGAATGCTGCCTGAACAGCGTTCATATATCCTGGTCGTCGAACTGCTCCATTTCAAGGAAGAGTTAATCGGCTTTATTCTGTTCGATGTAGATCTGCATGAGGAAATAGATTATACCTACGGCATTCTGCGCCGGCAGATCAGTAGTGCCTTGAAAGGCGCGCTGCTGCTGCAACAGTTAGAAACAAATGCGTTGCAGTTGGAGCGAGCGTATCAAGCACTAGATGAATCGTTCCGGCGCGAACGCCAATTCACCGCCGACGCCTCGCACGAACTGCGCACACCGCTAGCGGCCATGCAAGCCATCCTGAGCGTCATTCGCCAGAAGCCGCGCATCGCCGAAGAGTACGAGCAGGCCCTGGCGGATCTGGCGGAGGAGACCGATCGCTTACGCGGGATCGTTGAAAACTTGCTGCACTTGGCGCGCAGCGACGCCGCGCCAGAGCCGGTGCGTGAGAGCGTTGACCTGACGACGCTGCTGCATGATGTGACCGATTCGCTCCGCGCGTTGGCGGAGGCCAAAGGCCTGACGCTCACGTGCCTGGCGCTGGATGGCTTGACGGTATGCGGTGATAGCGACGACCTGATCCGGCTTTTCCTTAACTTGCTGGACAACGCCATTAAATACAGTGAGCAGGGGGAGATTGTCGTCCGGGCGGAGCTTGACCTCATCGGCCCCCTGATCCGGGTAACGATTACGGACATGGGGCTGGGCATCGCCGCCGAACATCTGCCGCGCATCTTCAATCGCTTCTATCGGGTGGACGCCTCGCGCAGCACACAAGGGGCCGGGTTAGGCCTGACGATTGCGCTCGACATTGCGCGGGCGCATGGCGGCACCATTGAAGCCGGCAGCACGCTGGGCGTTGGGACGACCTTTACCGTCCTCCTACCCGGATGAAATAATCTTCATCTTTGCTTCACGCAGACTTCATCCCGTTCAGTTATTGTATAAATTAAGTGCTAACATGCGTGATCCGTGAAATTCACGTGTCACGCCTCACGAGTCACGAATCACGTATCACTTACCTCATGCTCCTCTCTAACTACCATCCCCACTCGGCAATGGCCACCAAATCCACCTCGGTGCCCAAGCCGCGCTTTCCGGTCATTGATGCGCACAACCATTTGGCGGAGCCGTTTGGGGGCGGCTGGGATAAGCGACCGGTGCCCGAGTTGTTGGCGCTATTAGATGAAGCGAACGTCCGGTTATATGTGGATTTGGATGGGGGGTGGGGGGAAGACATCTTGGAGTCTCATCTCGATTATTTCAAAGCCGCCGCGCCCGAGCGGTTTCGCGTTTTTGGGGGTGTGAACTGGGCCGCCTGGCCGGAACACGGCGACCGCTTTGGCGAGTGGGCCGCGGCCCGCCTAAAGGCTCAAGTGGCGCGCGGCGCGGAAGGCTTAAAAATCTGGAAACCCTTCGGGCTGCACGTGTGCGATCATCGCAATCAGCTCGTCGCCGTAGACGATGTGCGACTTGATCCCTTGTGGGCAACCGCCGGCGAACTTGGACTGCCGGTCATGATCCACGTGGCCGATCCGGTCGCCTTCTTCTGGCCCCTCGACGAAACCAACGAACGTTGGGAACAACTGCACGCGCACCCGGATTGGTATTTCCCCAGCCCGCCGTTTCCTCCCTTTGAATCCATCCTCACCGCGTTAGCGAACTTGGTCGCGCGCCATCCGCAGACGACGTTTATCGGCGCCCACTTCGGGTGTTATGCGGAGAATCTGGCATGGGTGGGGGAGGTCTTTGAGCGCTGCCCAAACTTCTACGTGGACATCAGCGCCCGCATCAGCGAGTTGGGCCGCCAGCCCTACGCCGCGCGGAAGTTCTTCATTAAGTACGCCGAGCGCATCTTATTCGGCATTGATGTCGGCCCGCATCTGGGAACCTATCAGTTGTACTATCGTTTTCTGGAAACAGACGACGAATATTTTAACTACAGCTTGAGTGACGTTCCGGACCAGGGGCGCTGGTACATCTACGGCTTGCACCTGCCGGAGGATGTGCTGGAAAAAATATATTTTAGGAATGCGGCGCGGATACTAAAGAGTGACGCGTGACGCGTGATACGTGACCAGGTTTTCACGCGTCACGCGTCACGTATCACTTGAGAGGAGGCTTCGGGGAAAGACAAGAACCGTCATCTATTCATAGTAATCAGATCGGACTCTCTACATCAACTCAAGGAGGAATCGCATGAAACGGAACATCATCATCGGGATCGTGTTGGTCGGCTTGCTGCTCAGCGCCTGCGGCCCCGCCGCCACCACGGCCGCACCCACTCAGCCGCCGGCGGCGACCGCCGAACCCACGCAAGAAGCGCCCACCGCCGAGCCGACGACGGCCGAGGCCGTCACCATCAGCTACGCCATTTGGGACAACAATCAACTCCCGGTTCATCAGGAAATCATCAAAGCCTTTGAAGCCAAAAATCCCAACATCCACGTGGAGCCGCAGGTGGTTCCGTGGGGCGATTATTGGAACAAACTGCAAACGGCGGTGGCCGGCGGCGAGGCCTACGATGTCTTCTGGATGAATGGCCCGAACGCGCAAGTCTATGCCTCCAAGGGCGTCATGCTGGACTTGCAGCCCATTGTAGATGAAGGCGCGGTGGACACCAGCGTCTATCCCGAATCGCTGGTGAACCTGTATTCGTATGACGGTCATCTGTATGGTCTGCCCAAAGATTTTGACACCATCGGCTTGTTCTACAACAAAGACCTGTTCGACGCCGCCGAACTCGATTACCCCAACGAAAACTGGACCTGGGATGACCTGTCGGCAGCCGCCAAGACCCTCACCAAAGATACCGATGGCGATGGCAAAGTGGATCAGTGGGGTTATGCTTCCACCACTGAAAGTCAAATCGGCTATTGGAACTTAATCTTTGAGAATGGGGGTCAGGTGATTGCGCCGGACGGCAGCAAAGTGCTGATTGACGAACCCGCCGCGTGTGACGCGATCAAGTATGCCTACAGCTTTGTCGAGGATGGCAGTTCCCCGGATGGCGCGACACTGAGCTCGTCTGATCCGTGGGGCCAACTCTTCCCCGGCGGCAAGATTGCCATGATCATGGCCGGTTCGTGGATGTCCAAGACGTACAACGATGCCGAACCCAACATTGATGTTGCGCCGCTGCCCAAATCCAAGCAGCAGGCCACCGTCATTCACGGTTTAGCCAATGTCGTTTGGTCCGGCTCGAAGCATCAAGCCGAAGCCGTGGAATTTGTGAAGTTCCTGGGAAGCAAAGACGCTGAGCAAATCCTGGCCGAGTCCGGGGTCGTCATCCCGGCTTACAAAGGACTGCAAGACACCTGGGTGAAAGCTCTCCCGGACATGCACTTGCAAGTCTTTATTGATGGTTTGAGCTATTCCGTGCCCTATCCCTCGGCGGCCAAAGGGATGGAATGGAGCACCAAGATTCAAGAAGTCTTGAACGAAACCTGGATCGGCAACGTGCCGATTGACGAAGCCTGCGCGAAAGCGGCGGAAGAAGCCAACGCCGTGCTGCAATCGCAGTAAGCCTATTCGGAGTAACAAAAGCTGGTTAACCGCAGAGAGCGCAGAGAACGCAGAGAAGAGAGAAAGAAAGAGAAAAAGTCTCAGCGAACTCTGCGTTCTCTGCGGGACTCTGCGGTAAAAGGTGGTCTATGAATTCTCGTCGAAATGCATTAGTAACTCGGGAAGCACTGTGGGGGTATGCCATGGTCGCGCCGATGGTGATCGGATTGGGCATCTTCTTTTATTTATCCATGGGCGCCTCGTTCTTCATCGGCTTCACCAAGTGGGATGTCCTCACCCCGCCGCAGTGGATCGGGTTGGACAATTACGTGCGCCTATTCCGTACTCCGCTTTTTCTCCGCACCCTCTGGAATACCACGCGCTACACCTTGCTCACCGTCCCGTTGGGCAGCGCGGTCTCGCTCGGGTTGGCGCTCGCGCTCAATACCCAGATTCGGTTTCGGTCGTTTTATCGCCTCGTCTACTTTCTGCCGGTTTTGACGATGCCGGTCGCCATCGCCATCGTCTGGAAATGGATTTACAACCCGGACTTCGGCCTGCTCAATCAATTCCTGGGCCCGTTCGGGGCGGGGCGGATTCGTTGGTTGAGCGATATCCATTACGCCATGCCCTCGCTCGTCATCATGAGCATTTGGATGGGCAGTGGCTATGGCATGGTGATCTACTTGGCCGGACTGCAAAATATTCCGCGCGCTTACTATGAGGCGGCGCAAGTGGATGGAGCGAATAGCTGGGAGCAGTTAATTAATATTACCCTGCCGCTGCTGACCCCCACCATTTTCTTCAGCTTGGTCACTTCCTTGATCAGTGCCTTCCAAGTCTTTGACATCGTTTACGTCATGACCAAGGGCGGGCCGCTGGATTCGACGCGCACCATCGTCTACACCATTTACGACGAAGCCTTCCATTTCTTTCGGATGGGTTCGGCCACCGCCACCGCGTGGGCGCTGTTCATCATTATCTTGGTCATCACCATCATCCAACTCCGAACGCAGAAATTATGGGTGCATTACACATGAAGCGTCTCAACCTGTCTCATCTCGTGCTGCATGTGCTCCTCTTAGTGGTCGGCGTGGCGATGATCACGCCCTTCATCTGGATGGTGGCGACCTCGCTCAAAGCGCCCGCCGAAATCCTCCAAGCCACGCCGACGTTTTGGCCGAAGGCCTGGCGCTGGGAAAACTATCCGGAGGTCTTCCGCCTGGTTCCCTTTGGACAGTTTTACTTTAACACCGTCCTCGTCACAGTCGCGCGCGTGGTGGGGCAGGTTCTGTTGTCCTCCATGGCCGCGTACGCCTTTGCCCGTTTACGTTTCCCCGGGCGGGATGTGCTCTTCTTATTGGTTTTGGCGGTGCTGATGATGCCGAGCCAGGTGACGCTCGTCCCCAATTACGTCCTGCTCAAATATTTGGGCTGGCTGGATAGTTACGAGGGTTTGATCATCCCCAGCCTATTCAGCGCGTTTGGCACGTTTCTGCTGCGACAGTTTTTCCTGACGATTCCGCAAGAATTGGAAGACGCGGCGGTGCTGGATGGCTGCAATCCGCTGCAAGTCTATTGGCATGTCGCCATGCCCCTGGCCCGCTCGGCGCTGCTGGCCTTCGGGGTATTAGTCACGCTCTGGTCGTGGAATGATTTTCTGTGGCCGCTCATCATCACCAACAGCACTTCCATGCAAATGCTCTCGGTCGGCATCAACTACTTCCAGGGCCAGTTCACCACCAACTTCGCGGTCATGATGGCCGCGGCCACCGTCGCCACGCTCCCAATGCTCATCCTCTTCGTCCTCGTCCAGCGCCAGTTGATTGAGGGCATCACGCTCTCGGGGCTGAAGCTTTAAGGATGAACGCTAACACATCACAAACGAGAGCTAGCACCCTGAGCGGAGACCCGCGCATCCTGAGCGATAGCCGAAGGACAGCGGGGCGTAGTCGAAGGGTGCGATTCCCTAACGGAATTTGGTGTGGAATCGCGTCCTTCGACTGCGCGCGGAAAAGCCCCGCGCTCCGCTCAGGACGCTTGCGTGATAAGTTTCAGACCCTTGGGGTCTCGGCGCTCACAGTTCTCCTCGTCGCCTGCGGCGCGAATGCAACGCCAACTCCTGTGCCGACAATCCCGCCTCCGACGGCGGCTGAAGTGACTCCGTTACCCTCCGCAACGCCGTTGATTCCTCTCTCACCCAGTAATCGCCTCGGCCCGATAAAAAATTACACCGTCTATTATGGCGTTGGGCAGGCGGAAGCGCTCACCAAGTTTGATCTCGCCATCGTCCAGCCGAAAACCCTCACCGCCGACGAAGTCCGCCAACTGCAAGCCGGGGGCACCAAAGTCGTCGCCTATCTCAGCGTCGGCGAGGCCGAGGGGAATCGTCCATGGTGGCCGAAGGTGGATTACGACTGGATTCTGGGACGCAACCCCAACTGGGGATCACTCTACATAGACGCCGGGCAAGTCGGTTGGCAGGACTTGCTCCTCAACGAGGCCATCCCCCATATCCTCCAGGTTCCGTTCGATGGCCTGTTCCTCGACACGCTCGACACCGTTGACGTTTTCCCCAAAACTCTCGAGGGTATGGTCACGCTCGTCCAACGGATGCGCGCCGCTTACCCGCAGCTCATCCTCATTCAAAACCGGGGCTTTTCTGTTTTGGATCGCACCGCGCCGGACATTGACGCGCTCATGTTTGAAGCCATGAGCAGCAATTACGATTTCAGCGCGGGCCGCTACTCGCGCGCCGAGCGCGAAGAAGAACCGAACCGCGTGCGCGAAGCCGCGACCAAACACGGTCTGGTCGTCTTATCGCTAGACTACGCGGTGCCGGATGACCTCGCCACCATCCAATGGTGCTATGACCGCGCGCATGAGTATGGCTTTGTCCCCTATGTCTCTACCATCAACCTTGATCGAGTCTATGTCCATGAATTGACGGCGGCTGAACCCAATCCGCGACCCGCGCAAGTTCTCTTCCAGGCAGATGCTGAAGGTAACGCGCTCGTCACCGTCCGCCTAACGAATTGGGGCCTCGCGGATGCGAACGCTGTTCCGATTCGCCTGCTTACGGGGCGGGAACATTCGCTCCTCGCGCAAACGACGCTGGATTTGCCTTCCGGCCAGAATCTCGATTGGGAAGTGACCTGGCCCAATCCACCAGAAGCCCTCACGCTCGTCCGAGTGGAGGCGGGGCTTGACCCCGAACATTCATCGGTCCTTGAGACAACTTTTCAAGCCAGCCAAATCACGGTCAATCTCGCTGATCAACGTTTGCGCAAAGACAATGGCGACGACTTGCATGCTCAACGCTTAACCACACCTCCGACGATAGATGGCGACTTAAGCGATTGGGCCGCGCTCTCGCCCGCCGCGACGATTGACCAATCTGATCAAGTTGGCTGGAAAGAAACGCCGGAGACTCAGTGGGACGGCCCGTCTGATTTGAGCGCGGTCGCTTATCTCGGCTGGGATGCTGAGGCGCTCTACCTCGCGGCGCGCGTTACGGATGATATGTTGCAGCAACAGTTGTGGGGCGAGGGGTTGTGGAAGGGGGATCATCTGGAATTTTGGCTGGATACCGCGCTGCAGTCCGACTTTGACGAAGCAACTCCCAGCGCCGATGACTTTCAATTCGGTTTTAGTCCCGGTTCGCAGGACGGCTCAGCGCCCGCGGATTTTGCGATCTGGCAGCCCGCCTTATTGCGCGCCGATTACGAGTCGCTTATCAACTACGCCTCTCAGTTTGTTGCGGATGGTTATGTGATTGAAGCGCGCATTCCGTGGCGTCTCTTGCGCGGCGTCACGCCTCAACCAGGTTTGGCGTTGGGCGTGGCGGTTGATCCCTCAGACACGGACACGCCCAAACGCGCGGCCCAAGAGCTAATCATGTCCACCGCGCCCGCCAGCCCGGCGCATTGGGGCGATCCGACGCTGTTGAATAATTTATTTTTGGAGGAGGTTGAACCCTAAAAGGCGATTTAACCGCAGAGAGCGCTGAGAACGCAGAGAAAAAGAAAGAGAAAAATCCCAAACCCCCTTTCAGTCTCAGCGAACTCCGCGCACTCTGCGGTGAAAAAGACTTTTATAAATGAAGTCACTTTAGGAATAAACGAAACTATGCCCAAAATAACTTTTATCGGCGCGGGAAGCGTGGTCTTCACTAAAAACTTGCTTGGCGACATCCTGACGTTCCCGGAACTTCAGGATTGCACCATCAGCCTTCACGATATTGATCCGGTCCGCCTGGAAACCGCCGAAGCCATGGCCCGCTGGACGGCCAAGACGCTCGGCGCGTCTCCGGCGATTGAAGCGCACCTGGAACGCAAATGCGCGCTCGACGGGGCGGACTATGTGATCAATATGATCCAGGTCGGCGGTCACCCGGCCACGCTCATTGACTTTGATATTCCGCGCAAATACGGCCTGCAGCAGACGATTGCGGACTCGCACGGCATCGGCGGCATCTTCCGCGCGTTGCGGACGATTCCCGTTGTGTTGGATTTGGCCGCTGACATCCAGGCGATGTGCCCCGGCGCGCTCTTACTTAATTACACCAACCCGATGTCCATGTTGTGCTGGGCTGTCTTCGCTGGGACTCCTGTTCCTGTTGTCGGCTTGTGCCACAGTGTCCAGCACACCACCTGGCAAATTTCTCAATACGCCGGCGTCCCGTATGAACAAGTCACCTACTTCGGGGCCGGGATTAATCACGTCGCCTGGATTCTGCGCTTTGAGCACAATGGCCAGGATGTTTATCCTCTCCTCCGCCGCGCACTAGAAGAAAACCGCATTCCTCCGGGCGATCAGGTGCGCGCCGAACTCTTCCGCCGCCTGGGTTACTACGTGACGGAATCGTCCGAGCACAACGCCGAATACTCGGCGCACTTCATCCCGCATGCCGGGCAGGTCGAAAAGTTCAACGTTCCAATTGACGAATATGTCCGCCGGAGCGAGATGAATCTCAAAGAGTTTGAGTCCGTCCGAACCAAGTTGCTTCAGGGTGAATCATTTCCAATCGAGCGCAGCGCCGAGTACGCTTCCTTGATCATTCACTCCATCGAAACCGGCCAGCCGCGTGTGGTTTACGGCAATGTGCGGAATGACCATCTCATTGATAACTTGCCGGAAGGCTGTTGTGTGGAAGTGCCGTGTCTGGTGGATCGCAATGGTGTGCAGCCCACGCACATTGGATCGCTTCCGCCGCAGTTGGCCGGTATGTCGCGTTTACATGTTTCTGTCCAAGAACTCACCGTGCGCGCCGCGCTCGAAGGCAAACGTGACTACGTTTATCAAGCAGTGATGCTTGATCCCTTGGCGGCCGCGACGATGCCGCTGGAACGAATCTGGGCGATGACCGATGAGTTGATCACCGCACATGGGGCGGCATTGCCGGAAGGTGTTCGGTAAGCGAACTCTGCCTCACCCCCGGCCCCTCTCCTGAACATGAACGCGAAAAGATGCGTTCATGTTCAGGAGAGGGGAGAAGTACAGGCTGCTTTGCTCCCCCTCTCCTGACGACGGTTTTTGTCGTCAGGAGAGGGGCCGGGGGGTGAGGCGATTAAGGAACAGGCTGCCTGCATGGACTTTCCGATCGCCGAACTACTCGACGAAGAAAAATGTCTGACATGGTTGATCAACTATTTTCATCCGCAGGGGTTGCAATGCCCACAGTGTGGGGCCGGGCGACAAGAAGCGCGCCATTTTCGGCGCTTGAAGCGCAGCGGTTTGCCGGTCTATCGGTGCAAACGTTGCGCGGAGACTTACACAGTGTATACCGGCACGGTGTTTGCTGGAAAACATCTGCGTCCGGATCAAGTCATTCTGCTCTTGCGTGGTTTTAGTCGGGGCGAACCCAGCGCGCGCCTCGCGCGCGAAATCGGAGTCTCTCGGTTCACGGTCGCGACACTGCGGCGGGCGATCCAACATCAACCCGAAGAGGGATCATCGGCCTCACCCCCCAGCCCCCTCTCCTGAACACGAAAAGATGTGTTCAGGAGAGGGGGAGCAGAGTGCGCTGTACTTCTCCCCTCTCCTGAAGTGGGAACTTCCACTTCAGGAGAGGGGCCGGGGGTGAGGCTGAGTAGCACTTTTTCTAAACATGCTTGGAGCCTTCATCATCGTCTAGCACTTTTTCTGAACATACATTGAAGAGTCCGGTTCACAAATGTGCGGGAAGCTGTCACTCTCGTGCGAGATTCATCTTGAAGAGATCGCTTAGACTGAGATTATTCACTGAGAAGGAGCCTCTAATGTACAAGCGTCTATATCGGCCAGCTTGTCTAGCGATGTTTATCATCTTAGTGACCGTCAGCCTGACGTCGGCGTCGGCCTTGGCGCGCCTCGGCGAAGCACCGGCGCGGCAACCGCTGAAGAACCTGGCCCCGTCGCCCGGCACTTACGCCACACCGTTTTACGGCAAAGTTCCGAATGTGAGTCCTTCTTCGCGCATCACATTTTGGTATGGGGCCGTCAACGACGCTAACCTGGCGACGTTAAAAACCTACGACATCGTCGTGCTCGAGCCAACCCTACGGGTCCTCAATCTCACCCGGAACGAATTCTATTTGGAGACCCTGACCGTCAACCAGGTCCGCCAGCTTCAAGCCGGCGTGGACGGCAGCCTGGGCAACGCGGACGATGTGATCGTCCTCGGCTATATCTCGGTGGGCGAAATGCTCTCGACCATTATTCCCGGCTCCTCCGGTCATATGACCATCGCCAAGGGCATTGAGCTGGGCCTGTTGCCCGCCGGCTATAGCGGCCCGTCGGGACCGGTGCATGGGCCTAATCCCTGGAACTTCGACCAAAACGGAAATTACATCAATGTGGAGGGCGGGGCCATCCCCGACGGCACGTACGAAGATGGTTATGCGGGTTATGCGAATCTGAACATTGCCTCCGATTATTCCAGTTGGGGCAGCCGCTTGAATTTCACCAACCAAAACTATATGCCCTGGTACATGGATCAACAAGGCACGTGGGTCAACGACAGCCGTTACATTTATGGCGGCTATTGGAAGAACGGCGACGGCACGATTGATGTCAACAAATATTTTGGCGGCGGCTACATCAACGCCGGCGATCCGGCCTGGCAGAAGTTCGTCCTGTTCCAGGTGGAGAAGCTTGTACACGACATCGGCTTTGACGGCGTCTTCCTCGATACGGTTGACACACCCGACCCGGTGGGCGGCGCCGGCCCGACCATCAGTTGGGGGCCCCGCGGAAACTTCGGCTGGACGGCCAAGGGCATGCTGGAGTTGGTGGAGAAGATCAAGGCGCTGGACCCGACCAAAGTCGTCGCCAGCAACCGGGGTTACTGGTATTTCAACCCGGACGAGGGCACCTCGCAGTTTGCTGACCGCTACCGGCACGCCATTAACATGTTCATCACCGAGACCTGGTACTACAACATCTGGTGCCCGTGCTTTTTCGACAATCCGCCGTCCGCCAACTGGATCACCAATCCCAGCGATCCGAATTACCGCACCCGCGACAACTTCGGCGGATTTTGGAAAGATTATATGAATGCGCACGCCAACCAGGCGGACGGTTTCAATATTGTGATTATTGACTTCCAGGTGCCGGCCGGCGGCCTGGACACATGGATGAACCAGGTCATCATCAATTCCGGCTACCTGGGCTACGATGTCGCCGGCGCGACGCATTTCAACTCGGCGATTTACACCCAGAGTCGCGACTGGCTCAACAGCCACGGCTTCCCCAGCCCGTCACAATCCGGCCTGCACACCGATCAGCACGGCGGCTTCTCCGCCGACGGCACCACGGGTGAATGGAATGCCGAAACCCCCATTTATTCCGACCCGGCGGGGACGAAGCGCGGCATCACCAAAGTTTTCGCCAAATTCGTGAGCGACCAGTTCTTTATGATGATCGAAAGCCTGTCCGCGATCAGTTGGCCCACCGAGAGCATTTACTTCGATTATGATCAGGATGGCCCTTCCGGCTGGAACGTGTTCTGGCCGGTCTCGCCCGACGCGCGCGTTTACATCGAGAACAACAACAAAACTTACCTGGTGCCACACTCCGGCTCCGGGACGGGCGAGACTTTCCACTTCCTCGCCCCAAGCCACCCGACGAACAACGGCTGGCCCGTCAACACCGCCCAGAACACGACCCGCTTCGAGGTCGAGTTCGACCGTGAATACATCTTTGACGCGGTCGTCGGCCAAGAAATCTGGGTCTGGTTCCGCGTGGCAAACTTCGGCGGCTCGTCGGTAAAATTTGTTGTGCCGGCGCTGGGGCCGACCCCCACGCCCACCCGGACGCCGACGCCGTGCGGCTCCTGCCCAACTAATACGCCGACGAATACGCCGGTGCCGACGAACACCCCGACCAACACGCCGGTACCTTCGAACACGCCGACCAACACTCCCATCGTTCCAACGGCGACTCGGACGCCCACGCCCACGGCGGGGGGCGCGCCGATCTTTAATCAACAGGCGACGAACGATGCGACCAACGTCTATTACCAGTTCAACTATACCGGCACATACAGTTTCTATCGCATCTATATTGATACCGATCAAAGCACCGGCACCGGCTTCCAGACCGGCGGCGTCGGCGCGAATTACCTGTTGGAGAACGGCAACTTGTACAGCTACTCCGGGACCGGCACCAACTGGAGCTGGAGTTTGATAAAGGCCGTGACCTACTCCAGCACATCCGGGCTGGCCCAGTGGACGGTGGCGCGGGCCGACATCGGCCAGACAGCCACGCCGAATGCGGATGACCTCCTCTTCCAAGTCGAGACGCCGCTGTACACGACGGCGAAGTACACACACACCTATAGCGGCGGTGGCCCAACCTCCACGCCGACGAACACACTGGTAGTGACCAACACGCCCACCAATACATCGGTACCGACCAACACGCCGACGAATACACCGCTCGGCCCAACAAACACACCGACGAATACGCCCGTGGCGACGAATACCCCAACGAACACTCCCATCCCGCCGACCAACACACCTACGAACACGCCTGTCGGTCCGACGGCTACGCCGACGAATACGCCGGTCCCGGGCGGCATCGTCATTGACGGCAGCTTCAGCGACTGGACCGGCATTCCCGCCTATGCCACCGATCCGAATGATGCCGGCGGCGGATCATCCGATGCGAAGGCCGTTTATCTCACCTCCAGCGGCGGCGTGCTTTACCTGCGCGCCGAGGTCTGGGGAACCTACTCGCTGAGTATCGTCAACATCCTGTACATTGATACCGACGGTAATAAGGCCACGGGCTATTCGGCCGGCGGCTGGACTTCGGTGGGCGCAGAATACCGGATCGTGCACACCACCTCCGGTTTCCCAACGCCGACGTTGCAAGTCCACACGGGCGCGGCAGGTTCGGACACCTGGAATACCGTTAAGACCATTTCCGGCGCGTTCAGCGGCGCCAATGCGGAATACGCCGTGGCCTATGCCGACTTCAGCCCGGCGCTCGTCGCGGGTGGGCAGATTGGCACGTTATTCCGCGCCAGCCAGGACGCCGCCCCAGACTTCTGGGCCGCCTATCCGCCGCGCTATACGTTGCAATAGTGAATGTTTAGGATAGAAGCTGGACTTACGCAGTTCAGAAGGATTCTTATCACAAATGACTCCACTGCAAAAAGCCTTTTCACCGCGGACGCGAAGTGCGCGCGCAGAGTGCGCAGAGTTTTTTCCTGAGATTCTCTGCGGTCTCCGCGCTCTCTGCGGTGAGATCGAACTTTTTTCAGTGCAGTCACGAATAGCGAAGAGATCGAATTTCAACGAATAACGCAAAAGAAAATTCGTGTTATTCGTCCATTCGTGACATTCGTGATTAAAAGGAGACTCTATGAAAAAAAATTCCTTCAGCATTGCCTTCGTCGCCGTACTCTTGGCAACCCTGTTTAGCGCTTTGGTAATCGGGCCTATGCCCTTGTTGGCTGGAACGACCATCACCATTGACGGTAATTTCAGCGATTGGTCCGGCGTTCCGGCGTTTGGCACCGACCCCAACGACGCGGGCGGTGGCTCGTCTGATGCGAAAACGATCTACGTCACTTCCGACGGAACGAATCTTTACCTCCGCGCGGAAGTGTGGGGAACGTATTCACTCAGCATCGTCAACATTCTTTATATTGATACGGATCACAATGTCGCCACCGGCTATAACGCGGGCGACTGGACCGCGGTCGGCGCGGACTATCGCATTGTCCATACGACTTCCGGTTATCCCACGCCTAAATTGGAAGCTCACACCGGAGGCACCGGCTCAGACACCTGGGCTGCTGGTGTAACCATCTCCGGAGCGATTGGTGGAGGCAGCGCGGAGTATGCCGTTGCCTATAGCGCCTTCAGTCCCGCGCTCACGCCGGGAACCGGAATTGGTGTCCTCTACCGCGCGAGTCAAGATGCCGCGCCGGACTTCCGTGTTGCCCAACCACCGGCTTATATTGTGGAAGCCTCTGGCACACCGGGCGCGACTCCCACCCGGACGAACACACCGACGGGACCAACCAACACGCCGACCTCGACGCCGACGCGGACGAACACGCCCACCGGCCCAACAAATACGCCGACGAACACCGCGCCGCCGACTAATACTCCCACTCGAACGAATACTCCCTCCGGGCCTACATCTACGCCGACGAATACTGCCAGTGGCGGCGGTGGTGGGCCGATTGTGATTGACGGCAACTTCAGTGATTGGTCCGGCATTGCGGCAATGGGGACTGATCCCAACGACGCGGGCGGCGGCTCCTCGGATGCGCGCGCCGTCTATCTCACCTCGAACGGGACTAATCTCTACGCCCGCGCGCAAGTGTGGGGAACGTATTCGCTCAGCGTCATCAACATCATCTATCTGGATACCGATTACAACGTCGCCACCGGCTATTCTCCCTCCTGGCCGGCGATCGGCGCGGATTATCGGCTGGTGCATGCCACCGCCGGTTTCCCCAGCCCCACGCTGCAAGTTCACACCGGCGGCTCGGGTTCAGATAGCTGGAGTACCGTGATGACTGTCTCCGGCGCGTTCAGTGGCGACAGCGGCGAGTATGCGCTGCCCTACAGCGCCTTCAGTCCGCCGCTCGCGGGTGGGGGCAGTGTCTCGGCGTTGTATCGCGCGAGCCAAGATGGCGCGCCGGACTTCTTCGGCCCAAAGCCGCCGGCTCACATTCTGCAATCGCCGGGACCGACACCCACACCCACTCGGACTGCCACACCTTGCACGAGTTGTCCCACGCCCACCCGCACATCAACCCCGCCGGGAACCGGTCAGAAGATCGCGGTTCCATCGTACTTCTATCCCTGCACGGGATCGCCGGGTTGTTTGTGGGATCAACTCAACAACGGCGCGCCCACGGTTGGCGTGGCGATCATCAATCCCAGCAGCGGGCCGGGAGGCAGTAAGGATCAAAATTACGCCGATCAAACCACGCGGTCACAAGCCGCAGGTGTCAAAGTCACCGGCTATGTCCATACGTCCTATGGCGCGCGGGCCGCAGCGACGGTGAAGGGCGAGATTGATCTGTTCTATACCTGGTATGGCGTGGACGGAATTTTCTTTGATGAAGTCAACAACGTCTGCACCACCATTGCGTATTACCAGGACCTCTACAACTACGTGAAGTCGAAACACGCGACGAAGAACTTGGTGATCCTCAACCCTGGCACTAACACGGATGAATGCTACATCAACGCCGGAGACATCATCGCGATCTTCGAGTCGGCTTATACCGCCTATCTCACTTGGACGCCTAACGCCTGGGTGAATAACTATCCCTCGAATCGCTTCTGGCATCTGGTGTATGGGACGACTCAAGCCAACCTGCCGAACGCGATTCAACTCTCCAAGAATCGTCGGGGAGGCTGGGTGTACATTACCCCAGACGTGTTGCCCAATCCGTGGGACAGTCTGCCGACCGGCACGTACTGGACCGACGAACTTACGCTGGCCGCGAATCCGTGAGTGGTTAGCTTTGAAGTATCAGAGAGACGCGCTAATGCGCGTCTCTCTTTTGAAAGTTGAAAGGGGGCGCGGATAGAACTGGATCACCCAAAAGGAGATTAACCATGAAGCGTAAATTCGTAAAAAGCTCACTGGCCCTGATGATGTTGGCGCTCCTATTTAGTTTGTTGGCGAGTATGCCTACGGCGGCTTCCGTGTCGGCCGTCAAGCCCACGCGCACCCGCACACCTACCGCCACGGCCGCCGGCCCGACGGCCACGCCAGCGAATCTGATCCAGAAACTGGCCATTCCATCCTATGTCTATCCCTGCACCGGCACTTCGGGCTGCTACTGGGATCAACTCAACAATGGCGCGCCCACCGTCGGTCTGGCGATTATTAATCCCAACAGCGGCCCCGGCGCCAGCAAAGATCAGAACTACGCGGACCAGACCGTCCGGACGCAGGCCAAAGGGATCCTGGTGACAGGCTATGTGCATACCTCGTATGGTGCTCGCGCGGCGGCCACGGTCAAGAGCGAGGTGGATCTGTTTTACACCTGGTATGGCGTGGACGGCATTTTCTTCGATGAGGTCAATAACGTCTGCACCACTCAGGCGTATTATCAAGACCTGTACAACTACGTGAAGTCGAAAAGCCCGACGAAGAACAAGGTTGTCCTCAACCCCGGCACGAACGTCCCGGAGTGCTATATCACTGCTGGGGACATCCTGCTCACCTTTGAGTCAACGTACAGCAGCTACCTCAGCTTTCAGCCGGATGCGTGGGTCAACAACTATCCGGCGAGCCGCTTCTGGCATCTGGTCTACGGGACGACGCAAGCGAATATGCCCAACGCGATTCAGTTATCCAAGAATCGCCGCGCGGGATGGGTGTACGTGACCCCGGACGGGCTGCCCAACCCGTGGGACACACTGCCGACCGGCACGTACTGGACCGACGAGCTTACACGGGCTGGCAGTTAGTTTGTATTTGAGCAAGTTTGAAGATGCTTGCTAGAGGAATTGGCGCTCGCCATTAGCGAAAGGAAAAAGCTCATGCTACGACAACTGTTCGGCCAGCGGGGGAGTATGCTCTTGATCATTGTTTTACTGTCGTCTGCGATTTGGTTTCCGGGCAGCGGCCTCGCCGCGCCGTTGCGGGCGATCTCCAGTTATCAGGCGACGAATGATGCGACGAACGTTTACTATCAACTGAATTACACCACGACCTATACCTTCTACCGCGTTTACATTGACCCGGATCAGAGCACCGGCACCGGCTTCCAGATTGGCGGCATCGGCGCGAGCTATCTGGTCGAGAACGGTACCCTCTACCCGTATACCGGGAACGGGACAAGTTGGAGTTGGGGGACCGGAACCACGGTCGGGTATACCAATTCGGCTGGGGTCGCCAATTGGACCATCGCCCGTTCGGCCATCGGGGAAACTGCGAACCCCAATTGGGCCGATCTGATTTTCCAGGTAGAAGCACCCATCACCTCCTCGGCGAAATACACGCACGTCTATAGCGGCACGGCGACGAATACACCTACCCGGACCAATACGCCCGTTCCGACAAACACGCCGACGAGGACGAATACGCCGACTGGACCGACGAATACTCCAACCCGGACGAACACACCAACGAGTTGCGGGACGATTTGTAATCAACAAGCGACGAACGATGCGACGAACGTCTATTACCAATTCAACTACACCGGAACCTTTAGCTGGTATCGCGTCTACATTGACACGGATCAGAGTACCGGCACCGGCTTCCAGACCGGCGGCATCGGCGCTAACTACCTCGTGGAAAATGGCACCGTGTTTCCATATACCGGGACCGGGACGAATTGGAGTTGGGGGACGGGGACGGCGGTGACGTTCTCAAGCGCGGGCGGACTCGCGCAGTGGACCATCAACCGTTCGACGATTGGCGAGACAGCCAACCCGAACTCAGCCAACTTACTCTTCCAAGTTGAAGCGCCGCTTTTTACCACGGGCATCTACACGCACACGTACAGCGGCGGCGCGACCTCGACTCCCACCAATACGTCGGTTGGTCCAACCAATACGCCGACCCGAACGTCGACTCCGGGTGGCGGCGCGACCGTGAACTATACCGCTTCCTCGGCCGTCATCACCAATCCGGAGCGTGGCTTTGATCACACCAACACCGCTTGCGAGAGCAGCCTGTATAGTGTGGCTACCCTGCAGGGCTATCGCACGAGTGAAAATATTAGCCTGGTCTTGTGTAACTTCTATCTCACCAGCTTCAAGACCAGCCCCATTAGCCAGGCGGCGTTGAACACACTCCAAACGCAGTTGAATACCATCCGCACCGCCGGCTTGAAAGTGGTGCTGCGCTTTGCTTATAGCAGCACGGATAACGTGGATGCGACCTTAACTCAAATCCAGGCGCATATCAATCAGCTCGCGCCGATCATCCAATCGAATACCGACGTGATCTATATCTGGCAAGCCGGCTTCATTGGTCAGTGGGGCGAGTGGTACTACACCAATCACTTTGGTGATCTGGGTGTTATTTCACCGCAACAGTGGGCCGACCGCAAGGCCGTGGTAGACGCGATGCTGGCTGCTTTGCCCACGACCCGCATGGTCTCGCTGCGCACACCGAATTTCATGCGCACGATGTACGGCACGACGACTGTGAACTCGGGGACTGCCTTCAACGGCAGCGCCGTCGCGCGCTTGGGGCAGCATAACGACGCGTTTGTCAGCACCGCGGATGATATGGGAACCTATCTGGACACATCGGTGGAATACCCCTGGCTGCAAGCCCAATCCACCTACACCGTGATGGGTGGTGAAAACGATGCCTGGATGCCGCCGCGCAGTGATTGCGCTACTGCGATGCAAGAGATGGGCATGTTCCACTGGTCGTATATTAATACGGACTACTTCCCGACGACGATCAGCAATTGGCAGAGTCACGGCTGTTATTCCACCATGCAGAAGAACCTGGGCTATCGGTTCGTGCTCACGCAAGGTATTTATCCCGGCACGGCCACCAGCGGCGGCGGGCTGAACGTCCAGATTAGCATCCGGAATGATGGCTACTCCGCGCCGATCAATCCGCGTGGACGTGAATTGATCCTGCGCAACACGTCCAATGGCACGGTGTATCACTTTGCTTTGACGAGTGATCCGCGCTTCTGGTTATCGGGCACGACGACGACCATCAATCAGACTGTCACCCTCACGGGCGTTCCTGCCGGAAACTATGCGCTCTTGTTGAACTTGCCCGATCCAATCAGCGGCTTGAGCACGCGTCCGGAGTATTCGATCCAAACGGCCAATACCGGCACGTGGGAGGCAAGCACCGGCTATAACAACTTGCTGCATACGGTGACGGTGCAGTAGAGGAAGTCAGACTTAAGGTGACTGTCATGGGGCGGCACAGGGTGGTTGGTATTTCAAGCGTCAAGTCGCCCCGTGACAGTCACCTTGTATAGGCAAGGGAGGTTCACAATGAAACACTTCAAAAAAATTTCTATGATGGCCCAGCTATTTGTGTTGCTAGCAGCGTTGGGCATTTTAGTGATGCTGCCGTTCTCGGCCTTCGCGGCGGGCACGATCTTCAACCCGCATGCGACTGACGACAGCACCAATTCCTACTATGGAATGTCATACACCGGCTCGTTCCAAAATTATCGTGTTTACATTGACACGGATCAAAGCACCGCGACCGGTTACTTGGTGAATGGCATCGGGGCGAACTACATGGTTGTCAACGGCACTCTGAACAGCTATTCCGGAACTGGCAGCAATTGGAGTTGGACCAGCCTGGGGGCCGTCACCTATACCAACGCCAACGGCGCAGTGGATTGGACAGTGGCCCGTAGTGCGATTGGCAAGGTCGGTAATCCGAATGCGGAAACGTTAGTCTTCGGCGCGGATAACCCGACCAACTGGCTGCCGCCCTTCACGCATACGTATGGCAGCCCAACGCCCACGCCGACCCCAACGGCGACGAAGACGCCGACCATCACGCCGACCCCGACCACCGGCCCGTCTCCCACGCCGACGAACACGCCGGCGAACTCCACAACAATTAATTATACGGCGAGCACGGCCGTTATCACCAATCCGGAGCGCGGCCCTGATCATACCAATACCGATTGTGATAGCAGTCTTTATAGCCAGGCAACACTTGAAGGCTATCGTAGCAGTGAAAATATCAGCCTGGTCTTGTGCAACTTCTACCTCGCCGATTTCAAGACCAGCCCGATTAGTTCAGCGGCTTTAAATACGCTCCAAACCCAATTGAACACCATTCGCGCCGCCGGCTTGAAGGTTGTGCTGCGCTTTGCGTATACCAAGACCGATAACATTGATGCAGAACTGTCTCAGGTTCTGTCGCACATCAATCAGCTTGCGCCGATTATCCAGGCCAACAGCGATGTGATTGCTCTCTGGCAGGGAAGCTTTGTTGGCCAGTGGGGCGAAGGTTACTATACGTCCCACTATGGCGATCAAGGTGTGATTTCACCCCAGCAGTGGGCTGATCGCAAGACGATCAATGATGCGCAGTTGGCAGCGCTGCCGAGCACCCGGATGGTCTCGCTGCGCACACCCTTGTTCATGACCACCATGTATGGCCCAACCACTGTCTCAGCGAGCACGGCCTTCAACGGCAGCGCTGTTGCGCGCCTGGGGCAGCACAATGACGCCTTCCTGGCGAGCAATACTGATTTAGGCACCTATACCAATCCCTCGACGGACTACCCCTGGCTGCAAGCGCAAACAACCTACACGGTCATGGGCGGTGAAACCACCCAACTCAATAAACCCCGGACGAATTGCCCAACCGCTTTGCAGGAAATGGGTCTGTTCCACTGGTCCTATATCAATGTGGACTGGTATAAGAAGGTTATAGATAGCTGGAAGTCGGGGGGGTGCTGGGACACGATGCAGCGAAATCTGGGCTACCGGTTTGTACTCACGCAGGCTACTTATCCAAACACGGCCACAGTCGGCGGCACCTTGAACGTCCAGATTAGTATTCGCAATGATGGCTACGCCGCGCCGTTCAATCCGCGCGGGCGCGAATTAATCTTGCGCAATACCTCCAACGGTACGGCGTATCACTTTGCGCTGACGAGCGATCCGCGTTTCTGGTTGGCGGGCACGACCACGACGATCAATCAAACCATTACACTCACGGGCGTTCCCGCCGGAAGTTATGCGCTCTTATTGAACTTGCCGGACCCGGTGAGTGGACTGAGCACGCGTCCGGAATACTCCATCCAACTGGCTAATACCGGGACGTGGGAGACGAGCACGGGCTTCAATAACTTGCAGCACACGGTGACTGTGCAGTGACTTTATCGGAAATAAAATAGGACGCAGACCCTGGCACCGCCCGCCAGGGCAGGTGTGAACGCAGATTTCGCAGATTAAAAGAACAAAAATCAGCGCCGAAGGTCTGCGTTCATCTACGTCCAAATCTTTAAGGAATTTTCCACTATGAACACTTTTCTCTTTTCACATCTTAAACGGGGGACGATTATTGCGCTACTGCTAACCGGATTACTGGCGTTTGCCTTTCTGTTCGGGCCTTGGGTTCTCAATCGAGCTGCTGCTCAGACGGGCACGTTCACTTTTACTTCCGGTGGCGATATTGGCAGCAGCGCCAACTCGGATGCCAGCCTGAGCGCGATGGGCAGCGCCGGTGGGGTGTTCACGTTGGCCTTGGGTGACCTGGGCTACGTCGGCACCGGTGGAGAACCGGCCTGGTGTACCCGCGTCAAGAGCTTTGTCGGCTCCACGTTTCCCTTTGAAGTTGTCGCCGGTAATCACGAAGACGATGGCCAATCCAATGGCTTTATCGGCAACTATGCCGCCTGCCTCCCGGACCGGATGAGTTCCACCGGAACTTATGGCGCGGAATACTATTTTGACTACAGCAACGCGCGCGTCATCATGGCCGCCGCAGCTTCGCCTGTCAACGGTATCAATTACGATTACAACACCGTCGGCGGCTCGCATTACATCTGGATGCGGGATCGCATCCGCGAGGCCAAGACTGCGGGCAAGTGGGTCATTGTCGGGGTGCACAAGAACTGCATCACGCCCGGCACCAAATCCTGCGAGATCGGTCAAAACTTTGTGGACCTGATCCATAACGAGCATGTAGACTTGTTCCTGCAAGGCCACGATCACATCTATGGCCGCACCAAGCAATTGACCTGTGCCGTCGCCAACACGTATAACGCCGCTTGCGTCGTTGACTCAGATGATTCGTATGTGCGCGGCGCTGGGACGGTTACGATGTTGGGCGGAATTACCGGCGGAAGCCAATACAACATCAACGCCGCTGATACTGAGCGCAATTACTTTGTGAAAGCGATGGGGGGCAATGGCAATTGGAACTTTGTCACCGGCGCGACGAATACCGGGAGCGCCTATGGGATTACGAAGATCACTGTCGCCAGCGACCGAATTGATGTGGTTTGGGTGACATCTGTCAATGTGGTGGCCGGTTGGGGTGGGGACAGTTTTTCCATTATTGGCGGGCCAACCCCGACTCCCACCCGAACCCCGACCGCCGGCCCCAGCCCAACGCCGACGAAGACGAACACACCGGGAAGCTGCGGGACTATCTGTAATCAGCAAGCGACCAACGACGCGACGAATGTTTACTACCAATTCAATTACACCGGTACGTTTACTTACCACCGGGTGTATATTGACACGGATCAAAGCGTGAGCACCGGATTCCAAACCGGCGGCATCGGCGCAAATTACATGCTTGAGAATACACGCCTGTATAGTTATTCCGGTACTGGGACCAATTGGAGTTGGACATTGATCAAGAACGTCACGCACTCGAATGCGGGTGGTTTGGTCCAATGGACGGTCGCCCGCGCGGATATTGGCGAAACCGCGAATCCCAACTGGGCTGATCTGATTTTTCAGGTGGAAGCGCCGCTCACCTCGTCGCCAAAATACACGCATGTCTATAGCGGGACGGCGACCGCCACACCCACTCGCACCAATACACCCGTGCCACCTACTGCCACGCCGACGAATACGCCAAGCTGTGTGAATCCGATCTGCTATCAACAAGCAACCAATGATGCGACGAATGTCTACTATCAATTCAATTACATCGGCACCTTCACTTATCACCGGGTCTATATTGATACTGACCGTAGCGTGAGCACCGGATTCCAAACCGGTGGGATCGGCGCGAACTATATGCTTGAGAATACGCGCCTGTATAGCTACTCTGGAACGGGAACCAATTGGAGTTGGAGCTTGATCAAGACGGTCACGCACTCCAATGCGAGTGGCTTGGTTCAATGGACGGTGGCCCGCGCCGATATTGGTGAAACGGCAAATCCCAACTCGGCTGACTTACTCTTCGAGGTAGAAGCGCCGCGTTACACCACCGCCAAATATACGCATACCTATCAATAAAAGTCAGATCGGTTTTCCGTTCTTGACGTTCCAGGCTCTGCAGACCGACGCGGTTTCGCGAAACCGCGTCGGTCTCTGTATGCGCCAATTGTCTTTGACCCGTTAAGATTGGTTCAGTTAAAATGTTTTTCAGGTGAATACCGGGCAAGTTGAAAATCATCCATCAAACTGGAAGGGATCATGACAACTCTCTCGATCGGTAAATTCCGTGGTCTACAGCAATGTTCTACTACGCGGGGCGCACTAGCCGTCCTGGCGCTTGACCATCGCAACAACCTCCGCCAGGCGCTCGGGCCGGACGCGCCGGATTCGGTGACCGATGAGGCGATGGTCGCCTTCAAGCAGGAAGTGGTTCTAGCGCTGGCGCCGGTGTCGAGCGCCGTTCTGCTTGATCCGGAAATCGGCGCGGCGCAGTGCGTCGCTTCCGGCGCGCTGCCCGGTCGGGTGGGGTTGGTAGTCGCGGTGGAGGCCACCGGCTATACCGGCGACCCGACGGCCAGGCAGAGTCGGATCCTGCCGGGCTGGAGTGTGGAGAAAGCGCGGCGGATGGGCGCGAATGCGATCAAACTCTTGGTCTATTACCATCCGGATGCGCCGACCGCGAGTGAAATTGAAGCCTTCATCCGGCAAGTGGTGTCCGACTGCGCTACCCAGGACATCTCGCTTTTTTTGGAGCCACTTTCATATTCCCTTGATCCGGCGCGTAAGAAGCTTCCGCCGGAAGAACGCCGCCGAGTGGTCATCGAGACTGCGCGCCGGTTGACGGCGTTGGGCATTGATATCCTTAAAGCTGAGTTTCCCTTAGATGTGAGTGCTCAGACAGACGAACGGGAGTGGGCGGCCGCTTGCGCGGAATTATCTGCGGCGAGCACTGTGCCCTGGGTGTTACTTTCAGCGTCGGTGGACTATGAAACGTATTTGCGACAAGTAACGGTCGCCTGCCAGTCGGGTGCCTCCGGTGTAGCGGTTGGCCGAGCGGTGTGGCAGGAGGCGACTAAGTTGCAAGGACAAGCCCGGAAGGATTTTCTGCGCGATACGGCTCGGGAACGTTTGGCTCGCTTGACGGCGGTGTGTGAGGCGTTGGCCCGCCCGTGGCGAGAATCCTATTCTGCGCCAGATATTGGATCTACCTGGTATGAACACTACTGAAGCACGGCCGGATAAAGCCTTTGATCTCGTCGTCGTCGGTGAACTCAATGCGGATTTGATTCTGCATGGCGAGGTCATTCCGGAATTCGGCCAGGTCGAAAAATTATTGGACGATGCGACCCTCACGCTGGGGAGTTCCTCGGCGATCTTTGCTTGCGGCGCGGCACGACTCGGTTTGCGCGTGGCGTTCATTGGCAAGACCGGCGATGATGAATTTGGAAAGTTTGTCCGGCGTGAGCTGGAGACGCGCGGGGTAGATACGCGGGGGATTGTCGTTGATCCGGAAATCAAGACGGGTCTAAGTGTTATTCTTTCGCAAGGTTCTGATCGGGCTATTCTGACTTATCTTGGCTCAATTGCCGCCTTACGTTATGCAGAGATTGATCAACAACTTCTCCGTCAAGCTCGCCATCTTCACCTGGGAAGTTATTTTCTCCTCGATGCATTACGTCCCGATATTCCCTCGCTGTTTGAAGTCGCGCATTCCCTGGGCCTCACCATTTCTCTGGACACGAATTACGATCCATCCGAGAAGTGGGAGGGGGGATTAGCTGAGACTCTTCGTCAGACCGACCTCTTCTTACCCAACGAAACGGAGTTGCAGGCCATCGCTCGTGCTGCCGGTGTTGTGGATGCCTCGCTGGCTCTTGATTTCATAGCGACGCGTGTCCCCCTTGTGGCAGTCAAGCTTGGTTCCCGGGGCGCCGTCGCCCGGCGGGGCGAGGAGGTGATCCACGTGGAATCGTTTCCGGTCACTGTCGTAGATACCACCGGCGCGGGGGATACATTCGATACCGGCTTCATTTATGGTTATCTCTCCGGCTGGGAGTTGGCCCGCACACTGCGCCTGGCTTGCGTCTGTGGCTCACTTTCGACCCAAGGCGTGGGTGGGACGGCAGCCCAGCCCACGTTTTCAGAAGCTCTGAATGCGCTTTCTCAGCTTTAGGCCCACAAATTACAACCTGTCAACAGAATAGTTAGAAAAGCGACCGAATTGTGCGAAAAGTGGTCACTGAAGTGCGAGATTTTGATTCAAGTAAGTAATACACTTATAACCAGGGATAGTGTATTAGTTAGGGTTTTTAATTACATAATTTTGGGAGCGATCCCATGTGTTTCAATAACATAATCATCAATTATAAAATTTTTGGCTAAAATGTCGTAGATTTTCGTGGTTGAGTATTGCAATTATCTTAACAGTGTTATATTTTATATAGAGAATATTGGGAGCGCTCCCAGAAATATGGGATAATCGGGGTAGAGATCAGCCGGAGGAGGCTACCCAGAAAGGTAATTTGAGGCGCTCAACTTGGAAGGCTTGAATCAACAGAGTGATCCTTATCTGGTCATTATCAGAACTAACAGTAACAGTCTAGGAAAGACTTCTGGCCCCGATCCGTTTAGTACAAGGAGGTAAAACATGTTAGGGAGAGCTGAAAATCAATGGCGTGTTGCTGCTTCAAGAGGAATGGTAGTTCTCGGGGTATTGATCCTGATCGTTTCGACGATGCCTCAGGCGCCTCGTCCCGCCTACGCCGTCTACAATTATGCCGAAGCTTTGCAGAAAGCGATCTTCTTCTATGAAGGTCAACGCTCTGGCGATCTGCCGGTTTCTAATCGAGTCGTTTGGCGCGGTGACTCCGGCCTGACGGATGGCTCGGATGTGGGCAAAGATTTGACCGGCGGTTGGTACGACGCCGGCGACCACGTCAAGTTTGGCTTGCCCATGGCGGCTTCCGCGCAGATGCTCTCGTGGGGTGTGGTCGAGTATCGCTCCGCGTACTCGAACAGTGGTCAACTGACAGCGGCCCTGGACAACATCAAGTGGGCCACGGATTACTTCATCAAAGCGCACACGGCGACCAACGAACTCTACGGGCAAATCGGGACCGGTGGAACGGATCATGCGTGGTGGGGTCCCGCCGAAGTGATGCAGATGGCGCGACCCTCCTACAAGATTAGTTCGGCTTGCGGTGGTTCTGACTTAGCGGGCGAAACCGCGGCGGCCTTAGCCACGGCCTCGATTGCTTTCCGCCCAACCGATGCGGCTTACGCCAACACATTGCTCAGTCATGCCGTTGACCTCTACAACTTTGCGGATACGGTTCGGCGGAAATATTCAGAGTGCATTACGGATGCGGCCAGCTTCTATAACTCATGGAGTGGGTACAACGACGAATTAGTTTGGGGCGCGATCTGGCTCTATAAGGCGAAGGAAGCACAGACGCCTGGAAGCGGCGCCTCCTATTTGACCAAGGCGGAGAGCTACTACGCCAACCTGAGCAATCAAAACCAAACGTCAGTTAAGTCATACAAGTGGACGCATGCGTGGGATGACAAATCCTATGGCAGCTACGTCATGCTTGCCAAGATCACCGGCAACGCCAGCTACAAAGCGGATGCCGAGCGCTGGCTGAACTGGTGGACGGTCGGCGGCACCGAACACGGGGCCGATGGCACCAAGGTCAACGTCAGCCCCGGCGGCGAAGCGGTTCTAGATCAATGGGGTTCGCTCCGCTACGCAGCCAACACCGCCTTCGTCGCTTTCGTGTATAGCGATTGGGTTACGGATGCTACCAAGAAGGCGCGTTATCATAACTTCGCCGTTCAACAAATTAATTATGCTCTGGGCACCAACCCGCGCAATTGCAGTTACATGATCGGTTTTGGCACTTGCCCTCCGCAGAACCCGCATCACCGCACCTCGCACGGCTCCTGGCTCGACAGCCTCAGCAACCCAATGTATCAGCGGCATCACTTGTATGGGGCGCTCGTGGGCGGCCCCTCCTCCGCTAACGATCTTTACTCCGATACTCGCAGCGACTACGTGATGAACGAAGTCGCCACCGATTACAATGCCGGCTTCACCTCCGCGCTGGCGCGCATGTACCAGGAATTTGGCGGCACGCCGTTGAGCCCCTTCCCACCGCCGGACAAGGCCAAGGATGATGATGAAATGTTCGTTGAGGCCAGCGTCAATGCCTCCGGCGCTAATTTCACCGAGATCAAAGCGCTGCTCAAGAACAAATCCGGCTGGCCCGCTCGCATGGGAGACAAGCTGTCCTTCAAGTATTTCTTCACCTTAGACGGAGCGACCACCCCGGCCCAAATCAGCTTCACCACCAACTACACCCAGTGTGGCACGGCAGTGAGCGGGCCATTCCAGTGGTCTGGGAACATCTATTACATGAAAGTGGATTGCACCGGAACCAAAGTTTATCCTGGCGGTCAATCCGCGTATTACAAAGAAATTCAATTCCGCATGGTCAGCGCGGGGACGTGGGATCCCACCAATGACTGGTCATACAACGGGGTTCCGACGACCCCCGGCTCAACCCCGGTCAAGATCGTCAACATCCCGGTCTATGATAATAACGTGAAGGTCTTCGGCAATGAGCCGGGCACGGGTGGCACACTGCAACCGACGAACACGCCAACCAACACCCCGGTGGCGACGAATACCCCAACCAACACGCCCAATGTGACCAACACGCCGACCAATACCCCGGTTGCATCGAACACCCCAACCAACACGCCCGTAGCGTCGAACACTCCAACTAACACGCCGGCTGTAACGAACACACCAACGAATACGCCAGTGGCGACGAACACGCCAACGAATACTCCGGCGGTGACCAACACCCCGACCAACACACCCGTTCCGGGCGGCAATCCTTGCGCCAGCCCAACCGTCATCACCGGCGGCGGCTCGTACTCCGTCTCGACGGCGGGAACCTGCTTCAAGTACGTCAATACGGCGTTCAGCCGGGGCGCGATGTGGTCGGTGATGAATGGCTCAAGCTCTACAGTCAGCAACACGGTCAAGTGGTACGGTGGCCGCAATGAAACCGTTACCAACTGTATCAATGACACGCAAGTCCTTAACGGCAACGGCGCGCAGATCAACAACTTCACCGTCGCTAAGGACTCGGCCAATGCGATGTACGTGACCATCACGGCCAACCAAACCAATACCGTCAGCATGAGCATCCAGAACTGGCAAAACGGCTCGGGCTGTTCGGTCCCACCGACGCCCAGCCCATAACCGGCACTACGCACCGACTCAGAGGCTCCATTCATTGGAGCCTCTGATTTTCCTAATCAGGCTCAATCACTTTTTTCTAAAGAAAGGGATAAATTATGAAACATGGAAGGGTCTAAATTGAAGGTAGGGATTTATCCCTAATCCAGCAATTCTTTACCAGCCAGCTTGGCTGCACATTCCAATCACACTTTGAAAAATAAACGGAGGCTCTGATGCAACGCTACCTTTCTAACATGAAACATCACCCCACGGCCCTGGTGGTCGTGGCGCTCATCACCTCACTCGTGCTCTCCATGCAGGGCA
>Ga0209382_10002107_pt1 | contig 29798 bp, 27 predicted proteins | sample SoiMetdeltSBSDD5_FD_187599 | JGI IMG/M metagenome (GOLD analysis project Ga0209382, IMG submission 187599) | Bulk soil microbial communities from a Populus tree surrounding site in Tennessee, USA - Soil MetaG P. deltoides SBSDD5 (SPAdes) (version 2) | ecosystem: Environmental > Terrestrial >...
ATCGCTCTGGGGCCTGCACGCGGTCGGCATCGCGCTGGTCGGCTACGGCGTGGGCGCGCTGGTCCGCACGGTCTGGTCGTATCGCGCGGGGGAATTCGCGTCGTCGACGGTCGCGACACTGCTCCAGACGGTCAAGGTCTCGGCGGTGCGCAGCATCCCGGTGCGGCTCAAGGGCATGATCATCGGCCGCGGCATCCCGGGACTGATCTATTCCGAGGACCTCGTGCTCCGCGATGACACGGGGTTCATCTTCCTCGACTACCGGCAGCCGTTCCGGCTCATGGAGCTGTGGTTCGGGCTGGCCCGGGCGGGAGATCTGATCGGACGCGAGGTCACCGCGACCGGCTGGTACCGCCGGGCGCCGACGCCGTTCCTCGAGCTCCGTACGCTGGAGATCGATGGCGACGTCCGCCAGTGCTGGGTCCGCGCGGCGAAGCTCTTTGCCGCCGCGGTGGCGATCGTGGTCGGGATGGCGCTCGCGGTGGCGTAGTCCCGCGCTCGCCCACGGCGAGCGGCAGAACGTCATCCCGCGACACCATCTGGCACGCGCCGCGGCACGGTCGCGCATATTCTCGGCGCACCGGCCGCGGCACCCGGCTTGCACTTCGCGAAGCGTCATGTCCAAGCGCGTGCTCGTCGTGGACGACCACCCATTGCTCCGCGACGTGCAGGTGCTGCTGCTGCGGGAAGCGGGCTATGCGGCGACGGCGCTGTCCGGCGCCCGCGAGGCGCTCGCCCGCCTCCCGGAGCTCCGTCCGGATCTCATCGTGCTCGACCTCAGCATGCCCGACATGAACGGGCAGCAGTTCCTGCGCCGCCTCCGGGGGGACGAGGTCTGGAGCCGCCTGCCCGTCATCGTGGCCACGGGGCTCACCGCCGAGGAGATGCCGCCGATCGACGAGCGCGACGGCGACCTCCTGATGAAGCCGTTCACCGACGTGGCGCTCCTGTCGAGCGTCCGCCGGCTGATCGGTGACGCCTGATCATTCCGCCAGGGCCTCCAGCGCCGCGGTGAAGCAGCCGAGCGGAGCTCGGACCACGCCGGCGCCAACCTGGCCGACGCCGGCCTTCCGCCCCGCGATCCCGGTGTTGATCAGGGGGAGCGTGCCGGTCTCGACCACCCGGCGGACGTCGATGCCGACCGGGCTGCCGCGGTCGTCGAGCGTCGGAATCCGGAAGTGCGGATGCTCCCCGACGGCGATGTCCCGCATCTCCTGGGTGATGACCAGCGCCGCTGCCATGCCGCCGGCGCCGACGAAGCGCGCCACCGATGGCGCGGCGGCCATGGCGAGGCCGCCGAGGCCGATCGTCTCGACGATGGCGCTGTCGCCCATGTCAGGATTCGCGTCCGCCGGGCCGAAGCCAGGGAAGTAGAGCCCGTCAGGCGTGTTGACCGGCGCCGTGAGCCAGCGGTCGCCGAGCGCTGAGACGCGGATGCCGAACTCGGAGCCGTTGCGCGCCATGGTGGTGACGAGCGTGGAGCCGGCGACGCCGGCCGCGGGATCCGCCATCGCCTTGCCGGCGGCCATCGCCACGTTGAGAAAGAACTGGTCGTTGCCGGCGATGAACTCCGTGAGCCGCGCCACGGCGTGATGGCGGCCACCCACTTTCGCCACACCCGGCATGAGCGCGCGCGCGAGCAGCGACGAGGCGGCGACGTTGCGCTGGTGCATCTCGTCGCCCATGCGCAGCGCCTGCGCCATCAGTGCGCGCAGGTCGATGCCCCCGGTGGCCCGGACGCCGGCGCCGAGGAGCGGGCCGGCCTCCGTCGCCATCCAGCGGAGTCGCGCGATCACCGATGCGTCGTTGGCGCCGAAGCGCAGGACCTTGCCGAGCCCTTCGTTGATGGTGGCGTGCGCCCGCGTGCCGAAGGCCCGGTTCTCGACCACGAACACGGGCATCGACGGCGTGATGATGCCCGTCATCGGCCCGACGGCCCGATGGTGATGACACGGCTCGAGCCGCACCGTGCCCGCGGCCACGAGGGCCGCGGCCGCATCGTCGTTGGCCGCCCACCCCTCGTAGCGGACGGCGCCCAGGACCGCTGCGCGCAACGGCTCGCACATCCGGCTCCAGGCGATCGGCGGCCCGGCATGGAGCACGGTGCGGTCGGCGAGCTCGAGAGCCTCCCGGGCCGGGCGGCAGTCGACGAGCGCGGGCAACCCGCCCGTGAGCCGCGCGAGCGTTTCCGCGTTCGCGCGCTCGATGGCGTCTCGGCGCGCCTCGAGGCGCGCGAGCAGCGCCAGCAGTCGAGGATCTCCGCCCGCCGGCGGCCGCCAGTCGACCTGCGCCACCGGAATGCCGCGGCGCGCGAGCTCGCGATGGAACAGCTCGAGCCCGACGTTGATCACGCGCGGCCCGCCGCCCGTCAGCATCGCAGCCTCAGCGCGTCGGCGCGCCGGCGCGCCGGGCGATGGCCGCCGCGAGCCGGACCGCCTGCGCGTTCGTGTCCATCACGAGCACGCCGGCCGCCCGCAGCGCCGCCGACTGCGCCGTGCGCGGCGGCGTATCGGCGTCGGTCCCGCACACGCTGGCGACGACGGCGACCTCGCGCGTGGCCCGGAGCGCGCGGATAGCGGGGAGCAGCTCGCCGGCGGGATCGGCCGCGGTGCCGGAGCCGAGGACGACGTCGAGCAGCAGGACCGCGGTGTCCTCCGCCCGGCCCTCGCGCGCGATCCACTCGCGGCGGACCCGGCCGTCGAGCATCGGGTGCGGCCGCCCGAGCGTGAACACATCCTCGCCCAGATCGGTCACGCGGTGGCCGGGGCCGCCCGCCGTCAGCGAGGGCGCCACGTCGCGCAGACGCGCGCCGAGCAGCGCCACTGCCTCGTGGGCGAGCGTGCCGCCCGCGTACACGCCGCGCACGTAGCGCTGCGCGGCGCCGAGCCCGTGCGACCCCTCCTCGATGAGCCTTGCCAGCTCCTCCGCCGGGCGGGTGAACTCCACGGCCTTCGGCGCCTCGCCGCGCGCCAGCGCCACGGCGGCGTGGCCCGCGTCCTCGAGCGTGGCGGCGGCGTAGGCGCCGCCCTCGCGGTGGATCGCGGCGCCTGGAAAGTGGACGACGCACGGCTTGCCGAGGCGGTCGACGGCCGCTGCGAGCCGGCGCGCCACCGCCGCGCCCGGTGGCTTGCCAAGCACGCAGACGACCGCCGTCCCGGGGTCGCCGGCCAGAAGATCCAGCGCGCGCAGCATCATTGGCGCGCCGACGCCGTCGGTGAGGTCACGCCCGCCGACGCCGAGGGCCTGCGAGACGCCCTCGCCCTCGCGCGCGATGAGCGAGGTGACCTCCTGCAGTCCGGTTCCCGAGGCGGCCGCCAGTCCGATGCGACCGCGCGGCACGGCATTGGCGAAGCCGAGGGGCACGCCGTCGAGAATGGCGGTGCCGCAGTCGGGGCCCATCATGAGCAGATCGCGCTCGAGGGCCACGCGCTTGAGCTCGATCTCCGTCTCCACGGCCACGTTGTCGCTGAAGAGCATCACGTGGAGACCGGCCCGCAGCGCCCGCATGGCCTCTGCCCCCGCGTAGAGGCCGGGCACCGAGATCAGCGCGAGGTTTGCGCCGGGCAGCGCGCGCAGCCCGGCCTCGAGCGTCCGCGGCGCGGCGAGCCCGTCGCCGGCGGCGCTCGGCGCGTGGGCCTCGAGGGCGCGGGCAACCGCCTCGTGAGCGGCGTCCGCGGACTCGACGCAGTCGGCGACGACGGCCACGATCAGATCCGCGGCGCCCGCCCCCTCACCCTCGCGGGCGAGGAGCCCGGCCTGGGCCAGCAGCGCGCGGTTCGCGGGCGTGGCCATCATGGCGGCCGCGGACGTGACGCCGGCCATCTGCTCGAGATCCCGCGACAGTCGCATGAGCGTCACCGAGTCGCGGTAGAACGACTTCCGTACGAAGTTGAAGGTCGGCATCGCGCGTGGGTGGTCGACGTTCGCGCCGCTACTTGGGCGGCGTGATGCCGTACGTCTTGATCTTCCGGTAGAGGTGGGAGCGCTCGATGCCGAGCCGCTCGGCGGTGCGGGTCATGTTCCAGTCGTGGGCACGGAGCTCGGCCAGGATGTAGGCGCGCTCGAAGCCGTCGCGCGCCTCCTTGAGTGAGCGGTGACCGTCGGCGCCGAGGGCGCCCGCGTCCTTCGGCCGGAGCGGCGCCGGCAGATCATCGGGACCGATCGTGTCGCCCGGCGTCATGATGACGAGCCGTTCCACCATGTTCCGCAGCTCGCGGATGTTGCCCGGCCAGTCGTAGGCGAGGAAGTAGGCGAGCGCCTCGCCCGATACCGCCTTCACGCGCTTGCCGTTCTCGACGCAGAAGAGCGTCACGAAATGGTCGACGAGCCGCGGGATGTCGTCCCGGCGAGCGCGCAGCGGCGGCACCTCGATCGGAATGACGGCCAGGCGATAGAAGAGATCGTCGCGGAACTGGCCCTGGGCGATGAGCGTCTCGAGGTTGCGGTTGGAGGCGGCGATGACGCGCACGTCGACCTTGAGCGGCTCGCGCCCACCGACGCGCTCCACCACCTGCTCTTCGAGCGCGCGGAGGACCTTGGCCTGCGTCTTCAGGCTCATGTCGCCGATCTCGTCGAGAAACAGCGTGCCGCCGTCCGCGGTCTCGAACTTGCCGCGCCGGCGGGCCACCGCCCCCGTGAAGGCGCCCTTCTCGTGGCCGAAAAGCTCGGACTCGATGAGCTCCTCGGGAATGGCCGCGCAGTTCACCTCGACGAACGGCTGCTCGCGCCGCGCCGACAGCGCGTGGATCGCGCGCGCGACGAGCTCCTTGCCGCTGCCGTTCTCGCCGTGAATGAGAACGCGGCCGCTGGTGGGCGCCGCCGTGGCGATCTGCTCGCGCAGCGTGCGCATGGCGTCGCTCTCGCCGATGATCTCGGTGCGCACATCGAGGCGCGCCTTCAGCGTCGCGTTCTCGCGCTCGAGGCGCGTGTGCTCGAGCGCGCGGGTCACCGTGACCAGCATCTTCTCGAGGGACAGCGGCTTCTCGATGAAGTCGTACGCGCCGAGCCGCGTCGCCTTGACCGCGGTCTCGATGGTGCCGTGCCCCGAGATCATGATCACGGGCGCCTCGGGCCGGGCACGCTTGAGGTCCGCCAGCGTGTCGAGGCCGTCTTTCTTCGGCATCCAGATGTCGAGAAAGACGACGTCCGGCGTGTCCTCCGTCACGAATTTGAGGGCGTCGGCCCCGCTGCCGACGGTGGTGACACGGTAGCCCTCGTCCTCGAGGACGCCACGCAAGGCCGTCTGGATCGCCGGCTCGTCGTCGACGACGAGGATGTGCTCGCCCGGCATCAGGCTTCCACGGGCGCCGGCGTGCGGGATACCGGCATCTCGACCACGAAGCGACTGCCGGCGGGCTGGTTGTCCTCGACCCGGATCACGCCGCCGTGCTCGTTCACGATCTCGCTCACGATCGGCAGCCCGAGGCCCATGCCGGCGACCTTGGTGGAGAAGTACGGCAGGAACAGCTTGTCCCGGTCCTCGCTCGGAATGCCGGGGCCGTTGTCGCTGACGGTGAGCCGGACACGCGCGCTCTCCGCGATGTACTCGGTCTCGATGGCCACCATCCCCGTCCCCGCCACCGCCTCCACGGCATTGTCGACGAGGTTCAGCACCGCGCGCTTGATGTGATCGGGATCGACCTCCAGCAGCGGCAGATCCTCCGCGTGCTGCGTCGCGATCGTGAGCGCCGGGTGGGACTCGCGGTAGAGCCCGGCCACGCTGTCGATCAGCGGGCGGAGGTCGGTCGGCTTCGGCACGAAGACCGGCATCCGCGCGAAGCGCGAGAACTCGTCGACGAGCCGCTTCAGGCCGTCGACCTCCTGGATGATCGTCTCTGTGCACTCGGCCACCAGCTGCGCGTCGTCGCCGCCCACGCGGGACAGCCGGCGGCGCAGCCGCTGCGCGGACAGCTGGATCGGCGTCAGCGGGTTCTTGATCTCGTGCGCGATCCGCTGCGCCACCTCGCGCCACGCGGCCAGGCGCTGCGCTTTCAGCAGCTCGGTCAGGTCGTCGAAGACGACGACGGCGCCCTCGTAGCTGTCGTCGGCGCCGCGCAGCGCCGTCGCCGAGGCGAGCAGCGAGACGGTGGCGCCTCGCCGCCGCAGGTGCAGCTCGATGGCGGCGGTGCCGGTCTTGGGCCGCCGCGTGCGATGCACGAGCGCGATCACCTCGCGCACGTCGGCGCCGGTGAAGAGCTCCTCCAGCAGGCGCCCCACGGCCGCCGTCTCGCGCAGTCCGAACATGCGGGCGGCGGCCCCGTTGATGGTGGTGAGACGGCCGAGCGCGTCGAAGGACGCCACGCCGGTGGTGATGGCCTCCAGCACGGTCTCGATGTACCGCCGACGGTCTTCGAGCTCGGTGTGCTTGTCCTGGAGGTCGAGGTACGCCTCCTCCAGCTGGCGCTTCGAGCGCGACAGGTCATCGGTCATGTGGTTGAAGGAGTCGACGAGCACGCCGATCTCGTCGTCGGCGGGCGCCTGAACCTTGTAGCCGAGGTTGCCAGCGGCCACCTCGCGCGTCGCCTCCGCCAGCTGCTCGATGGGCCCGGTGATGCCGCGCGCCAGGTAGAGACCGAACCAGGTGAAGGAGAACACCACGATCAGCGTCATGAGCAGGAACAGCAGGATGTAGATGCCCTTGATCGGATTCTTCAGCAGCTTGAGCTGCTTGTATTCCTTGAACGCCTGCGAGATGCCGCGGACCTTGGACTCCAGCCGCTCCGACACGTGGGTGCCCACCACGACGGCGCCGATCGCGCGGCGCTGCTCACCGCGGCCCGACCAGATGGGCGTCACGCCCTCGATCAGGTCGCCCGTGGTCAGCTCGCGCACGGTCGTCACTTCCTGGCCGCCGAGGCCACGCTTGAGCTGCGACTCGCTCAGATCGCGAGTCGGCAGATCGCCGAGAATCGGATCCTTCACGTGGACGAGCTCCTGCCCCTGCGCGTTGAAGACGGTCAGTGTGCTGAGCGACAGGAGGTCCTGCTGCTCCACCAGGAACGCGGCCAGCGCCTCGCGGCGCTCGTCGGCGAGCAGGTTGTCGCGCTCGACGAGCCGGGCGATGTGCTGGCCGTGCCGCAGCGCGGTCTTCTCGAGGTTCGTGTAGTACGTCTGCGCCACCGACAGCGCCTGGTCGAGCGGGCGCTCGACCTGCGGCTTGAACCAGCCCTCGATGGACTTGTTGATGAAGTTCGAGGCGATGATGAAGATGAAGATGGCGGGGGCCACTGCGAGCGAGAGGAAGGCGAGGACGAGCTTGGCCTTGAAGCGGGCGCCGATGACCTTCTGGCGCCGCTCGAATCCGAGCTTCACGAGGTTGCGGAAGAGCAGCACGAGCAGCAGCAGGAAGACGATCAGGTTCAGGTTGAACAGCGCGAAGATGACGATGTTCGAGGCGACCGGCAGCTCGGGCGCGATGATACCCATGTCGAGCGCCGACAGCCCGCCCAGCAGCAGCAGGAAGGCCGCGATGATCAGGAGATTCCGCTTGCGGCGGTTCTGCTCGCTCAGCAGCGGCATCTACTGCACCCGCTGGATCGTTCGGAAATCGGACTGGCGCATCGTCTGCTCGGCGGTCCCCGACATCCGCGCGATGAACGTGTTCTCGCCGTTCAGCGCGGATTCGGCATGGACGCGGACGTAGAAGATCTCGGCGGGGTCGAGCCCGCTGGCCGGACCGAGCTTGAGACCCCGCACCTCCGACAGCACGCGCTGGGCATCGCGCAGATCGCGGGTCCCGTGGGGCGACCGCGTCTCGCCCTTCAACGATGTGACCTTGTACTCCTTGGTCACGACGTTGTAGGCGAGCTGCCGCTCGATGGTCACGCTCTTGATCAGCGCGTCACGCCACATCCGGTTGTACTGCCACAGCTCGACCGTGTAGCGGACGTGGGCAGGGATGCCGCTCTGCAGTCCCTCGTGGAACCCCGGCGGGATGGTTCCCAGCAGGACGACGTGGACGGTGACGTCGTGGTCGTTGAGGTAGATGTCGAGGTCGTTGACGCGCAGATCGGCGCCGGCCGGCGCCGCCTGCGCCACGAGCCACAGCGCCAGCACCGCCGCCACCGGGGTCAGGTGCACGCGATTCGAGACCATCATACGGCGGACGCGACATTATAGCGCCGCCCCGGGTGCCTCCCGTCAGCCTGGGACGCTATCGGTTACCGACGAGCACTGGAGGTTTGGGGCCACTTCGGGGCCCGGACGATCACGGTGAACGATGAGCGCCACGGCTGTGCCGGGGCGCGCGCCGAGCGCAGGGGGGTGGGGGGCCATTTCGGGGCCCCCCCTATATTTATTAGATCGCAGCCAGCCCCGGAGCGGGGACGAGGTCCTTCGCGTCGATCACTGCGGGTACCACGCGGACCGCCGCGGCGGCCGCCGACCGGCGCTCGAGGCCGAGGGCGCGCTGGATGGCCACCACCAGCTCGAAGTTCAGCGCGTGTCCCGCGTTGCGGGCGATGACGTGGCCGTGCATCGGACGCCCCAGCAGCGCGAGATCGCCGATCAGGTCGAGAATCTTGTGCCGCACGAACTCGTCGCGGTAGCGGAGACCGTTGAGCGTCCCGCGCTTGCCGACGACGATGGCGTTGTCGAGCGAGCCGCCCAGCGCGAGCCCGTGCTTGCGCATGGCGCCCAGATCCTTGAGGAAGCCGTACGTGCGGGCCGGTGCGTATTCCTCGATGAACGACTCCTCGGTCGGCGTGCAGGAGAGCACCTGGGTGCCGATCGCCGGATGATCGTTGTCGAGGGTATAGCTGATCCGGAACGTGCTCGACGGCTCGATGTGGATCCACCGCGCGCCGCTGCCGACCCGAATCGGATGGGGGATGTCGATCGGGCGCCGCCGGGCCGACTGCTGTGCGCGGCCCGCCGACATGAGCAGCGCGACGAACGGCTTGGCGCTGCCGTCGACTGCGGGGATCTCCGTGCCGTCGACCTCGACCTCGAGGTTATCGATCCCGAGCCCGGCCGTGGCCGCCATCAGATGCTCGACAGTTTGGATGCGGGTGCCGTTGCGTCCGATCGTGGTCGCATAGTGCGAGTCGACGACACTCTCCGGCGCGGCCGTGATGCGCTCGCTGCCGATCCGGAACACGATGCCGGAGTCCGAGGGCGCCGGCGAGAGCACGAGGCGCACCGGCTTGCCCGAGTGAAGCCCGATGCCTTCGAGCGACATCGCCTTGCGGATCGTATGCTGGCGCAGCATGCCGGGTGGCCCTAAGAGCAACTGCGGTGCCACACTGGTGCCCCGCTCGTAAGTGACTGCGGGTACTTTGAGAAAATCCAGCCACGCCGGGAGTCGGGGCACCGAGAACGTCCCCTCGCTGACACGCCGCGGCAGTATGTGAGTCTCATTTCCGAGACACATCGGATGCGTAAGACCAGCGCGAGGACACCGAAGGGCCCCTGTGCGAACGCCGCCGCGCGCCCTGGTGGTCAGGCGCTATCGGTGCCAAGGTCTCCGAAGCGCGCCTGCAGCATTGCGATGACCGCCGGCCCGGCCGTCTCGGTGCGCAGCACGCGCCCACCCAGATTCACCACCTGCCATCCAGCCCGCCGCGCGCGGTCCACCTCGGCGGTCTCGAGCCCACCCTCCGGCCCGATCAGCACCGCGGCGCGGCGGAGCGGACGATCGGGAAGGGCGCTGGCGAGAGATGGGGCGTTGGCCTCCCACAGGCACAGCGCAAGATCGCTGTCGCGGGCGGCCTCGAGACAGACGTCGAGGGTGGCGGGCGCCGCCACGACGGGGACGACGCGCCGCCCGCACTGCTTCGCGGCTTCCCGGGCCACGCGCTGCCAGCGGGCGGCGCGCTCGAGCGCGGCACTCGCCGAAAGCCGGACGACCGTGCGGGCGGTGAATGCCGGCTGCACGGCCGCGACGCCGAGCTCGGTGGCGGCACGGACGATGGACTCCATCTTGTCGGACTTCGGGAGCGCCTGCACGAGCGTGATGGCCAGCGGCGACTCGGCGGCGCCGCCGGTCGCCTCGCCGATGATCGTGCCGGTGACGCGCGCGCCGACGGCGTCGAGCCGCACGGCGTAGTCGCGTCCCGAGCCGTCGCTCGCGATGATCGTGTCGCCGGGTCGCAGCCGCAGTGCGCGAGCGAGATGCCGCGACTGCGACGCGTCGAACGTCACACGGCCCCCGACAACGGCCTCAGGCGTGATGGCGAAGCGACGCATGCCGGCAGGCGAGACTCGTCCAGCCCTCCACCGAGCGCGCATCCAGCTGCGTGAAGCCGTGGGCGGTCATCAGCCCGGCGGTCTCGCTGGCTTCGCCGTCGAGCAGGCCGCCGAGCACGAGGACGCCGCCCGGCGCCACCAGCGCCGCGTAACGCGCGGCCAGCGACCGGTGCGCGGCCGCCAGGAGATTGGCGAGCACCAGCGGGACGGGCGGCGATGCGAGCGTCGCCGCGTCGGCCACGGCGCAGTGAACGCGACCCGCGAGCGCATTGCGCTCGACGTTCGCCGTGGCGGAGGTGATCGCATCGGGATCGCTGTCGACGGCGTGGATCTCGCGAACACCAAGGCGCGCCGCCGCGATGGCGAGAATGCCGGAGCCGGTGCCGAGGTCGAGCGCGCGCGCCGGAGGACTCGTCCCGGCGAGCGCCTCCAGCAGCAGAAGACAGCCGACGGTGCTCCCGTGCTGTCCCGTTCCGAACGCGCGGCCGGGCTCGATGATGAGGATCGCGCGCCCGTCGGCGGGGGGCGTCTCCCAGGGCGGCGCGATCACGAAGCGACGGCCCAGCTCGAACGGCGCGAAATGCGCGCGCCAGGCGGCGGCCCAGTCCTCGTCGGCCACGGGCGCGACGCGCGACGGGCGGCCGCCGCGAAAGCCGAGGGCATCGAGAGCGGCGAGATAGGCATCGACGCGGGTGGCGAGGATCGCGCTGTCGGCGCTCTCGGGGAAGAAAGCGCGGAGCCGGGGCGGGCCGTCCGCCGGCTCTTCCTCGACGACCCCCAGGGCACCGAGCTCCCACACGAAGTTCGTCAACCCTTCCGAGGCGTCGTCGGGAACCCCCACCGTGAGCTCCCAGTACCGGGGGCTTCCCGAGCGGGCCACGCCCGTCATCCTCAGCTCAGCAGCTTCTTCATCCGCTCGACGAACGCGCTGGCCAGCGGGCCGCGCTGGTCCTTCGAGGCCGCCTCGAAGGCTTCGAGCGCCTCACGCTGGCGCGCGGTGAGCTTCTGCGGCACCTCGAGCAGCACGCGATAGCAGGCATCGCCGTGTCCGCGCTCGCGCAATCGCGGCATGCCCTTGCCGCGCAGTCGCAACACCTGGTGCGGTTGCGTGCCGGCAGGTATCTTGAGTCGATCGGTGCCGCCCAGGACCGGCACGTCGAGCTCGGCGCCGAGAGCGAGTTGCGTGAACGACACGGGGAGATCCGTGAGCAGATCGGCGCCGTGGCGCGCGAAGACGGCGTGCTCGCGGATTCGCACGAGCACATAGAGGTCGCCGGCGGGACCGCCGTTCACGCCACCCGAGCCCTCGCCCGAGACCCGCAGCTGCATGCCGTCGTCGATCCCCGGCGGGATCTTCACGGAGAGCAGCCGCTCGGCGCGCTGCCGTCCCTCGCCGCGGCAGACCTTGCACGGGCTCTTGTTGAGCTGGCCTTCACCGCCGCAGCGCGGACACGGCCGCGCCACCGTGAGAAAGCCGTGGCTCATGCGCACCTCGCCACGCCCCTGACACGTCTCGCACGTGGCCTTGCGCGTGCCCGGTTCTGCGCCGGTGCCGAGGCAGGTTTCGCAGCGCTCGAGCCGCGGAATCTGGACCTTCGTCTCCAGACCGGCCGCCGCCTCTTCCAGCGTGATCTTCAATTCGTACTGGAGATCCTCGCCCCGCATTGCACGGGAGCGGCGGCTGCCGCGTCCGCCGCCGGCGCCGGCAAAGAAGTTGTCGAAGATGTCTTCGAACAGCGAGCCGAATCCGCTCTCGAAGCCGCCGCCGGCGGCCGCACCGGGTGCTACGCCGAAGCGGTCGTAGTGCGCGCGCTTGTCGGGATCGGAGAGGATGGCGTACGCCTCGCTGACCTCCTTGAACCGCTCCTCGGCTTTCTTGTCCCCGGGATTCTTGTCCGGGTGGTACTGCATCGCGAGCTGTCGGTAGGCCTTCTTCAGGTCGGCGTCGCCCGCGCTCTGGTCGACGCCGAGAATCTCGTAATAGTCCCGAGCCACCTAGGCGGCGTCCTCGTCGGGCGCGGCGGCGACCGCGACCATCGCCGGGCGCAGCACGCGGCCGTTCATCAGGTAGCCCGGCGCCGTCTCGTTGACGACCGTGTCGGGCGCGACCTCCGTGCTCACCACCCGGGCGATCGCCTCGTGGCGGGTGGGATCGAACGGCTGTCCGATCGCCGAGTAGCGGCTGACCCCGGAGCGCTCGAGCACACGGAGCAGCTCGCGCTGGATCAGCTCCACACCGGTCACCACGCTGCCGGTACCGGCGGTGGCGCGCGCGGAGTCCAGCGCGCGATCGAGGTTGTCGAGCACGGGGATCAGGTCGCGGACGAGCGAGTCGGTCGCGTACTTGACGTAGTCGTCGCGGTCGCGCTGGGCACGGCGGCGGATGTTATCGACCTCGGCCAGCGCCCGGAGCAGGCGGTCCTGCTTGTCGTCGAGCTGGCGCCGCAGCTCCTCGAGCTGTGCCTCCGGCGACGGCCCGACCGTCTCATCGGCGCGCATGGGACCGTTCTCTTGCGGCTCGTTCATTGCCTCGATTATAGCAGCGGCGTTACCGCCGGCGGTGCGGACGCGCGGCCCCCGGGCGTGTGGCCACGCTCACGAGGGCAGGTAGAGATCTTGCCGGACGCGGGAGAGCGCCTCCGTCACGTGCTGCGCCGTCTCGCTCACGATCGAAATGACCTCCGGATAGGGCAGGCGGCGCGGTCCGACCACACCGAGGATGCCGAGCACCTGGTCGCGGTACATGTAGGTCGACGTCACCAGCGTGCACTCGCGCATCGCCGCCACCGGGTTTTCGTCGCCGATGGTGACGCGCACGCCAGACTCCGTGGCGAGCGCCGTCAGCAGCTCCGCGAGCTTCTCCTTCTGCTCGAAGGTGCGCAGCAGCTCCCGGGTCGTCTCGATGTCCCAGAACTCGCGGTGATCGAGCATGTTGATGGCGCCGCTCACGTAGAGCGTGCGACCGCGCAGCATTGCCAGCAGCTGCTCGGTCACCGCCCGGGCTCGGGTGTGGAGCGCATCGAGCGGATCGGCGGGCGCGCTCTCCATCTCGACGATCTCCTGCACGCTGCGATCCCGGAACTGTCGCGTCAGCTCCCGACCGATCGCCCGCACTTCGTCCACCGTCATCGGCGCGTCGAGCGTGATCTCGCGCACGGTGATCCAGCCGGCATCCGTTGCCACCACCGCCAGCGCGCGGTCGTCGGGCAGCGGCATCAGGTCGACCCGCGCGACCATCGTCTGCTTGAGCGGCGGCGCCAGGAGCAACCCGGTGAGCCGGCTGGCGTCCGAGAGATGCGACGACGTCCGCTCCATGAAGCCGTCGATGCTCGACCGACGCCGCGTGGGCAGGACGGTGGCCGCTCCGGCGGCCGCCGCGGCCGAGGCCGGCGGGAACGAGTCCACGTAGTACCGATAAGCCTTGTCGGTCGGCACGCGTCCGGCGCTGGTGTGGGGCTGCACGAGGTAGCCGAGATCCTCGAGATCCGCCATGGCGTTGCGGATCGTGGCCGGCGACAGGTGCGGGAAATGGCGCTTGGCGAGGACACGCGAGCCCACCGGCTCCGCGGAGTCGATGTACTCCCGGATCACTGCGATGAGAACGTCCCGCTGACGTGCGTCCATCCTGGAAATTTTACAGCAGATCCACGAAGAGGGCGTCGGACACGAGGAACCCTGCCTCGGTGAGTCGTGCCTGGCCGCCTTCGTCCGCGAGCCATCCCGCCGCACGCCAATCGGCGATCCGACGCGCGAGCGCCGGGGCGCCGGCGGCGCGGGCGGCGAGGGCGTCGGCTGGCACGCCGTCCGACGTGCGCAGCCCGAGGATCAGCCGCTCGGCGGCGCGCTGGGCGGGCGTCGGGCGCTCGAACGTGTCGATCGGCAGCGTCCCCGACTCGGTAGCGGCGCAGTAGCGGGCGAGCGGCTTCAGGTTCGCGTACCGTACATCGCCCACGAAGCCGCAGCCGCCCGGCCCGGCGGCCAGGTACTCCGCCGCACGCCAGTAGGTGAGATTGTGGCGCGACCGGAATCCGGGACGGGCGTAGTTCGAGATCTCGTAATGCTCGAAGCCGCGCGCCTGGGCCACCCGGGCCAGCGCCCAGTACTGCGCGACCACGTCGTCTTCGGGGGGCAGGCCGCTCACGCCGGCAGCGCCCCAGAGGCTGCCGGGATCGAGCGTGAGCCCGTATGCCGACAGGTGCTCGGGCCCCCAGTCGAGGACGTCGTCGACAGCACGCGTCCACGCCTCGACGTCGAGGCCGGGCAGGCCGTACATGAGGTCCACGCTGACGTTGTCGCACCCGGCCGCGCGGGCGGCCTCGAAGGCCACGCGCGCGCCGCGCCGGTCGTGCAGGCGGCCGATATGCGTCAGGATCCGATCATCGAGCGACTGCACGCCGAGGCTGACGCGATTGACACCGGCTGCGCGATACGCCGCCAGCTTGTCCCTCGTGACGCTTTCCGGATTGCACTCGACCGTGATCTCGGCGCCGCGGTCGAGCGCGAATCGCCGGCGCACGAGGTCGAGGATGCCGGCCATGGCGTCGGCCTCGAGCAGCGACGGCGTTCCACCGCCGAAGAAGAGGCTCGCGAGCTCGACGTGGCCGGCCCATGGCAGCGCCCCGAGCGTCTCGATCTCCCGCCGCAGCGCGGTGAGATAGCGGCGCATCGACGCCGGATCGTCGAGCGGGCTCGTATTGAAGGAGCAGTAGTAGCAGCGCTTGGTGCAGAAGGGGACGTGGATGTAGAAGCCGAGCGTGCCGGATGCCGGGGACGTCGTTGCGAGGATGGCGCCGGGGGGCGTCAGGGAATGTAGTGCGCGAGTCTCCACCAGCGCAGCCAGTGGCGGTCGGAGTCCCACGACCAGTAGATCAGAAACGCCTTGCCCTTGATCTTGTCCCGCTTCACGAACCCCCAGTACCGTGAGTCCTGGGAGTTGTTCCGGTTGTCGCCCATGACGAAGTACGAGTCGGCCGGCACCACGGTCGGCTCGCAGCCGTACGCGTAACCGCAGTAGGCCGGCTGCCCACGGTCGCCGAGCGGCGTGTCCGTGCGACGCACGTACGGCTCGGTCAGCGGGCGGCCGTTGACGAGGACCTGGTCGCTGCGTACCTGCACGGTGTCGCCGGGCGTCCCGACGATACGCTTGATGAAGTCGCGTTTTTCGTCTTGCGGGTACTTGAAGACGATGATGTCGCCGCGCGCGGGAGCGCGGAGGCCCGGCAGACGGTAGTCCGTCACCGGCAGCTCCGGCCCGTAGAGAAACTTGTTCACCAGGATGTAGTCGCCCACGAGGAGCGTGTCCATCATCGAGCCCGACGGGATGGTGAAGGCCTGCACGATGAGGGTGCGGATGACCAGCGCGAGCAGGATGGCGATGGCGATCGCTTCCGCGTACTCGCGGACGACCGACTTCCGCTTGTGCACCGCCGCCATCGGGGGCGCCGCCACCTCCTTCGGCTTGTCGACCTCGCCCGGGTGAACGTCCGCCATCAGCTCTTCAGCACGGTGAGGAACGCCTCCTGGGGAACCTCGACACGACCGACCTGCTTCATGCGCTTCTTGCCTTCCTTCTGCTTCTCGAGCAGCTTGCGCTTGCGGGTGATGTCGCCGCCGTAGCACTTGGCCGTCACGTTCTTGCCCATCGCCTTCACGGTCTCGCGCGCGATGACCCGGCTGCCGATGGCGGCCTGGATGGCGACCTCGTACAGCTGGCGCGGAATCACGCCGCGCAGCTTCTCGACGAGCGACTTGCCGCGCTCGTAGGCCTTGTCCCGGTGCACGATGGTGGAGAGCGCGTCGACGGGATCGCCGTTGAGCAGGATGTCGAGCTTCACCAGGTCCGAGGGACGGAAGTCGGCGAACTCGTAGTCGAAGGAGGCGTACCCCTTGGAGATCGATTTCAGCTTGTCGTAGAAGTCCACGACGATCTCCGACAGCGGAAAGTCGAAGCGGATGTGCACGCGCTTGCCCAGGTACTCGAGCGACCTGTGCTCGCCGCGCTTGTCCTGCGCCAGCTTGTAGATCGCCGTCATGAATTCCGTCGGCACGTACACCGACGACTTCACGTACGGCTCTTCCATCAGCTCGATGCGGTCGGGCGTGGGCAGCTTCGACGGGTTGTCGAGCTCCAGCACCTCGCCGGCGGTGGTGAGCACCTTGTACTGCACCGACGGCGCCGTGACGATGAGCGAGAGGTTGAATTCGCGCTCGAGCCGCTCCTGCACGATCTCCATGTGCAGCATGCCGAGGAAGCCGCAACGAAAGCCGTAGCCGAGGGCCAGCGACGTCTCGGGCTCGAAGTTGAAGGCGGGATCGTTGAGGCGGAGCTTCTCGAGCGCGTCGCGCAGCGACTCGTACTCCGTGTCCTCGATGGGAAACAGTCCCGCGAACACCATGGGCTTGGCGTCCCGGTACCCGGGGAACGGCTGCTCGGTCGGGCGCGCGGCCTCGGTGATGGTGTCGCCGACCTTTGCGTCGGCCACGCGCTTGATGGCGGCCGTGATGTAGCCGACCTGGCCAGCCGACAGCTCTTCCACCGGTCGCATGTCGGGACTGAAGACGCCGACCTGCGCGACGTCGTAGGTGCGGCCGTTGGACATCATGAGAATCTTGGTGCCGGGTCGGACGCGCCCATCCCGCAGCCGTACGTAGATCACGACCCCCTGGTACGAGTCGTAGAACGAATCGAATACGAGCGCCTTGAGCGGCGCCTCCGGATCGCCGGTCGGCGGCGGGATGCGCGCGACGATAGCCTCCAGCACATCCGGCACGCCGGTACCGTGCTTGGCCGAGATGGCGAGCGCTTCGGTGCCGTCGAGGTCGAGCGTGTCGTGGATCTGCTCGCGCGTGGCGTCGACGTCGGCGGCCGGCAGATCGATCTTGTTGATCACCGGGATGATGGTGAGGCCGGCGTCGGAGGCCAGGTAGAAGTTCGCGAGCGTCTGCGCTTCGATGCCCTGAGCAGCGTCCACGATCAGCACGGCGCCCTCGCACGCCGCCAGCGCACGGGAGACCTCGTACGAGAAGTCGACGTGGCCGGGCGTGTCGATGAGATTCAGCGTGTACTCGTGGCCGTCGCGCGCGCGGTAGAGCAGTCGCACCGTGTGCGCCTTGATGGTGATGCCGCGCTCGCGCTCGAGGTCCATTGAATCGAGGACCTGGTCGACCGCCTTCTTGGCATCCATGGTGCCGGTGAGCGCGAGCAGGCGATCGGCCAGCGTCGACTTCCCGTGATCGATGTGGGCCACGATCGAGAAGTTGCGGATGCGGCTCAGATTCACCGACTCAGTCTAACATGCGGATTTGCCGCGCTATCCACGCTCCCCATCTGTAGCGACCGCGCTTGCTCGGTTCGAAGCGTGGGTGGCCTGCTCAAGATCGCTTGTGGCTCCGTCGTGCCTGCTCAAGATGCTCGTGGCTCCGCGGTCAGGCGCGTGTGGTCGGGAATGACGGCTCCGGACTCGAGGATCACGCCGGGCCCGATCTCGACGTCGGCGCCGATCTGCACGTCGGCGCCCACCACGCAGTCGCGCAGGACCGACCCGGCGCCGACGGTGACGTGCTCCCAGAGCACCGCGCCCTCGATGCGCGCCCCGCCGGCGATCGCACAGCGCTCGCCGACCACGGCCAGGGGACCGACGCGCGCACCGGCCTGCACGGTCACGCCGGGGCCGAGGACGGTCGGCGCCGCCAGCGCCGCGCCGCGAGCGATGTGCACGTGCGGCGCGATCCAGCAGCCGTCGCGGGCCTCGCCGGGCGGTGGCAGCGGCATGCGGGCCTTGCCCGTGAGCAGATCGACGTGCGCCGCGCGATAGGCGGCTGGACTGCCGATGTCTCGCCAGTAGGCGTCGGCGGTCCAGCCGTAGGCGGGGGTGCCGTCGGCGATGAGCCCGGGGAAGAACTCGCGCTCGATGGACACGTTGCGCCCGCCCGGGATCCGCGCGAGCAGCGCGGCATCGAGCAGGTACACGCCCGCGTTGATGGTGTCGGTCGTGATCGTCTCGTCAGGTCCCGGTTTTTCCCGGAAGCGGCGCAGCCGCCCATCGGCGCCGGTCTCGACGAGGCCGTACTGCCGCGGATCGGTCACCCGTGTGAGGAAGATCGTCGTGCGCGAGCCGCGGGCCTCGTGGAATGCGCGCATGGCGCTGAGATCGACGTCGCTCAGCACGTCGCCGTTGAGCACGAAGACGGTCCCGGCCGTGAGGTCGGCGGCGTTGCGCACGCCCCCGCCGGTGCCGAGCGGCTCCGCCTCGATCACGTAGCGCAGTCGCACGCCGAGGTGCTCGGCCTCGCCGAGCGCGCTGCGCACGTCGTCGACGCGGTACGAGCAGGCGAGCACGACGTCCGAGACGCCGTGCTGGCGCAGGAGTGCGAGCTGCCAGGCGAGGAACGGACGGTTCAGCACGGGCACTACCGGCTTGGCCCGCGCGAGCGTGAGCGGGCGCAGTCGCGTGCCCTGGCCGCCGGCCAGGATCACCGCCTGGGTGGCGCGCGCTACGCGCCCGGCGCCCAGGGTTGCGCCTCGCTGATCAGCATCACCGGAATCCCGTCGCGAATCGGATAGGCCTTGCGGCACGCGCGGCAGATGATGCGGGTCTCCTCGAACTGCAGATCGCCCTTGCATGCGGGGCACACGAGAATGCGCTTCAGCTCCTCGTCGATCATGGCTGCACCTCCTTCCGTGCGGGGCTCAGCCGCGAAGCCTGGTCCGGAACCATTCGAGCGTGCGCTTCAGGCCTTCGTCGGTGTCGACGCGCGGCTCCCAGCCGAGCAGCGCGCGCGCCCGACCGATGTCGGGCTGCCGCACCTTCGGGTCGTCCTCCGGCAGCGGCCGGAACACGACCTCGCTGTGCGAGCCGGTCAGCCGGATGATCCGCTTCGCGAGCTCCAGCAGCGTCATCTCTTGCGGGTTGCCCAGGTTCACGGGTTCGTTCGTCGGTGCACGCATCAGTCGCCAGAGCCCGTCGATCAAATCGCTGATGTACTGGAACGAGCGCGTCTGCGACCCGTCGCCGAAGACGGTGAGCGGCATATTCGTCAGCGCCTGCGTCATGAACGCGGGAATCGCGCGCCCGTCGTTGAGTCTCATGCGCGGCCCGAACGAGTTAAAGATGCGAACAATCCGTGTGTCCACGCCATGCACGCGGTGGTAGGCCATGGTCATCGCCTCGGCGAAGCGCTTGGCCTCGTCGTAGACGCCGCGGGGACCGATCGGGTTGACGTTGCCCCAGTAGTCCTCACGCTGTGGATGGACGAGCGGGTCGCCGTACACCTCCGACGTCGACGCGAGCAGGAATCTGGCGCCCTTCGCCTTGGCCAGGCCGAGCGCGTTGTGCGTGCCGAGGGCGCCGACCTTCAGCGTCTGGATCGGCAGCTCCAGATAGTCGAGCGGCGAGGCGGGGCTGGCGAAGTGCAGCACCCAGTCGAGCGGGCCGTCGACGCCGATGTACTCGGTCACATTGTGCTCGACGAAGTCGAAGCCGGCGCGGCCGCGCACGTTGGTCAGGTTCTCGGCCGAGCCGGTCACGAAGTTGTCCATTCCCAGCACGGTGCAGTCGTGGGCGAGCAGGAACTCGCAGAGGTGAGAGCCGATGAACCCGGCCGCGCCCGTGACGAGGACTCGCATCGATGCTCCCGCTCAGGCGGGCAGGACGGGCTTGCGGCCGATGGAGTGATACTCGAAGCCGAGCCGGCGCATGCGCTCGGGCTCCCACAGATTGCGACCGTCGAAGATGAGCGGCCGTCGCATCACCGAGCGCAGCCGATCGAGGTTCAGGAACTTGAACTCGTTCCACTCGGTAACGAGCGCCACCGCATCGGCGCCGGTGGCCGCCGCGTACGGCGAGTCGCAGTACACGACACGCGGCGGCAGGATGGCCCGGGCGTTGCCGGTAGCCACGGGATCGTAGGCGCGCACGCTGGCGCCGCGCTGGAGCAGCCCGTTGACGACCTCCACCGACTTCGCCTCGCGCATGTCGTCGGTGTTCGGCTTGAAGGCCAGCCCGAGGACGGCGATCACGCGCCCTTCCATCGGGTTGAGAGGCTTTTCCATCATGGCCACGAAGTGCGGCGCCCGCTCACGGTTGATCTCCACCACCGCGCGCAGCAGCGGGAACTCGTAGCCGAGGCTGGCCGCCGTGTGCACGAGGGAGTCGGTGTCCTTGGGGAAGCACGAGCCGCCGTAGCCGAGGCCCGCCGAGAGGAACGCCCCGCCGATGCGCGCGTCGAGCCCCATGCCCTTCATCACCTGGGTAACGTCGGCGCCGGCCAGCTCGCAGATGTTCGCGATGGCGTTGATGAACGAGATCTTCGTCGAGAGAAACGCGTTGGAGGCGTACTTGATCATCTCGGCCGACGGCACGTCCGTGATGATCATCGGCCGCTCGAGCGGCGCATAGAGCTCCAGGAGGCTCATGGCCACTTGCTGCGTCGGCGCCCCGATGACGATGCGGTCCGGGCGAAGGGTGTCCTCGATGGCCGAGCCCTCTCGGAGGAACTCCGGATTGGACACGACGTCGAACGGCACCGGGGTCTTCTGGTGGCGCGCGATGACGTCGCGGACGAAATCACCCGTGCCGACCGGGACCGTGGACTTGTTGACGACCACGGTGTAGTGGTCCATTGCCTGCCCGATCTCCCGGGCCACTTCCCGTACGGCGGTCAGGTCCGTCCGGCCGTCGCTACCCGGTGGGGTGCCGACGGTGATGAAGACGATCACGGACCGCCGGATGGCCTCGGCGAGGTCGGTGGTGAAGGCCAGACGGCCATCGGCCACGTTGCGGGCGACCATTTCCTCGAGGCCGGGCTCGTAGATCGGCATGCGGCCCGCGCGGAGCTCGCCGACCTTCTCCGGAACGTTGTCGACGCAGACCACGTCGTTGCCGAGATCGGCGAACACGGCACCGGTGACGAGACCGACATAGCCAGTGCCCACCACGCAGATATTCATTGCGATCGATCATAGCAGGGGCGTGGGCGAGGGAAGAAGACGGCTGGAAGAACTTACGCGCGGACCCCGACCGCCGGAGAGCGGTCGGGGTCCGGTCAGGCGGCGAACGGGCTGTCGTCGGGGTCGCGGTCGTCGTCGAGCCCGTCGATCCGATCGTGGGCATCGCGAACGGCGTCACCGAGCGAGTCGAAACGCTGACCAGAGATCGAGATGGTGTTGCTCTCGTCCCGCGCCTTCCACATCCACTCGCGACGCTCTCGACCGACCGGCATGAACTGGACCTTGACGGCCATGACTGGTGCTCTCCCTTCGGACCACATCCGTACGTGGAAGCGGTCAGCGTCCAGTTGTGGCTGCAAGGTGGATGCCACGCACAATCGCCGTCGTCGGCGCGGAATGCGTCCGGCGCTGTGTCGGGGCGGGCGCCGTCGTTCCTACTGTGGGCTGAGCGCTTCAGGCTCGTCGGGCTCGGCCGCGGCCCAGCGAAAGAAGACAACGGTGAAGGCGACGAGCGGAACGATGCCGGCCGGGACCCACATGATGATTCCGCCGAGCTGCTGGTCGGCGAGCGGCGTGAGACCGAACAGCCGGGGGGCGGTGGCGTACCAGCCGTACAGCGGCCGCTCGGCGGCCGTCACGAAGGTCGCCACCACGGTCATCGGCATCCCGAAGACGAACAGGTAGAGCAGCTGGCCGGCGTAGGGCAGACTCGGCAGACGCCGGGACGTCGAGAGGATCGGCCACCACGCCAGCAGGGCGCCGCCGAGGAGACTCACGTGCTCGACGATGTGCCAGCCGTGGCCTTCCAGCGCGGCGTTGAAGGGGCCGGGAAGATGCCAGCCGATCAGCGCCACGGTGTACGCGGCGAGAGCAACGAGCGGCTGCGTCGCGGAGTGGAGCACTGCCGCCGTCACCCGGCGGCGCAGGAGCGGCGTGATGAGCTGATCGAGGAGGGGCCCCGGTGTCCCCGCCAGCCAGAGCGGCGCCACCACCAGCGTCAACAGGAGGTGCTGCACCATGTGGGCGGACAGCAGGTAGTAATCGCTGAGGTCATGGAGGGGGCCGTTCAGGGCGACGAGCAGCGCGGCGCAGCCGCCGAAGAAGGTGAGCGGCTGGGACAGCGGGATGCGCCGCCCGCTCCGGACCACACCATATGTATAGAAGCCTGCCAGGAGGAGGACGCCGCCGATGACCTCCGCGTGAATCTCGCCGCCGAGCCACGTGAACGGCGGAGGCGTGGCGGTGCTCATCGGGTGAAGATCAGAAACTCGCCCGGCAGCGTCGCCACGGCGACCGCCACCCCGATGGCAAGCACCAGCGATGACACGAACAGGAAGGTCAGGGGCTTCGTGTCGTAGCGGAGGTGCATGAAGAACATCACGACCAGGGCGAACTTCCCGGCCGACAGCGTCAGGAGCAGCGGGATCAGGATCGGCGTCAGCCGGCGGATATAGATGACCGCGAACTCCAGAGCCGTGATCACCGACAGAATGACGGCGACCTTGAGATAGGTGCCGGTCGAGGCGTGCGCGGGATGCGCGGTCATGGGATCAGGTACACCACCGTGAAGATGACGATCCACACCACGTCGACGAAGTGCCAGTACAGGCCGGCGACCTCCACCTTCGTGGCGTCCTGCACGCCGAGGCGGCCGCGCAGGTCCAGCACCAGCAGTGCCAGCAGCCACAGGACGCCGATCGTGACGTGGCCTCCGTGAAAGCCGGTCAAGACGAAGAACGTCGAGCCGAACAGATTCGTCTGCAGCGTCAGCCCCTCGTGCACGAACGCGGTGAACTCGTACGCCTGGAAGGCGAGGAAGATCGCCCCGAAGAGCGCGGTGCCGGCGAGCCAGAGCCGTGCCTGCCGGCGGTCGCCGCGCTGTACGGCGGCCAGCGCCAGCACCATCAGGAGCGAAGACATCAGCAGATCGAACGTGCTCAGCGTGGTGAGCGGGATGTTCAGGATCTCGTGGGGCTGCGGCCCGACCACGCTCCGGCCCTTGTACGCCAGGTAGGTGGCGATCAGCGTCCCGAACAGGAAGCACTCGGAGCCGAGGAACGTCCACATCGCCAGCTTGCGGTGGTCGACGCCGAGATTACCGACCTGCTCGACGTGCGCCGGATTGCGATGATGCTCGAGTGCGAAGGCGAAGGCGCCGATGACGGTCAGGCCGGCGCCGATCACGACGAGCGCGAGGTGATAGATCGCCCCGAACGCGGCGACGGCGAGACCGAGCGCGATGACGAGCGGCCATCCCGACGGGGAGGGCAGGTGGATGCCGTGGGGATCCGGCGTCTCCACTCGCGGGGCGGGCTTCTGGCCCCGCGCGTCGCCGTACTTCTCACGCCAGAAGGTGTCGCGGCCGTAGACGGGCGGGATGGCGTCGAAGTCGTGCGCAGGCGGCGGCGAGGACGTTCGCCACTCGAGCGTGCGCCCGTCCCAGGGATCGCCGGACGCGCGCGCCCCTGCGGTGCGGAGCGACCGGATGGCCACGACGACGAAGACGAGCACGCCGAGCCCGAGCACGTAGGCGCCGAGCGTGGAGACGAAGTTCCACAGCTCCCAGCCCGAGCCCCGGCTATACGTGTAGATCCGCCGCGGCATGCCGAGCGCGCCCAGGAAATGCTGCGGAAAGAACGCCACGTTGAAGCCGACGGCCACCAGCCAGAACTGCAGCCGGCCAAGCCGCTCGTCGAGCATTCGGCCGGTCATCTTCGGCCACCAGTAATACAGTCCGGCAAAGATGCCGAAGAGGCTGCCGCCGATGAGGACGTAGTGCATGTGGGCGACGACGAAGTAGCTGTCGTGCTGCTGCAGATCGACGGGTGGTGAGGCGTGCATGACGCCCGAGAGGCCGCCGATGGTGAAGAGCGCCACCAGCCCTGCCGCATAGTGGAAGGCGACGCTCGGCCGCAGCCGTCCGCCCCACATGGTGGCGAGCCAGTTGAAGATCTTCACGCCGGTCGGGATGGCGATGATCATGGTCGCGATGGCGAAGGCGGAGTCGGCGATGGGGCCCATCCCGACGGTGAACATGTGGTGGCTCCACACGCCGAAGCCGAAGAAGCCGATCAGGATGCCGGAGTAGATCATGACCTGCGCCCCGAACAGCGGCTTGCGGGAGAACGTCGGAAGCACCTCGGACACGATGCCGAAGGCGGGCAGGATGAGGATGTAGACCTCCGGATGTCCGAAGATCCAGAACAGGTGCTGCCACAGGTGGAGGTCGCCGCCGGCGCTCACGTCGTAGAAGTGCGTGCCGAAGAACCGATCGAACAGGAGAAAAATCAGGCCCACCGTGACCGCAGGAAAGGCGAGCACGATGAGGAACTGCACCACCAGCGCCATCCAGACGAAGAGCGGCATGCGCATCAGCGTCATCCCGGGCGCGCGCATGTTGAGGATGGTGGCGATGAAGTTCACCGCGGCGATGATCGACGAGGCGCCGAGGATCTGCAGGCTGAGCATCCAGTAATCGATGGCCGGCCCCGGCGAGAACGGCCGCGTGGTCAGGTTGGCGTATCCGAACCAGCCGGCGTCGGGCGGCGTGCCGAAGAGAAAGCTGGCGTTGAGGAAGAGCCCGCCGGCGAGGAAGATCCAGTACGACAGCGCGTTGAGTCGCGGAAACGCGACGTCGCGGGCGCCGATCATCAGCGGGATGACGTAATTGAAGAAGGCCGCGTTGAGCGGCATGATCGCGAGGAACACCATCGTTGTGCCGTGCATCGTGAACAGGGCGTTGTACGTCTCCGCGCTCACCACGCCGAGATGAGGGCGCAGCAGCTGCGTGCGGATCAGCAGCGCCTCGAGCCCCCCGAGGAGGAAAAACGCGAACGCGGTGACGCCGTAGAGAATTCCGATGCGCTTGTGGTCGACCGTCGTAGCGAGAGAGGCGAGGCCGGCCAGGACCGCGGGTGGGCTGTGATAGACGGTTCGTGGCTCCGCTCCCGCGACCCTACGCCCCGCGACCGCGCCTGTGTTCCCGTTCGTCACTTCAGGCTCGTGAGGTAGGCGGCGATCGCCTTCGCCTGCTCATCGGTGAGGCCCAGGGCTGGCATCTTCACCCCCGGCTTCAGTCGCTGTGGGTCCTTCACCCACTCGGCGACGTTCTCCGGCGTGTTCGGCCACATGCCGGCGGCGAGCATCGTGCGACTGCCGAAGTGCGTCAGATCCGGCGCCAGCACGCCGGCCGAGAAACCCTTGATCGTGTGGCAGCCGACACACGCGCTGCCCGCGAAGATGGCCTTGCCGGCCGCGGCCGGCCCCGAAGGCTCCGCCGGCGCCGCCTGCTGCTGAGCCACCCAGCGCTCGAAGTCGGCAGCCGGCTGAACGATGGCCCGCATCCCCATGTTGGCGTGGGAGGCCCCGCAGAACTCCGCGCATTGCCCCCAGTACTCGCCCGGCTGCTCCGGCGTGAGGGTGACGTGGTTCACGCGCCCGGGGATGACGTCCCGCTTGCCGCCGAGTTGCGGAAGCCAGAAGGAGTGGATGACGTCGGGTCCGTTCAGCGTCACCACGACGCGCCGGCCCGCGGGCAAGTGCAGCTCGTTGGCGGTCACGATGTCCAGCTGCGGGTAGCGGAACTCCCACCACCATTGCCAGCCGCGCACAGTGACCTGCAAGGCGTCAGGCGCCGTTGCCGCCGACTGTGTGCGAAAGACGACCTGGATGGTCGGGATCGCGATGATCAGCAGCGCCAGCGCAGGGGCGATCGTCCACGCGATCTCGAGGAGGGTCTGGCCGCGAGCCTGCTGCGGCAGCGTGGTGTCGCCCGGACGGGCGCGGAACCGCACGAGAACGAGGATCAGCAGCGCGAAGACGAGCACCCCGATGATCCCGGTGACCCACGTCACGATGGAGTACACGTGCAGGATCGCGCGCGCGAAGTCCGAGCGCGCCACCACCGTGGACATCGGCGTGTCCCACGCGCAACCGCCGAGTGCCATCACGACGATGCCGAGCACGGTGCGAGGGATGAGGCGAGCGCGTGTCGTGGCGTTCACGACGATTGACGGTACTCTGCCGCCGCAGCGTCCGCAACCGCGCGGCGAGTCGCGCGCGCGTCCGCGCGCGTCTAGGTCGCCAGACGAAGCAGCGTGTGCAGCAGCACGTTGGCGCCGCGCTCGATCGCCGCGGCGTCGCTCATCTCGTCGACGCGGTGGCTCCGGCCGCCGCGCGATGGAATGAAGACCATGCCGGCGTCGCAGACGGCGGCGAGGTTCTGCGCGTCGTGACCGGCCGCCGAGTAGAGATGCTGGCGCGGGTGACCGAGCGTCTCGCACGCCGCCTCGATGGCCGCCTGCACACGTGAGGCGCACGGCGCCGGCGTGGTGGCCGACATCGGCCTGACCTCGACACGGATCGCGCGGGCGCGGGCGACGTCCTCGGCGAGCGCGGCGCACTCGCGTGCGAGGCGTTCGAGGACGCCGCCGTCGGGATCACGCATCTCGTGCACCAGCTCGGCGCGGCCCGGGACGATGTTGCTCGCGCCGGGATGCACGTGCACGACGCCGAAGTTCGTCACCGCGCGAGGGCCGCCCCGGGTCACGACCAGCTCGCGGGCCTTCAGCGCATAGTCGGCCGCTGCCAGGAAGGCGTCCCGGCGGCGCTCCATCGGCGTCGTCCCGGCATGGTCGGCCTGCCCATGAAACACGACGCGGGCGCGGCGGACGCCGACGATGGTGTCGACGACTCCGATCGGCACGCCGGCCTCCTCGAGCCGTGCGCCCTGCTCGATGTGGAGCTCGACGTACGCGTCGACCGCGCCGGCCGGGGCCCTGGCCTCGGGCGCCCGCAGCGCATCGAACCCGGCTCGCCGCATGGCATCGACGAGGCGCTCGCCGTCGACGGCTGCCATCGTCGGGATCGCGGCCACGTCGAGACGGCCGCAGAACGCGCGCGAGCCGAACAGGCTGCCGTACCGGCCTTCCTCGTCACTCCAGGCCACCACGCCGAGCGGCTTGCCCGGCGTCTGGCCCGCCGCGCGGATCGTCTGGAGGCACTCGAGCCCCGCCAGCACGCCGAGCGCGCCGTCGAGGATCCCGCCCTCGGGAACGGTATCGATGTGCGAGCCGGTCAGCACGGCCGGCCGCGCGGTGTCGAATGCCGTGAGACCGAGGCCGCCGAAGACGTTGCCTGCCGTGTCGACCCACGGTGTCAGCCCCGCCGCCTTGATCTCCGCGAGCAGCCACGCCCGCGCTTCCTCGTGGGGAGCGCTCCAGCACATGCGCGTCACCCCGCCGCCGGGCAGGCCGCCGAAGCGCGCGAGCGCGGCGATGCGGGACTGCAAGCGCTCGGCGGAGATCGCCAGCATGGGCGGCGAGTATAGCGCTACGCCGCACCCGTTATCGAGGCGCGCCACGGCTTTGCCGGGGCGTGTCGAGCGTTGGGGGTTTGGGCGCCATTTCCTGGCCCCCATGTAAGGAAGCCGTTACGCTGATCTCGAGCTCGACCCGCTGATGCGTGCGGTACTTGCCCGGCGCCTCGCCAAACAGCGGCACGAAGACTTCCGGGCCGCGCGGCTCGATGCGCAGCTTCAGCCAGATGTGGGGCCCGAAGCTCCGGTCGCCCCGCAGGATCTCCAGAATCGTGCATTCCATCGTCGCCTCCCCTCGTATCGGAGCGGCTGTGTCCGCGTCTCCCGTCGGTGGCCTCGGAAAGGCGGCGGTCGGCTCCGATGGGCGCCCATGGTGCCCGCGAACGCATCGGCAGTAAACCGGCTTGACTTCGCTTCGCGGCCCTCCCTAGAATGAACCGCCGTTCAGTCCGAGATTCGCTCCGCTGGGCCCATCTCGAGGAGGAGAGAGTGGACTTCACGCTGAGTCCCGACCAGGAGGCCTTCCGCCAGCGCGTGCGCCGATGGCTGGAGGCAAACATCCCCGACGATTGGACCAGGTTCGGCCTGTCCGAAGTGCCGCGGCCGGAGGCGTACGCGTTCCTCAGAAAGTGGCAGGCCACGCTCTACGACGCCGGCTTCATCGGCATCACGTGGCCGAAGGAGTACGGCGGTCAGGGCCTCACCTTCGTCGAGGAGATGATCCTCCACCAGGAGATGGCGCTGCAGAAGGCGCCGCCGATGCTGAACGTGCTCGGCGTCGGCATGGCGGGTCCGACCATCATCGCGTACGGGACCGAGGAGCAGAAGAAGCGCTATCCCGCGAAGATCCTGTCCTGCGAGGAGATCTGGTGCCAGGGCTACTCGGAGCCGAACGCGGGCTCCGACCTCGCGTCACTGCAGACGCGCGCGGTCAAGGACGGCGACCACTGGGTCATCAACGGTCAGAAGGTGTGGACTTCGCTCGCGCACATCGCCGACTGGATGATGCTGCTCGCGCGGACCGACCCCGACGCGCCCAAGCACAAGGGCATCACGTACTTCCTCCTCGACATGAAGTCGCCGGGCGTGACGGTGAAGCCGCTCAAGCAGCTCACCGGCGACGCCGAGTTCAACGAGGTCTTCTTCGACAACGTCCGCGTGCACGAGAGCCGGGTGCTGGGTGGCGTCAACAACGGCTGGGCGGTCGGTCTCACCACCCTCATGTACGAGCGGCTCGCGCTCGGCTTCGGCTTGCAAGTGCGGCTGCGGATCTCCGTCGACCAGCTCGTCGACATGGCACGACGCATGGAGAAGAACGGCCGGTCGCTGACGAAGGACCCCGTCATGCGACAGAAGCTCGCGCAGCTGTGGATCGACACGGAGTCGCTGAAGTACACGGGCGCGCGCGCCGTCACCAGGCTGCTGAAGGGCGAGCTCCCGGGTCCCGAGGCGTCGACCGGCAAGATGATGTGGGTCGAGACACACCAGCGACTCCAAGAGCTCGCGATGGAAATCCAGGGGCCGTTTTCTCAGCTCGCGCGCGGCTCGGCGGCGGCGGTCGACGGCGGAGTGTGGCAGTATTCGTTCCTCCGCTCGCGCGCCAATTCCATCGAGGGCGGGACGACGGAGATCCAGAAAAATATCATCGGCGAGCGCGTCCTCGGGCTGCCGAAGGGCTAGGGAACTACGATGGATTTTGGGTTCAATGCCGACCAGGAGCTGCTGCGGTCGACTGCGCGCAAGTTCTTCGAGAACGAGTGCACCTCTGAGTTCGTGCGGGCGCGCATGGGCGAGGACGCAGGCTTCACCGAGGAGTTCTGGGCGAAGCTCGCCGAGCAGGGGTGGCTCGGCCTCGTCTACCCGGAGCAGTACGGGGGCGCCGGACTCGGCTTCGTCGATCTGACGGTCCTCATGGAAGAGATGGGCCGGGCCGTCATGCCGGGCCCGTTCTTCTCCACGGTGCTCCTGGGGGGCCTGACGATCTTCGAGGCGGGCTCCGACGCGCAGAAGAAGGAGTGGCTCACGAGGATCGCCGAGGGCCAGGCCCGCGTGTCGCTCGCGTGGACGGAGCCGAGCGCCCGCTGGGATGCCGCCGGCGTGACGGCCACGGCTACCGCCGCCGGCGGTGGCTTCACGCTCAGCGGCACCAAGCTCTTCGTGCCGGATGCCCACGTCGCGCACGCGCTGGTGGTCGTCGCGCGAACCCGCGAGGGCGGCGAGGAAGGCGTCAGCCTCTTTCTGGTTCCCACGAACGCGAAGGGCGTCGCCGTCACGCTGCTGCCGACCATGGATCAAACGCGCAAGCTCTGCGAGGTCACGCTCGACCAGGTCGCGGTACCGGCGAGCGCG
>Ga0209382_10002108_pt1 | contig 29792 bp, 32 predicted proteins | sample SoiMetdeltSBSDD5_FD_187599 | JGI IMG/M metagenome (GOLD analysis project Ga0209382, IMG submission 187599) | Bulk soil microbial communities from a Populus tree surrounding site in Tennessee, USA - Soil MetaG P. deltoides SBSDD5 (SPAdes) (version 2) | ecosystem: Environmental > Terrestrial >...
CGCCTGACGACCCTCGCAACCGACCAGCGTCGGCGTCCTGACGCCTGTGGCCGGTTGGCTGCGTGTGGTGTCGCCGCCGGGCTGGCGGGCGGCTGAGGACCGTGCGGGAGCAGTCGTAGCAGCGGCCCTGGTCAGGGCTCTCGCTGACCCGGTTTTCAGCGCTTGGTGGAGAAGCGGCTGCGGTGCTCGTGCCGCTCGACGGCCAGGCGCACGAGCTCGTCGATCAGCTCGGGGTAGGGCACCCCGGTCGCCTCCCACAGCTTCGGGTACATCGACCCGGGGGTGAACCCGGGGATCGTGTTGACCTCGTTCACGAGGAAGCCCCGCCGCCCCTCCTCGTAGAAGAAGTCGACCCGGGCCATGCCCTCGCACCGCAGCGCACGGTAGGCGTCGAGCGCCAGGCCGCGCACCCGCTCGGCGGCCTCGTCGTCGAGGCCGGCCGGCACCACCAGCTGGCAGGTGCCGTCGATGTACTTGTCCTCGTAGTCGTAGAACTCGTGGCTGGAGATGATCTCGCCCGGGACCGACGCCCGCGGCTCGGCGTTGCCCAGCACCGCGACCTCGATCTCCCGGCCGCCGACGCCCTCCTCGACGACCAGCCACTCGTCGTAGGCAGCCGCCGCCGCCACCGCGCTGTCCAGTTCGGCGGCGACGTGGACCTTGGTGACCCCCACCGACGACCCCAGGTTGGCCGGCTTCACGAACAGCGGGTAGGCCAGGCCCTGGGCCGCGACGGCGTCGTGGGCGCCCGCCAGGTCGGTGTCCCGCAGGGCCACGTACGGGACCTGGGGCATGTGGTGGTGGGCCAGGACCTCCTTGGCCTTCACCTTGTCCATGCACAGCGCCGAGGCGAGGACCCCGGAGCCGACGTAGGGGACGCCGGCCAGCTCCAGCAGGCCCTGGACCGTGCCGTCCTCGCCCTGGGGGCCGTGCAGCAGGGGCAGGACGACGACCGGCAGCCCGTCGCCCGACCCGGCCACGGCCGGGAGGGGCTCGATCGCCGTGCCGGTGGCCGTGAGCGGGGCGGGCAGGGCCGCGGCGCCAGCCGACAGGGCGGCCTGGGCCGCGTCGTTGCGGACCCACGTCCCGTCCCGGGTGATGCCGACGGCCTCCAGCGCGTAGCGGGCGGGATCGGCAGCCGCCAGGACGTGGGCGGCTGTCGTGCACGACACCTCGTGCTCGGCCGACCTCCCCCCGAACAGCACGACGAGGCGGACGCGGTCAGGGCTGGCCATGACGAGCGAGCGTACCGGCCGCCCGCGGGGCGCTCGCGCGTGCCCGTGCCGGGCGGTGGCCCGGCGGGTGCGAAGATGCCCGACCGTGGAGCTGCGCACGAGCGAGATCGCCCGGGCCACCGGCGGCCGGCTGGTGGGCGCCGACGTGGTGGTGGCGGGGGCGGCGATCGACTCCCGCCTGGTGACCGGGGGTGAGCTGTTCGTGCCCGTCGTCGCCGAGCGCGACGGCCACGACTACGTCGCCGCCGCGGTGGCCTCCGGCGCCGCTGCGTACCTCCGCTCGCGGCCGGTGGCGGGACCAAGGGGCGACGCGCCGGCGATCGAGGTGGCCGACACCGTCGCCGCGCTCGGCGCGCTCGGGGCCCACGCCCGGGGGCGGCTGCCCGACCGCGTCGTGGGCGTGACCGGGTCGGTCGGCAAGACCAGCGTGAAGGACCTGCTGGCCGCGGCGCTCGCGGCCCGCTGGTGCACGGCCGCCGGCGCCGGGTCGTTCAACAACGAGCTCGGCGTCCCGCTGACGATCCTCGGCGCGGCCGACCGCACCGAGGCCCTCGTGGTCGAGATGGGTGCCCGGGGCGTGGGCCACGTGGCCGCGCTGTGCGCCATCGCCCGGCCCTCCGTGGGGATCGTGACCGCGGTGGCCGCCGCCCACACCGAGATGTTCGGCTCGCTGGACGAGGTGGCCGTCGCCAAGGGCGAGCTGGTCGAGGCGCTGCCGGCGAGCGGCGTGGCCGTCCTCAACCGCGACGACGCCCGGGTGGCCGCCATGGCGTCGCGGACCGCCGCCCGGGTTGTCACGTACGGCACCGAGGGCGGCGCCGACGTCAGGGCGGAGGCCGTGACCCTCGACGGCGAGCTGCGCAGCCGGTTCCGGCTGGCGAGCCCGTGGGGGAGCGCGGACGTGGTGCTCGCCGTCCGGGGCCGGCACATGGTCGGCAACGCTCTGGCCGCGGCCGCCGGGGCCCTCGTGTGCGAGGTCCCGCTCGAGGGCGTGGCCGCGGCGCTGGGCCGGGCCGAGGTGTCGCGGTGGCGCATGGAGCTGGTGCGCCTCCCGTCGGGCGCCCGGGTCCTCAACGACGCCTACAACGCCAACCCCGCCTCGGTGGCGGCCGCACTGCGGTCCCTCGCGGCGCTGGACGCCCGTCGCCGGGTGGCGGTGCTGGGCGTGATGGCGGAGCTCGGGCCGACCAGCGCCGCCGACCACGCCGCGGTCGGTGACCTCGCCCGCGAGCTGGGTCTGGAGGTGGTGGCGGTGGCCGCGCCCGCCTACGGCGGGACCGCGGTCGACGATGTGGCCGGGGCCGTCGCTGCCCTAGGTCCGCTCGCCGAGGGCGACGCGGTCCTGCTCAAGGGCAGCCGCGTCGCCGGCCTCGAGCGCCTGCTCGACCTGCTCGGCTGAACCCGCGCCGTCCGGGCGCAGGCGGGCGTAGGCCGCCAGCCCGAAGGCAACGGCCGCTCCGACCAGCAGCACGAGGGTGATCGACGTCCGGTCGATGACCGGCCCCGCCAGCAGGTTGCCGATGGGCACCGTGCCGCCGAAGCCCATGATCCACAGTGCCATCACCCGGCCTCGCTCGTAGTCCGCCAGCTGCTCCTGGAGCACGGTCGACAGCGAGGTGATGAACGCGAAGTAGGCCAGACCCACGATCACCACGACCAGGTAGGCGGGCTCGGGAGCGCGCAACAGGGCGAAGACGGTGAGCGACGCCCCGTAGGCCACCAGCGAGCTGCGCACGATCCGTGCCTTCGACCGGTGGGCGAACACCGTGCCGATCGACAGGGCGCCGATCATGGCGCCGACCCCGAAGCAGGCGTAGAGCACGCCGTAGGCGGTGGAGCGCTCGTCGATGCCGAGGTTGCGCTCCGCCACGACCGGGAACTGGCCGACGAAGGTCAGCGACACCAGCGAGAACGTGAAGACGGTGACCAGGCACTGCCGCACGATCACGTTGCGGCGTGCCACCAGGAACCCCGCGCCCAGCCGCCGCAGCCCGCGGTCGTCGCCGGGCCCGGGGACCGGCGGGGGTAGGCGCACCGTGAGCAGCGAGGCGATCACGAAGAGGTAGCTGAGCCCGTTGACCGCGAACACAGCCGAGGCCCCGAGCGCGGCGTCCAGCAGCGCCCCGATCACCGGGCCGACCACCCGGGACCCGTTCATCTGGGCGGAGTGCAGCGAGATCGCCCCCGGCAGGTCGTCCTTGCCGACCAGCTGGGGGAGGAGCGCGGAGTAGGTGGGGTTGAACAGCGCCTGGGCGATGCCGAGGGCGAAAGTCACCCCGATGAGGGCCGTCAGGTTGGGCTCGTCGGGGGCGGCCACGCCCGCCAGGACGAAGGACAGCACCAGCTGCACGAACGCCACCGACACCAGCAGCTTGCGCCGGTCCACCGCGTCGGCCAGCGCACCCGCCACGACCGACAGCAGCAGCATCGGGCCCAGCTGGGCGAACAGCAGCACGCCGACGACGGTGGCGGAGTGGGTGAGGTCGTAGGCCAGGGCGCCGAGGACGACGTTCTGCATCCACGTGCCGACGTTGGACAGGAACGAGCCGTAGAAGACCCGCCGGAACGTGCGGTGGCGGAGGGCGGCCCGGGCGGACCCCGGGGCGAACGTCCTGTCACCGTCGACGAGGGCGTCCTCGGCGTCCTCGAGAGGCGGTTCGGCTGCGCTGCTCATCATGGGGCGTCGAGGTGGATCTTCGGCATGGCGCGAGGGGGCGGTGTGACCGGCGGGGGAGGGACGGCGGGGCGCGCGCCACCCAGCACCACCTGCCGACAACACGGCCGGCGGCTGCCGCATTCCCCCCGACCCGGGGCCGGCGCGGTCGGTACGGTGCCGCCATGGACTTCCGGCGCGTCAGCGTGGCCCACATCGCCGACCAGGTGAGCGCCCGGGCGCTGTCGGCGCGGGAGGTCACTCAGGCGGCGCTCGACCGCATCGATCGCCACGACGGCGAGCTCGGCGCGTTCGTCGCGGTCGACGGCGAGGCCGCGCTCGCCGAGGCGGCCGCCATCGACGAGCGCATCGCCGCGGGCGAGGACGTCGGCCCACTGGCCGGAGTCCCGCTCGGCGTCAAGGACCTGGAGGACGCGGCCGGGCTGCCCACCACCCACGGCTCCGCCATCCATGCCGGCGGCCCGCCCGCCACCGACGACTCGGCGCTGGTCGAGCGGCTGCGGGCCGCCGGCTGCGTGGTGGTGGGCAAGACGAACACGCCGGAGCTGGGATGGAAGGCCGACACGGTCAACGAGACCTTCGGCGCCACCCGCAACCCGTGGTCGCTGGACCGCTCGGCCGGCGGCTCGTCCGGCGGGTCGGGGGCCGCGCTGGCCGCGGGCCTCGTCCCACTGGCCACCGGGTCCGACGGCGGCGGGTCGATCCGCATCCCCGCCGCGGTCAACGGGCTCACCGGCATCAAGCCGTCGCTCGGCCGGGTCCCCCTGGGCGGCCCCAAGCCGCCGGGTTGGCCCCTGCTCTCGACACGGGGCCCGATGGTCCGGGGCGCGCGGGACCTGGCGCTGGCGCTCGACGTCGTCGTCGGGCCGGAGCAGAGCGACCTGTCGGCGCTGCCCCTGCCCGAGGCGTCGTGGTCCCGCTCGCTGGCCGACCTGGGCGCGCCGCGACGCGTGGCGTGGTCGCCGACGCTGGGGTACGGGCGGACCGACGGCGAGGTGCTGGCGGTATGCGAGGACGCGGTGCGGCGACTGGAGTCCCTCGGCACCGAGGTGGTGGTCGTCGACAAGGTGTGGGACCACGACCCGGTCGACGACTGGCTGGCGATGACCGGGGTCTACTGCCTGCGGGAGATCGACGACCACCGCGACACGGAGGTGTGGTCGCACATCGACCCCGGCCTGGTGGCGCTGGTCGACTGGGCCCGCGCGTCCGTGCCCGCCGCCCGGCTGGCCCGGGCGCTGGACGCCTGCCACCACTACAACCTGGCGCTGGTCGACCTGTTCCACCAGGTCTCGCTGCTGCTGACCCCGACGCTCGCGGGCCAGACGCCGAAGGTGGGCGAGCCCGGCACGATCGACGGCGGCGTGGACGTGAACTGGGTCCGCTACACGTACGGCTTCAACATGACCCGCTCACCGGCGGGCACGGTCTGCGCCGGCTTCACGTCCGACGGCATGCCCGTCGGCCTCCAGGTCATCGGCCCCCAGCACGCCGACGTCGCGGTCCTCCGGGCCCTGGCCCTGCTGGAGGACGCCCTCGGCTTCGACCCCGTTGCCCCGTTCGGAGTGGAGTGACCGGGCTTGCTAGAGTGCAAGGTCCCCGGGGCGTATAGCTCAGTTGGCTAGAGCGCACGCTTCACACGCGTGAGGTCACAGGTTCGAGCCCTGTTACGCCCACTCCCTCGGACGCGTGAGGTCCCAGGTTCGAGCCTGTTACGCCCACTCCCTCGGCCGGTCGGTCAGACCAGAGTGGCCCGACCGTCGCTGACCTCGAGCTCGGCCGATGCATCACACCGCGGGATCGGAGCACCGGCGCGTCCGGATGACATCCGGCCTGGGTCGGGGGCTCCGGGAGCCGTACTACCGCTTGTGGGTTGGCTGGACGTAGTTGTCGAGCGCCCAGTCGCCTACCTGGGTGCCGGTCTCGATACCGACCACGTCTGCAGTCCGGAAGTGAATGCCTGACCAGACCCGGGCGTCGATTGCGTCCCGATTGAGCTCGGACGCGAACTCGTAGTGGCGCGTGACACCCGCAACCGTGATGTTCACATCTATGCGGCCCCCACCGAGCTCGAGGATCCCGCTCAAGGCTCGCGTGACGGCGCCCACCAACGTGTTGAGACCGCTCGTGTAGTCCGGGTACGGCGGAGTCGCAATCAAGGGAAGCCAGCCGGGATCCGGGAGCGTCTGCGGGTTGTCATCGGTGTCTGCGAGCTGGATCGCCGTGACGGGCCGCCAATAGCCGAACTCCAACTTCGAGTCCCAGGAGGTGATCGCGGCATCGGCCGCGCTCATGTCGACCGCCGCGAACAGGCGTGCGCTGTCGCTGATGTCAAGCCGGTGTCGGGCAGCCAGGTCCCGAAGGGACGAGCTGACGAGCTGGAAGGTGCTCGGGGCGATGAACAGAGCGGTCGCGGTCTGTTCCGGTGTTCGGACCGTGCTCGTTGCCGAACCCACCTCCTTCACCTCGTTGAAGTCCTCCGTGTATGTCTGGGAGGTCAGCGCTGGAGGCGGCCCCGGCCGGAACTGGCTGGGCGAATCGAGCAGCAGCGGCCGCATCTGCGCGATCCACGGGTCGAAGAACGGTGCAAACGCGGGCGGGGTGGGGCGCCAGACCCCGGGCGCCGGCGGGACATCGAACGTGATCGGCGCGAAGCGGCCGTCGTCGACGCGGAGCTCGATCAGCCGGTCTGCGGCGCGCTCGCCGTACCGGATGCCCTGCTTCTTCGCGTGACCATCCGGAATCTCGGCGAGTGATGCGGCCAGCGCGGTGTCCAGCCGGCCCTGCGACGCCGGGAAGTACTCGAGCAAGACGTCGTGCGCGGCTACCGCGGCCGCAGCCTGGGGCGACGCCCCCCGCGGCCCACGAGCGTTCCAGTTGTAGAGCTCGTAGCGCCGAGTGATACCGACGACCGCGTTGTAGACCGCGGCCTGCTCGAACGCGAACCACATGAACGCTTCCGCGTTGGCCTTACCGGCATCGACGATGATCGTGTCGAAGGCGACTGCGTTCCAATCGCTGACGACCTTCGGATCGGCGGCGGCTCGGGGCGGCGATCCCGACGCCTCGACGCCGCCGACGCTCGCGGACAGAAGTGCGACGGCCACGAGCGCGGCCGCCAGTCCGCGCCTCCGGTGGCGGACGGCCCCCCGTTGAGACGGCCGGAAAAACCGAGAACGGATCGTGACCCACCGCATCCGCCATCCTCCTCCGCATGGAGGGTGCGCGGCAGGCGCATCCGCCGCGCCATGTCCTCGTCACACGGGCTACCACGACCTCACGAGAACGCAATGAAATCGAAACGGTGACCCGCAGCTGCTCAGAAGAAGCCCTGGTCGACCCACACCTCTGCCGTGGCCACGTTGGGGACCGGCTCGTAGGAGGTCAGCTCGCCGTTGGCGCGGCCGCCGGCCGGCACCATGTCGACGAGGCCGTAGGTGCCGCCGATGATCTTGCCGGCGGCGTCCCGGTAGATGACGTAGGCGTACGGGCTGTCGAGGTCCACGCCGTAGCTCGACGCCACGGTGAACGTGGTGGTGGTGCCGTACTCGTCGGTCGCGGTCGCAACCTCGGACACGGTGAACGCGCCCTCCGGCACCGAGTCGCCGTAGCCCTCCTCGAAGCCGACCTCCAGCCGGCTGATGCCGTTCGACACGTCGTCGCTGATGTCGTAGCCGATGCCGAGCCGCTCGCCCGGCGCCAGCTTCGCCACCGTGTGGTTGTTGGTGCCGACGACGGTGTCGTTCATGTCGTAGATCGCCACCTCGACGTTGAAGTTGGTGACGAGCTCGTCGCCCTGGTTCTCGAGGATGATCCCGTAGGACCCCTCGATGATGCTGTCGTCCTCGGCCACCGACCAGCCGCTGTCGACCATCGCGAGGCCCTCGACCGCGGTCGTCCCCTCGGTCGCGTCGCCGACCGAGCCCGCGTCGGTGGTCTCTGTGGGCTCGATCGAGGTGACCTCGGGCGCGTCGACAGTCGTGCCGGGCGGGTCGCCGGTCTCGTCGTCGCCGCCGCCGGAGGACAGGGCCACGATCAGGCCGATGACCGCGATCGCCACGACCACGCCGAGGCCGACGAACAGCGGCGTGCGGTTGGGCGCGGGCGCCTGGCCCGGGACCCCGCCGTAGGGGCTGGGGCCGTAGGGGCCGGGCGCACCGGGGCCGCCCGGCACGGGCGGGTAACCGGGCCCCGCCGGCGGGGGGCCGCCCGGCGGGAAGCCGCCCTGGGGGTAACCGCCGCTCGGGGTGCCACCCGGCGGCGGGCCGAACGGGGGACCCCCCTGTGCCGTGCCCGGCGGGGCGTAGCCGGCGGCCGCAGCTGGGACGTCGCCCGGCATCTGCGGCCGGGGCGGGGGGTACCACTTGTCGTCCGAGGCCTGCCACCAATCGGGACCCTGCGGTACGTCGCTCATGCTGTCGTCCTCATCACTCGATCCGCCGTCGCCCAGCCCGCGGCGCCGGCGGCAGAGGAGCACGAGCCGCCGGGCCCGAGGCCCGGCACTCTAGATCGTCACGGCGACCGCCCGATGTCGCCCACGGGGCACCCTCCGGCCGGACGCCGGCCGGCCCCCGGCGCGGGGCTCAGGCGATGGTCTTGGACAGCCGCTCCATGGCGTCGTCCTCGCTGATATCGAGGGCGAACGCCAGCTCGGACACGAGCACCTGGCGGGCCTTGACGAACATGGACTTCTCGCCGGCCGACAGGCCCTTGTCGTTGTCGCGCAGGGCGAGGTTCCGGACGACCTCGGCCACCTGGTACACGTCGCCGGACTTGAGCTTCTCCTGGTGGTTCTTGAACCGCCGGGACCAGTTCGTGGGCTCGCGGACGTCCTTCTTCGCCAGGACCTCGAAGACGTCCTCGACGTCCTCGACGCTGATCGGGTAGCGCATCCCGATCTCCTCGGCCTTGTCGACCGGGACCTTGAGCACGAGGTCGCCGTGCGTCATGCGGAGGACGAAGAACTCCTTGTCCTCGCCGTCGGGCGGCATGGGCCGCTTCTCGGTGGCCTCGATCACAGCCGCCCCGTGGTGGGGGTACACCACGCGATCCTTGACGCGAAACGACACGCAACAGCTCCTCGAACGTCGCAAGGGGTTCGTACAGGATGCCACCTCCGGCACCCAACTCCACAGTCGCCGCGCGAGCGGCCCGGTGGTGTGGCCGCGCCACGGCCCGTATGGTCCCCGCACGGGCAGTGGGAGAACCCTGGAGGTCCCGGTGATCGAGTGGTCGGACGAGCAGCGGATGGTGCAGGCCGCGGTGCGGGACTTCGTCGACAAGGAGGTCGTGCCGGTCCATCGCGACCTGGAGCACGGCGACCTCGCGCCCTACGACATCCTGCGCAAGCTCATGCGGGCCTTCGGCATGGACGCCATGGCTCGGGACCGCTTCGCCCGCCAGATCGCCCGGGGCGCCGACGGGTCGGCCGGGGCCGGCGCCGACCGCGAGGAGGCCGCGCCCCGGGATCCGACCGAGGCCGCCAACGCGACCGCGTTCCAGCTCATCCCGATCATCGAGCTGTGCCGGTGGAGCCCCGGCATGGTCACGGCGATGGGCGTGTCGATGGGCCTCACGTCCGCCGCCATCATGGCCAAGGGCACGGTCGCCCAGAAGGAGCGGTGGGCGCTCGACCTGCTCACGATGGACAAGATCGGGGCCTGGGCGATCACCGAGCCGGGCTCGGGCTCCGACGCCTTCGGGTCGATGCGCTCGACGGCTCGCCGCGACGGCGACGAGTACGTCCTCAACGGGTCGAAGACCTTCATCACCAACGGCCCCTACGCGGACACGATCGTGTTCATCTGCAAGCTCGACGAGGGCAACCCGCCGGAGCAGCGCAAGATCCTCAGCTTCGTGCTCGACTCCGGCATGCCGGGGCTCGAGCAGTCCAAGCCGCTGAAGAAGATGGGCATGCACAGCTCCCCGACCGGCGAGTTGTTCCTCACCGACGTGCGGGCCGGGCGGGACAGGCTGATCGGCGAGGCGGAGGAGGTCGAGGGCGGGGGCCGGGACGCGGCCAAGGCGACGTTCCTCCAGGAGCGGGCCGGCGTGGCGGCGATGGCGCTCGGCATCATCTCCCAGTGCGTGGACCTGTCGGTGTCCTACGCCAAGGAGCGGGTCCAGTTCGGCAAGCCCATCGGCGAGTTCCAGCTGATCCAGGACAAGCTCGCCCGCATGGAGGTCGCCCGCCTCAACGTCGAGAACCTGGTGTTCCGCTCGATCGAGGCGTCCGCCACCGGCCGGGGCTTCACGCTGGCCGAGGCCTCGGCCATGAAGCTGTACGCCGCCCGGGCCGCCACCGAGGTGGCGCTGGAGGCCGTGCAGCTCTTCGGCGGCAACGGCTACATGAGCGAGTTCCAGGTCGAGCAGCTGGCCCGGGACGCCAAGGTGCTGCAGATCTACGCGGGCACCGACGAGATCCAGATCACCCACATCGCCAGGGATCTGCTGAGCCGCTGACCGGCGGCCGCGCCCGGCCGCGGGTCGCGTACAGTCCGGGCGTGCTCGCGGAGACGTCGCTCGCCGCCACCGCCCCGAGCCGCGCGCGGGCGTGGGCGGGCCGGGCCCTGCTTGGGGTGGTGCTGCTGGCGGTCGTGGCCGCCGACCCCTCGCCGCTGCGGGTTGTCGCCGGCCTGTTCGTGCTCGTGGTGCCGTTCGAGAAGCTGTTCCCCCGCCACCGCCGCTGCGGCGGCCGGGCCTCGGCACCGACCTGGCCTACGCGCTGGCCCAGCCTCTGCTGGCCGTCGTGGGCCTCGTCGCCGGCGTCGCCATCGGCGCGCTGAGCCTTGCGTGGGTGCCCGGCCTGCTGGTGCGGCCCGCCGTCGGGGCCCTCGGTCCCGGGGCCCGGATCGTGGTCGGGTTCCTCCTGTTCGACCTGGCCGCGTACTGGGTCCACCGCTGGAGCCACCAGGTGCCGTTCCTGTGGCGGTTCCACATGGTCCACCACTCGTCCCGCCACATGGACTGGATCAGCGGCCTGCGCTCCCACCCGCTGGACGGGGCGACGATCGGGGTCCCCATCGCGTTCCTGCTGGGCGCCGGGTTCACGCTCCGGGAGGCGGCGGCCCCGGCCGTGGTGCTGCTGCTGGTCGGCCTGTTCGCCCACGCCAACGTCCGCTGGCGCTGGCGGCCGCTGCAGCGGATCGTGCAGACGCCGGAGCTGCACCACTGGCACCACGCCGACGACCCCGAGGCCCACAACCGCAACTACGCGGCGATCCTGCCGCTGTGGGACCTGCTGTTCGGGACCTTCTACCTGCCGAAGGGTCGCCGGCCCCAGGTCTACGGCGTGGCGGAGCCGCTGCCCGCGGGGATCGTGGGCCAGCTCCGCCACCCGCTCCGCGCGCTACCACCGGCCCGCTGGGCGGCCGCCCACCCGTGCCGGGCCCTGCGCCGCCTGAGCGCGTCGCTGGTCCGCGGCGTCCACCAGGTCGCCCGGGCCTCGACGACCTGACCCCGGGCGCCTGGCTCACCAGGTCGGCCGGACGGGGGGCAGCTCGCCTCCGTGCCGGGCCCGCAGCACGGTCTCCAGGGAGGCGCGGACGCGTTCGACGTCATCCCGTCCCACGACGTCGGCCCAGCCCGCCTCCAGCTCGCCGTAGATGTCCTCGACGTCCGCCAGGAACCGGCGGCCCGCGGTCGTGAGCGCCACCGGGCGGCGGCGGGCGTCCGTCGCGGCGGCCGAGCGCTCCACCAGCCCGACCGCGACCATCGCGTCCACCAGCTTCGAGGCGGCCTGCTTGGTCACGCCGAGGTGGGCGGCCAGGGCGGTGGCGTCCGTCGGTCCGTCGCGGGCGGCCAGCAGGACGAACCCGAACGCGGGGCGGGTGTCCTGCCAGCCCCGCTCGCCCAGGCGGGCGTGCAGGTCGTCGATCAGGTCCCGGAAGGCCATGGCCAGTAGCCGGGCCATGGCGACGGGCGCCGGCTGCGCGGTCACTCGGCCCACGGAGGCGTGAACGTGCCGCCGTCCGCGGTCGTGGCCTGGCCGCCCACGGGCAGGCAGCAGAGCATCCGCAGCGGACCGTCACCGCCGTTGGCCAGGACGACGTCGACGCCGGGGGGCACGACGATGGCGTCGCCGGCCCGGGCCCGGCCGGCGATCCCGTCGATCGTGGCGTCGGCGACGCCGTCGAGGACGACGAACACCTCCTCGCGGGTGAGCGCGTGCGGGGTGGGCTCGGTGCCCGGGAGCATCTCGATCTGCCACACGGACGTCTCGGCGGACCCGCGGCTCGGCGTGGCGAGCGACGTGAAGCGGGTGGCGCCGAACGTATGGGTGGGCGCGGGCGGGGCGGGCACGACGGGCATCGCGGTCTCCATGTGGTCAACGTGGTTGAACATCTCCACCCTCGCGCCGCACGGCGAAATGGTCAACTCGGTTGACTACAGGCCTAGGGACCGGCCGATGATCTCCTTCATGATCTCGGTGGTGCCGCCGTAGATGCGGGTGATGCGGGCGTCCGCGTACGCCCGGGCCACCGGGTACTCGGTCATGTAGCCGTAGCCGCCGTGGAGCTGCACGCAGACGTCCACCACCCGGCCTTGGAGCTCGGTGCACCACCACTTGGCCATGGCGGCCTCCTCGGCGGTCAGGTCGCCCGCGTTGAGGGCGAGGACCGACCGGTCGATGAAGCTCTGGGCGATCTCGATCTCGGTCGCCATCTCGGCCATGCGGAAGCGGCTGTTCTGGAACGAGCCGACCGGCTGGCCGAACGCGGTCCGCTCCTTGACGTAGGCCAGCGTGTGGTCGAACGCCGCTCGGGCCGCGGCCACGCCGGTGGCGGCGATCGACAGCCGCTCCTGGGGCAGGTTGGTGACGAGGTAGCGGAAGCCCTGGCCCTCCTCGCCCAGGCGGTTCGCGACCGGGACACGCACGTCGGTGAAGAACAGCTCGGCCGTGTCCTGGGCGTGCATCCCGATCTTGTCGAGGTTGCGGCCCCGCTCGAAGCCCGCCATGCCCCGCTCCAGCACCAGCAGCGACATGCCGCGGTGGCGCTCCGCCGGATCCGTCTTGACCGCGGTGATGACCAGGTCGCCGTTGATGCCGTTGGTGATGAAGGTCTTGGACCCGTTGACGACGTAGTCGTCGCCGTCCCGGCGGGCGGTCGTGGTCATGGAGGCCAGGTCGGACCCGATGCCCGGCTCGGTCATGGCGATGGCGGTGACCAGCTCGCCCGAGCAGATGCCGGGCAGCCACCGGGCCTGCTGCTCGTCGTCGGCCAGCGCCAGGAAGTACGGAAGGCAGATGTCGTTGTGCAGTGTCCAGCCCAGGCCGGCCGCGTTGATGCCCGCCCGCTGGACCTCCTCGGCGATGACCAGGTTGTAGCGGAAGTCCGGCGTCCCGCCGCCGCCGTGCTCGACCGGGGCGGACATGCCCAGGAAACCGTGCTTGCCGGCACCGGTGAACAGGTCCCGGTCCACCACGCCGGCCTGCTCCCACGCCTCGTTGCGGGGGGCGACCTCGGCGGCGATGAACCTCCGGACGCTGTCCCGGAACAGCTCGTGCTCGTCGTCGAACAGCCCTCTCTGCACGGGCGCGACCGTAGCCAAGCCGTCCCCGCCACCCCCTACGGTGGTCGGCGTGAGTGCGGTGGCCGTGGTGGTGGCGGGGGGCGGGCCGCCGGCCGTCGCGGCGGGCGACCTGGGCGACCTGGGCGCCGCGCCCCGGGTGGTGGCGGCCGACTCCGGTCTCGAGGGCGCTCGGGCGCTGGGCCTGGCGGTCGACGTCGTCGTGGGCGACATGGACTCGGTCGACCCGGGCGCGCTGGCGGCCGCCGAGGCGGCGGGGACGCCGGTCGTGCGCCACCCTGCGGCCAAGGATGCCACCGACCTCGACCTGGCGATCGACGAGGTGCTGGCGACCGGCCCGCCCGACCGCCTGGTGGTGGTGACCGGCGCCGGCGACCGGTTCGACCACGCCCTGGCGGTGGCTCTGTCGCTGGCCACGCCGCGGCTGGTGGGGGTGGCGGTCGAGGCCTGGATCGGCCCCGCCCACCTGTGGGTGGTGCGCGACCGGCTGGCGCTCACCGGCCCCGCGGGCGCGCTGCTCAGCCTGGTCCCGATGCACGGGCCGGCCCGCGGTGTCGTGACCAGCGGCCTGCGCTACCCGCTGGCGGACGAGGACCTGGACCCGGGGACGACCCGGGGGCTGAGCAACGAGCTGGTGGGTGGGCCGGCAACCGTGGGCCTGCGGGGCGGAATCCTGCTGGCCCTGGCGCCGGGCGAGGCCGGCCGGTGTGCCACGATCGCCGCGTGGACGTGAAGGCCGACCTCGTCGCCCCCTGCCCGCCCGCCGTGCTGTACGCGTGGGTGGAGGACCTGGCGCGCTACCCCCAGTGGCTCGACATCGTGCCCCGGGCCGAGGCGGTGGCGGGGGCCGGCGGCGACCCCGGGCCGGCGTGGTCCGTCGACCTCCGGGGGCGGCTCGGTCCGTTCGCCCGGTCGAAGCGGCTGCGGATGGTGCGCACGGTCCACGAGCCCACGACCCGGGCCCGGTTCGAGCGCCACGAGCTGGACGGCCGCCAGCACTCGCCCTGGGTGCTGGAGGCCCGCGTGAGCGAGGTCGAGGGCGGCAGCCGCCTCGACATGCACCTGCACTACGGCGGCGGGCTCGGCGGCCCGCTGGTCGAGCGGCTGCTGGCCGACGAGATCACCCGCTCGAAGCCCCGGCTGCTGGCGCTGGTGGGGACGTGAGGGCCCGCGCGGCGTAGCGGTCGTCGCGGCGGTCGAGGGCGAGAGGCAGCCCGAACGTCGCCGACAGGGGCCGGGCCTCCAGGACCTCGCCGATCGGGCCGCGGGCCACGACCTGGCCGTCCCGTAGCAGCAGGGCGTGGGTGAAGCCGGCCGGGATCTCCTCCACATGGTGGGTGACGAGCACGGTGGGCGGCGTGGTCGGGTCGGCGGCCAGCCCGGCGAGCCGGCCGACGAGGTCCTCGCGGGCGCCGAGGTCCAGCCCCGCGGTCGGCTCGTCGAGCAGCACGAGGCCGGGATCCCCCCACAGCGATCGGGCCAGCAGCACCCGCTGGCGCTCGCCCGACGACAGCGTCCCGAACGTCCGCTCGGCCAGGGCCTCGGCGCCGGTGCGGGCCAGCAGGGCCCGCGCGGCGGCCCGGTCGTCATCGCCGTAGCTGTGCCACCAGGCTTCGAGCGCGGCCTCCCGGGCGGTCATGACGACGTCGAGGACGGTGACGTCGGCCCGCAGCATGTCGGCGAACGCCGGGCTCACGAGCCCGATGCGGGTGCGGTGGCGGCGGACGTCGACCCGGCCCAGCCGGGCGCCGAGCACCTCGACCGTGCCGGCGGTGGGGTGGAGGTACAGCGAGCCGATCCGCAGGAGCGTCGTCTTGCCCGATCCGTTGGGCCCGAGGATCGCCCACCGCTCGCCGTCCCGCACCGTCCAGTCGACGCCGTCGAGGATCGCCCGGCCGTCCCGCACGACGGTCACGCCCACCAGGCGGATCGCGGGCGGAGCGGCGGGGCCGGGGGTCACCGCGGGGACCGTAGGCGCCCGGGTGCGAGGGGCGCGAACGCTTGGCCTTACGACGTAGAAAATCCGTCACCGAATCGCAATCTTCGTAACTCGTTCGCTACGGTGCTCGCCCCATGCGCCGACAACGGATGTTTCCGACGCTGATTGCTGGAGGTCTCGTGGCCGTTCTGGCCACCGCTGGGATGGGGGACGGACCGGTCGATCCAGACCGTCCTGCGGCCGATCCGCCGGAGCGGTTCGAGCTCGCCTCGGCCGTCGGGGACGGCCACGTCTTCCCGGATGAACGGGATCCGCGGCCCCGCATCGCGACCACCACGACCCTCAAGCTGGCCCCGACCACCACGACGGCCCCGCCACCGCCACCGCCACCACCGCCGCCCCCCGAGCCGGAGCCCGAGCCGGAGGAGGCCGAGGTGGCGGTCGAGCGGGTGCCGGGCGCGGCCATCGTCTGTCCCGTGGCCGGCGGGGTCGATTTCGTGGACTCCTGGGGCGCGGCCCGCAGCGGCGGTCGGTCCCACCAGGGCACCGACATGATGGCCGAGTACGGCACGCCCACCGTCGCCCCGGTCAGCGGCTCGCTGGAGCAGCACTCCAGCAGCGCCGGTGGCCTCGCCTGGTACGTCCACGGCGACGACGGCAACACCTACTACGGGGCCCACCTCTCGTCGTACGAGAACCAGGGCGCCGGTTGGGTCGAGGCAGGGACCGTCATCGGCTACGTCGGGGACTCCGGCAACGCCGCGGGCACGCCCCATCTGCACTTCGAATACCACCCGGGCGGCGGCTCCGCCGTCAACCCGTACTCGCTCGTGTCGGCGGCCTGCTGACAGGCCCGCGCCGGGGTGACCGGTGGGTTGGGCCACCGCCCGCCGGTCGCCCTAGGTTGTCGCCGTGCGCATCGGCATCCTCGGTGGAACGGGCCCCGCGGGCAGGGCACTCGCCGCCCGCCTGGCTTCGGTGGGCTACGACGTGCTCGTCGGCTCCCGGTCGCGGTACCGGGCGATGGAGGTGGTCGACAACCTGCTCGACCAGTGGCCCGACCGCCGCCTCACCATCGGCGCCGGGGACAACACCACCGCCGCCGGTACCGACGTGGTCGTCATCGCCACGCCGTGGGACGGCGCCACCCAGACCGCCGTGTCGGTCGAGGACAAGCTGCGGGGCAAGGTCGTGGTGTCGATGGCGAACGCGCTGACCAAGCTGGGCAAGGAGTTCCAGCCGCTGGTCCCGCCCCGGGGCTCGGTCGCCGCCAGCGTCCAGGCCGCGGTGCCGCACTGCATGGTCGCGGCGGCCCTGCACCACGTGCCGGCCAAGGAGCTGGGCGACCTGCGGGCGCCGATCGAGAGCGACGTGCTGATCTGCTCGGATCACCACGAGGCCGTGCAGGTCACGAGCGACATCGTGGCCAAGATCCCCAACATGCGGCCGCTCAACGCCGGCGAGCTGGCCATGGCCACGCCCATCGAGTCGTTCACGGCCGTGCTGCTGCAGCTCAACATGCACTACAAGACCCGGGTGGCGGTGAAGCTGACCGGCATCCCGGACGAGCCCTGGGCGTCGCAGGCCGTCAACGACCCGACCGCGGCGGCGAAGCCCAACGGCGCCGAGGGCGCCGAGGCGCCGGCCGAGTCCGAGCCGACCGCGTGAGTGAGCACGACCCCTCCGAGACCGACGTCGAGCCCATGCGGCTCTTCGACACCGCTCGGGGTGAGGTCGTCCCCTTCACGCCGGGGCCCACGGTCACGATCTACACGTGCGGCATCACGCCCTACGACGCCACCCATGTCGGCCACGCCGCCATCTACCTGACCTACGACGTCCTCCAGCGCCGGCTGCGGGACCGGGGCCACGACACCCGGGTCGTCCGCAACGTGACCGACGTCGACGACGACATCCTGCGCAAGGCCCGCGAGCTGGGCGTCCACTACCTGGACCTGGCGGCCGCCGAGACCGCCCGCTTCGACGACGACATGCGCGCGCTCGACCTGCTGCCGAGCTGGAGCGAGCCCCGGGCCACCTCGGCCATCCCCGACATCCGGGGCTTCATCGGCATGGTCCTCGATCGCGGCTATGCCTACCAGGCCGGCGGAGGCGTGTACTTCGACGTCTCCAAGTTCGAGCGGTTCGGCCAGGTCAGCCACCTCGACCGGGACGAGATGCTGCGCCTCGCCGCCGAGCGGGGCGGCAACCCGGACGACCCGCACAAGCACGACCCCCTCGACTTCGTGCTGTGGCAGCCCTCGGCCGCCGACGAGCCGTCGTGGGAGTCGCTGTGGGGCCCCGGCCGGCCCGGCTGGCACGTCGAGTGCTCGGCGCTGGCGCTGCGCGAGCTCGGCACCACCATCGACCTCCACGGCGGCGGCACCGACCTGATCTTCCCCCACCACGAGTGCGAGGCCGCCCAGTCCGAGGCCGCCACCGGCGAGCCGTTCGTGCGCCACTGGCTGCACCAGGCGATGGTGCGGATGGACGGCGAGAAGATGTCCAAGTCGCTGGGCAACCTGGTGTTCGTCTCCGAGCTGCGCAAGCTGTGGGACCCGCGGGCCGTCCGCCTCGGCGTGATCGCCCACCACTACCGGGTCCCGTGGGAGTGGACCGGCGACATCATGCCGGAGGCGGCCGACCGGCTCGCCCGCTGGCGGGCGGCCGCGTCCGGCGACGGCAACGGGGACGCTGCGCTCGATGCGGTCCGGGCCGCGCTCGACGACGACCTCGACGTCCCCACCGCGATCGCAGCGATCGACGAGGCGGCGGAGCTTGACAAGGGCGTCACGCGGGCGGCCGCCCTGCTCGGCGTCGACCTGACCCGCGAGTGACGCGTCACCGCGCCTTCGCGACCATGTCGCCGGGATCACGTCCTCGCCCGTGCTCGAAGGAGACCCGACATGAACCACTCTCTCGAAGGTTGGGACATCGGCCGGTCAGCGGAGCGCGACTGGACCCCGTGGGGAGGCTCGACGGGCACGGCCCCGGCCAAGGTGCTCGCCGTCGCCGACGACTACTACGTCACCCTCGTCGAGGCCTCTGCCGGCTACACCGGCGACCCGCACGAGCATGCGCATCCGGAGTTCCTCTACGTGGTGGACGGGTCCCTTCGCACCCAGGGTGTCGACCTGTCCCGAGGCGACGGCTACGCCGCCGCGCCCGGTTCGGTGCACACCGACTTCACGACCTCCACCGGAGCGACCTACCTGCTGGTGTTCAAGCTGTGAGCACGATCAAGGCGGCGCGGTGACCCATCGACGAGGGTGATGCTCTGCGCAGGCGGCGTTCCGGTCAGCCGCCGCCGTCGAGGACGGTGGTGTTCCGGGCGACCTCCCGGCCGGCAGCGTCCCGGGCGACGACGGCCACCTCGCCGCTCGACGAGGCGAAGTGGTCGTCGGGGAACGCGTCGGCGACGACCGGGTGGCTCCACCCGTCGACCTCGTGGGTGTCGAGCGTGACGGGTTCCACGCCGGGTGCCTCGGCGGTCACCGAGGCGGCGTCGACCCACAGCACGCCCCAGACGACGACGGTCCCGTCCGCGTCGTCGGCCTGCAGGTCGAGCGGCGGCTCGACGCGGTCGCCGGTCGTGCTGGAGGTGCTCCCGATCGCACCCCACACCCGGTCGATGGTGAGCGCCCCGATGTTGTCGCCCCGCCGGGCGTTGGCCACGATCCGCCACTGCCCGGTCCGGGACTCGCCGGTGGCCACGGCGACCTGCCCCGCCCGCACCTCGCCGAACCGGCGGGGTGCGGCGACGGCATGCGAGTCCCGCAACGCGGCGACCTCACCGGCGTCCGCGGGGCGCATCCCCTCGGCGACCCGGAGCACGGCCTCCTCGTCCACGCCGTAGCCGACGACGGTGACGAGCTGGCCCTCGGGCTCGGCCCATTGCACCGCCACGACGCCGGCCTCGCCGGCGGAGCCCGGGAGCTCGTCGCCGCGGCCGATCACCGCGTGGCGGTCGTGGACGGTGATCGCGTCCGCGTCGGGGATCCACATCCGCAGCAGGTCGACGGCCGACGCCGGGCCGGAGCGCTGGGCGACCACGACCGCCGTGCGCACGGCGTCCGTGTCCGACGGGTCCGCATAGGTCACCGCGAGCGCCGAGCCTTCGCCGGCGGAGTCGGGGACGACGCCCTCGAACAGCGACGTGAACAGCAGCGAGTCCGTGAACGGCCCGCGGGCCAGCTCCGCGTAGCCATCGGGGAGGCCCGAGCCCTCGATGGCCGGCTCGGTCGTGGCCGCCTCGGCCGCAGCGAGGACCTCCTCGCGGGTCAGTGCGCCGGAGACGATCAGCATGCCGTCGTCGACCTGCCACCCGACCTCCCACGCCCCGCCGGGCGACCCGTCCCCGAACCCCTCCGAGTCGCGCAGCCTTGCCTCGTGGCCGTCGACGGTGACCGCCTCGCCGCCCGATGGTGGGCCGCCCAGCAGCTCCTCGTCGGCGACCAGGTGGACCACTGCGAGGGGCGCCGACCAGGGATCGTCGGAGTCCGGGTCTCCGTAGACCGCGACGTCCGCGCTGAACCCGGCGGCGGCGGTGTCGGGGATGTCGATCGCGTGGACCGGCTCGAGGCCCGCCGGGAGCCAGCCCGGCAGGAGGTGGTCGAGTGGGCCGCCGCCACTGCTCACGTCCGGGCGGCCGTCGTCGCGGGTCGCGACCGTGACCGCGCCGGCCACCGCGGCCAGCACGGCCACGACCGCGGCCGCGAGCCACCGGTGGCGTGCCGGCTGCGGGCCCCTGCGGGGGGTCGGGCGACCGAGGTGGATCACCAGCGGTTCGGGCGGCGCCGGGGACTCCGTCGCCGGGACCGCCGGTGCCGCGGGGTGCTCGGCCACGAGCGTGGTGGCGCCCCGCGCCGCGAGGTCGTCGAGCAGCGTCCGGGCGGCCGCGCGGCCGCGTCGGTCGAGGGCGTCGAGGCGGGCGTCGTCGGTCGTGCTCATCGGCTCCCCTCCTCCGTCTCGGGTGCGAGTGCCGCGGCCAGCGCCCGGCGGCCCCGGTGCAGGTGCACCTTCACGGTGGCGGGGGCACACCCGAGGATCTCGGCGATCTCCGCGACGGGCCGGTCCTCGAGGTAGTGCAGGGCGATCGCCTGCGCCTGTCGCGCCGGCAGGGCACGGACCGCGTCCCAGAACTCGTGGTCGGTGGTGGGCAGGTCCACCGTCGGATCCGGCCGCGCCCCGACGAGGCCGAGCGCTCGGCGCTCCCGCCCGGCGCGGCGCACCCGGTCGACCGCCCGGTTGGCGACGACCTGGCGGGCCCACGCCTCGGGATGCCGGATGCCGCCACCGCGGTCCCACGCCTGCCAGGTCGCATGCAGCGCGTCCTGCGCCACGTCCTCGGCCGCGCCCACATCGCCGGTGAGCGTCCAGGCCAAGGCCACCAGGGCCCGACGCTGCCCGCGGGCGAAGGCGTCGAACGCGATATCCGGTCCGGCGCCTCCGTCTGCCTGTCCGACCCCGCTCTCCGGGATCGGTCCCGACACGGTCATGAACGGTAGTCGTCAGGGGCGGCGCGTAGGTTTACCGCGCGCTCCGCGCTCGCGCGTGGCGCCACGGGCGTAGCATCAGCGGCATGCCCGACGCGGACGGTAGCGGCGCTCAGGACCTCGGGCGCGAGTACGGCCAGCTCTATCCGGTGGCCAAGGCCATCCTCCGCCCGCTGTTCCGCCTCGGCTGGCGCGTCTACGTGCGGGGGGTCAAGAACCTGCCGGCCGCCGGGGCCGCCATCCTCTGCCCCAACCACACGTCGGTCATCGACTCGTTCCTGCTGCCCTCGGTGCTGCCCCGGCGCATCACCTTCGTCGGCAAGGCCGAGTACCTCGACGACTGGAAGACCAAGCACCTGTTCCCGGCGCTCGGCATGATCCCCATCGATCGGCGGGGCGGCGACAGCTCGACCCGGGCGCTCGACGCCGCGGCCGCGGTCCTCGGGCGGGGGGAGCTCTTCGGCATCTACCCGGAGGGCACCCGAAGCCGGGACGGCAAGCTGCGCAAGGGCCACACGGGCCCGGCGCGGCTGGCGCTGCGCACCGGGGCGCCGCTCGTGCCGATCGGCATGATCGGCACCCGCGAGATCCAGCCGCCCGGCGCCAGCGCGCCACACCCGTTCCGCCCGTGCGAGATCCGCATCGGCCGGCCCATCGACCCCCACCTCCACGCCGACGGAGGCGACGCCCGCCTGGTCCTGCGCCAGCTCACCGACGAGCTCATGTACGAGATCCGGGCCCTGTCCGGCCAGGAGTACGTCGACGAGTACGCCACCCGGCGCCCGGACTCGCTGCCGTCCCAACCGACCGCCGTCGTGCTCGCCGACGGGCAGCGCCGGGCCGTCGTAACCGGTGCAGGAGCCGTCAGCGCGGCTCGGTAACCTCGGCATCCATGGCCGAGCTCCAGATCACCCTGCCGGACGGTTCGAGCCGATCGGTCCCGGCGGGCACGACCGCGCTCGGCCTGGCGCAGGACATCGGGTCCCGCCTCGCCAAGGCCGCCGTCGTCGCGGAGGTCAACGGCGAGGAGCGCGACCTCGGCACCGAGCTGCGCGACGGCGACCGGGTCGCCATCGTCACCGCGGGCAGCGACCGTGGGCTCTACACCATCCGCCACTCCACCGCCCATGTGCTGGCGCAGGCGGTGCTCGACCTGTTCCCGGACGCCACCTTCGGCATCGGCCCGCCGGTGGAGGACGGCTTCTACTACGACTTCGAGCTGCCGGGTGGGTCCACCTTCACCCCCGAGGACCTCGACCGCATCGACGCCCGCATGCGGGAGATCATCGAGGAGCACCAGGCGTTCGTGCGGGAGGAGATCCCGGCGGACGACGCCCGCAAGATCTTCGACGGGCACCGGTTCAAGCTCGAGATCATCGACAACGCGTCGACCGACCCGATGTCGGCGACGAGCGCGGCGGGCAACGTCCGCACCTACGAGAACCCCCCGGCCAAGCCGAAGGACCACCCGTCCTTCGCCGGCCGGCCCGGGTTCATCGACCTGTGCCGGGGGCCGCACGTCGAGCACACCGGACGGCACCTCGGCCATTTCAAGCTGCTGCGGGTGGCGGGCGCCTACTGGCGGGGCGACGAGCACAACCCCCAACTCCAGCGGATCTACGGCACCGCCTGGGACAGCCGCAAGGCGCTGGAGGACCACCTCCACCACCTGGAGGAGGCGGCCAAGCGCGACCACCGCAAGCTGGGCGCCGAGCTCGATCTGTTCAGCTTCCCGTCGGAGATCGGCAGCGGCCTGCCCGTGTACCACCCCAAGGGCGGGCTGGTGCGCAAGCTGATGGAGGACTACAGCCGCGCCGAGCACGAGAAGGCGGGCTACGAGTTCGTCTTCACGCCGCACCTGGCCAAGGAGGACCTCTACAGGATCAGCGGGCACCTCGAGTGGTACGCCGAGGGCATGTACCCGCCCATGGAGTTGGACGAGGGCACCCGGTACTACCCGAAGCCCATGAACTGCCCCATGCACACCCTCATCTACCGGTCGCGCCAGCGCTCCTACCGCGAGCTGCCGCTGCGGCTCTTCGAGTTCGGGATGGTGTACCGCTACGAGAAGTCGGGCGTGGTCCACGGCCTGCTGCGGGCCCGCGGCTTCACCCAGGACGACTCCCACATCTTCTGCACCCCCGAGCAGATGCCCGGCGAGCTGACCAGCCTGTTGCGGTTCGTGCTCCGGCTGCTCGGCGACTACGGCTTCGACAACTTCGAGGCCGAGCTGGCCACCCGGCCCGACCCGTTCGTGGGCGAGCCCGAGGACTGGGAGCGGGCCGAGGCCGCGCTGCGGGCCGCGGTCGAGGAGGTCGGCATCCCCTACGTGGTGGCCGAGGGCGAGGGCGCCTTCTACGCCCCCAAGATCGACGTCCACGTGCGGGACGCCATCGGGCGGCGCTGGCAGCTGTCGACCATCCAGGTCGACTTCCAGTTCCCGCCCCGGTTCGACCTCGAGTACGTCGGGGCCGACAACCAGCGGCACCGACCGCAGATGATCCACCGCGCCCTGTTCGGGTCGTTCGACCGGTTCTTCGGCGTGCTGCTGGAGCACACCGCAGGTGCCCTGCCGGTGTGGCTGTCGCCCGTGCAGGTCCAGGTCCTGCCGGTCCGGTCCGACCACCAGGCCTACGGCGACGAGCTGGCCGCCCGCCTCAGGGGCGAGGGCATCCGGGCCGAGGTCGTCGAGGCTGACGAGCCGCTGGGCGCCCGCATCCGCAAGGCGAAGCTGGAGAAGGTCCCCCACGTGGTGGTGGTCGGCGAGGACGACGTGGCGGCCGGCACCGTGGGCGACAACCCCCGGGGCGGCGACGTCGAGCGGGGCGTCCCGGTCGACGTGTTCGTCGAGCGGGTGCTCGGCGAGATCGTCGCCCACGCGTGATGGAGCGCCTCTGGGCCGGCTGGCGGTCCGCCTACGTGGCGGCCGCGGGGAACGGCGCGTTCGACCCGGAGCCGGGCGAGGGGTCGCTCTTCACCCGCGTCCTGGCGTCGGGCATGCCCGACCAGGAGACGCACGTCGTGTGGCGGGGCGAGACGTGCTTCGCCATCCTCAACGCGTTCCCGTACACCAGCGGGCACGTGCTGGTGATGCCCTACCGGGAGGTCGGCGAGCTGGAGGACCTCACCCCGGACGAGGCCACCGAGATGTGGGGCGCCGTGCGGGACGCGGTCGTGGCGCTCAAGGCGGCGTACGCGCCCCACGGTGTGAACGTCGGCATGAACCTGGGCGAGGCCGCCGGGGCGGGCATCCCGTCGCACCTGCACGTCCACGTACTGCCCCGCTGGAACGCCGACTCGAACTTCATGACCGCCGTGGCCGAGACCCGGGTGCTGCCGGAGGCGCTCGGCGACTCGTGGCGCAAGCTGCGCGACGCGTGGCCCGGTCGCTAGCGTCGCGGACGCCATGGCGGAGGATCCCCGACCCACCGAGCCGGACCACGAGCGCGACGCCGAGCGCGACGAGGACGTCGTCGACAAGCTGCCCGACGACCTGGACGCCGCGGGCTACGTCGGCCCGTACCTGTTCCCCAACAACAACCGGCGGCGGGTGCCCGGCTACCTCTACCTGGGCATCGCGGCGATCCTCGTGCTCGTCTGGCTGGTGGTCGACGACTCGATCTACGTGAACGGTGGCCTGCTGCTCGCGGCGGTGCTGCTGGCGGTGTTCGGCGCCTACAGCCTGATCAGCGGCTGGAACCTCGACGTGGACGAGCAGGACGCCCTGGTGGCGGCCACACGGGCCGTGGGCTTCCCGGTCGGGCACGCGTCGGCGCAGCTGGGCTGGCGCGGCCTGCTGAGCCGCCCCACCTGGCGCATCCTGCTGTACTCGGCCGACAACCCCCCGGCCCGCCGCGGCCTGGTCCTCGTCGACGGCGTCGACGGCAAGATCGTCGAGCACTTCGTCGAGGACAATCCCGAGGACTGGTCGGAGCTCGAGACCTAGCTCCCGTGACCCGCCGGAAGGGGTCGCGCCTAGGGTGGCCTCCCGTGCGTGCCCGAACCACCGCCGCCGCCCTGGCGCTACTGGCCGCCGCCTGCGGGAGCGGGGGTGGCGCCGGTGGCGGCGACCGCGCAGGCGGGCGCACCACGACGACGCCGGTGCCGACGACCACGACGGCACCGCCCACGACGGCACCGCCCACGACGGCGGCGCCGACCACCGCGACGACCCCGGTCGACCCGGTCACGCTCCGGCCGCCGGCCGTGGCGGGCGATCCCGCCGGGCTCGCCGCCCAGATCGGCGCGGCCGAGGCCGCCCTCCGCACCGCCGGCGCCACCGAGACCGACGTCGCCACCGCCGCGCTGGCCCAGCAGGCCGCCTACCGGGTGCTGGGCGACCACCCCGAGTGGGACGCCGCGGTCGTCGGGGCGCTGCCGCCCGAGCTGCACGGCGCGGTCCAGGCCCATGCGGCCGCCCGCCGCGAGTTCCGGGCGCTGGGCCGCCGCCCGGCCACCGAGATGCCCACGTGGCGGATCGTGGCCCCCGCCCCCGCGGCCGACCTCACCGCGTACTACCAGGAGGCCGAGGCGACGTTCGGCGTCCCCTGGAACGTGCTGGCCGCCATCAACCTCGTCGAGACCGGCATGGGCCGGATCCGGGGGACCTCGGTCGCCGGCGCCCAGGGGCCGATGCAGTTCATGCCCGCCACCTGGGCGGCCTACGGCGAGGGCGACGTCAATGATCCCCGCCAGGCGATCCTGGCTGCCGGCCGCTACCTCCAGGCCAACGGCGCCCCCGGCGACATGGCCGGCGCTCTCTGGAACTACAACCACAGCGATCACTACGTGCGCGGCGTCCAGCTCTACGCCGACCTCATCGCCGAGCACCCCGGCGCCTTCGCCGGCTTCTACCACTGGGGGGTCTGGTACTGGACGACCGCCGGAGACCTGTTCCTGCCGGTCGGCTACGAGGCCACCGAGCCGGTCCCCGCCGACCAGTACGCGGCGACGACCCCCCGGTGAGGCGAACCGGGGGGTCGTCGGCCGGGTTGTGGCGTCAGGGCTAGCGCAGGTCGACCTCGGCGACGTGGCGGCCACCGGTGACCTGCAGGAGGGCCATCGGAATGCCGTCGTCGTCGAGCACCTGGTAGCTGCCCTGGGCCACCTGCGGGAAGACGGCCGCCCACACGGTGCCGCCGCCGACCCGCCGGGGGTGGACCCCGGTGTGGAAGTGCTCGGCGGGCCGGCCCGCCGGGCACGCCTCGAGCTCGCCCGTACGGGTCTGCCCGGGGAGGTAGACCACGAACGCCCCCACCCCGTCCCCGATGTCGAGGAGCGGGCTGACGCCCACGTCCGATGTCTCGGACGTGGGCGCCACGACGGCGGTGTGGCCCTGGCCGTGGTGGTGGTGATGCTCGCCCACCGTCAGGCCGCCGGCACGTTGAAGCCGCTGTACGGCGTGCCGATGTAGGGGAAGTCGTCGAGGAACTGCCGGACCGGCGGGAACGTGCCGTCCTCGATGGCGGAGGCGGCCCCGTCGGCGGTGAAGCTGGGGTCCACCCGGGGCAGGACCGCACCCGCGACCGCCCGCAGCTCGATGGTCACCACGTCGTCGGTGAGCCGGCGGCCGTTGGGGAAGCCGTCGGGGTCGCCGCCGAGGAGGCCGAGCCGGTTGGGGTTGGCGCTCGGGGGGAAGGCCATGTTGAGCCGCAGCTCGTCGGCCTGGGTGGTCCCGGTGAAGTTCTGGAAGCCGGGGATGACACCGTCCGGGATGCCGGTCAGCAGGATCGCCAGCAGGTCGGCCCGGTCCTTGTTGTACGCGGCCAGGTTGGGGAACACGGTCGGGTACAGCACCGGCAGCAGGGCCGCCAGCTCCGGACGGGCCACGAACTGGGCGAACCGGCTCTCCTTGTCGGGGCCGACCGCGTTCCACTCGTCCTTGCGGGAGAGCGGCACGATGACCTCGTTGAACAGCGGGTTGCCCAGGCGGGACACCTGCTGCCAGGGGCCGGCGCTGCTGCGGTAGCCGGAGCCACGCGACAGGCCCTTCTGGCGGCTGGCCGCACCCCACACGCCGACGACCGAGTTGGGCGACATCGGGTCGCGGGGGACGCGGCCGTCCCTCGTCAGGTCCGCCATCGGGACCTGGATGACGATGCTGTGGACGTTGACCTGCTCGATCGAGTCGACGCCGGCGCCCGCGGGCATCCGGATCAGGTGCTTGTCCTGGAAGGGCCGAAGGGTGCCCAGGTCGAACACCGAGCCGAGGTCGACGAAGAAGCTCTCGGCCCGCTGGCCGCAGAACACCTTCTCGCCCGTGCGGAGGGTCTTGACAGCGGCGGCCGCCAGGTCCTCGTAGTTCGGGGTCGACCGGGGGCCGATGTTGCAGGGCGGCACGGGGATGCCCCGCCCGAGGACCTCGACCCGGTCCCGGCGGCCGGGCCGGCGGGTGACCTTGGTCAGCTTGTAGGTCTGGCGGCGGTTCCAGTCCGCGTCGTCCAGCGTGTTGATCGGGCCCGTGTTGTACAGGAACGTGTTGGGGTTCGTGTTCACGGTCTCGAAGCGGAACTGGTAGCTGACGTTGGGCTTGCCGTCGCCGTCGTTGTCGACATGGATCTCGTAGAGCACCTCGTCGGCGAACTCGTAGAAGTTCGGGCCGCCGGCCGGGGCCTGCACGGGGATGTAGCTCGTGATGATCGTGACGGTGTCGTTCGGGGTGACGAACGCGTAAGTGTCGGTGTTGTCGGCGCAGGGATCCTTGAGGATGCCGGGCGCTTCGCGATGGGAGGACATCGTCGGGGTTCCTTACCGGGTGGCTCGCAGCACGCGGGCCACGAGGGTCTTGTCGGTGAAAACGATGGAGCGCTCGTCGACCAGGATCTCGACCTCGCCCTTGGTGGGGTCGAGGACCTGGAGCATCGTGGGGCCGCTGAGCGCGGCGGCCTCGGCCGGCGAGAGCTCGTCGGCGGTGTCGGCCGCGGCGACCGATGCGAGCGGGCCGCCGATGGTGGCGGCTCCCGCCACCGCCAGCGCTCCCGCCGAGCCCGTTGCGAGGAACGAGCGGCGTGTGACGGGGTGCATGGGGTTCTCCTCCTGTAGCCGTCAGTGGCTTGCAGTCGGAGATTCGGGACCCTCGCCTCCCCGGATGTCGGGACGGTGCTGTTGTGGAGCTACGAGCTCCGGCGGACGGCGTGGAGGACCTGCTCGGCCGCCCGCAGGTGGGTGACGCCGGCGTCGACCGCGCCGCGGGCCAGGTCGAGGGCGGTGACCGTGCGGCCGGAGCCGGCGACCGTGCCGGTGCGCTCCCAATCGTCGGCGCGGGTGGCGTCGATGCGGTCGGCGGCCGCGTTGGCTTCGAAGCCGAGCTCGGCCAGGCGCTCGTGGACCGTGCCGCTGGGGGCGCCCGGCTTGGGGCGGGACTCGGGGTCGACGTCCTCGGCCGCCAGGGTCGGGTTGTCCCCGATGGCCACCGCGGCCAGCGCCCGCTCCTCGGCGCCGATCGCCCGGGCCGCCGCCACGATGTGCTCGATGGCCGACCAGCCGTGCGAGCTGCGATGCGCCACGTCGTCGGGGGACTCGTCCTCGCCCAGGCCCGCGAACAGGCCGCGGTAGCGCCTCTCCAGCCCCCGGAGGGCGACGCTGGCGTCCGACGGGGCGAGATTGGACAGGTCCATCGCCCGGTTCTAGCGCGGCCCGCGGTGCGGCGCCGGTAGCTTGCCGCCATGTCCATCTACGACGTGGCCATCAACGCCCTCGACGGCAGCCCGACCGACCTGCACGACCTCGACGGCAAGGCCGTCCTCGTCGTCAACGTCGCCTCGAAGTGCGGCCTCACGCCCCAGTACACGGGCCTGGAGGAGATCCACGAGCGCTACGCCGGCCGCGGCTTCTCGGTGCTGGGCGTGCCGTGCAACCAGTTCGGCGGGCAGGAGCCGGGAACCGCCGAGGAGATCGCCACGTTCTGCTCGGGCAGCTACGGCGTGACGTTCCCGATGACCGAGAAGGTCGAGGTCAACGGCGACGACCGCCATGCGCTGTACCAGCAGCTGGTGGAGGTGCCCGACTCCGACGACGGGCACATCGGCGACATCCGCTGGAACTTCGAGAAGTTCCTGGTTGCGCCAGGCGGCGAGATCGTGGCCCGCTTCAACCCGATGGTCGACCCCACGTCCACGGAGGTGACCGGCGCGGTGGAGAAGGTCCTGCCCGGCTAGCGCCCGCGCGCCGAGCGCAGCACCCGCCCGACGTCGAGCAGGTGGTGGCTGCCCTCGTGCACGGCGATCACGGCCAGCTCGGTGACCGGCACCTCCCGGCCCCGACCGGTGAGGGTGGGCAGCTCCCACTCGTCCTCGTTCAGCTCGGACAGCGTCGTGGCGAGGGAGTCGGCCGCGTCGTCGACGGCCTCGGCCGTCGCCTCCCGCTCCAGGCCCGGGGCGGCGGCGGCCACCCGACCCTCCCAGTCGACGACCTGCTCGTCGGGGAGGTCGCCGGCCAGGGCGGCGCGCGCCCGGTCGTCGAACTCGGCGAACACCTGGGACACGTGGGCCGCGTACTCCAGCGCGGACCACACCCCCGGGCCGGGGGACGTCCGCACGATCGCGTCCAGGTCCTCGCCCGCCAGACCCCGGGTCAAGGGCGCGCGGTAGCGACGCCCGAAGGACCGGATGGCGACGACCATGTCCCGCGGGCGCAGCTCGGCGGGGTCGAACCCGCACTCCTCGCACCGCTCCATCGGGCCCCAGGCTAGGTCAGCGCAGCCGCGGGTCTGTGCTTCCCGCTCTTGCTGCTTCGCAGCGGGCCGCTCGGGCCCCGGCTACGCCTGTCGGCGCAGCCTCGGGCTTCCCGCTGGTGCTGCTTCGCAGCGGGCCGCTCGGGCCCCGGCTACGCCTGTCGGCGCAGCCTCGGGCTTCCCGCTGGTGCTGCTTCGCAGCGGGCCGCTCGGGCCCCGGCTACGCCTGTCGGCGCAGCCTCGGGCT
>Ga0209382_10002110_pt1 | contig 29765 bp, 25 predicted proteins | sample SoiMetdeltSBSDD5_FD_187599 | JGI IMG/M metagenome (GOLD analysis project Ga0209382, IMG submission 187599) | Bulk soil microbial communities from a Populus tree surrounding site in Tennessee, USA - Soil MetaG P. deltoides SBSDD5 (SPAdes) (version 2) | ecosystem: Environmental > Terrestrial >...
CAACGGAACGAGGCGCTGCGGGAGATCTTCGGCATCACGTGCGCGCTGGCCCACTACCCCCCGGTGGCCGAGTTCGTCGCGCTGCAGAAGCGCCTGAGCCGCGCCATCGATACCGAGGCGGCATCGCTGGCGGCCCGGCCGGTTCCCGGCCAGCCCCAGCTCGCCGTCGCCTGATCGGAACACGACCTGCATCGGCAACCCGACAAGGAGACAAACACGATGACCATCACCGAAAGCAACCCGGCGACGCGCAATGGCGTCGACACTGCCACCCTCTTCGCGACGCTCGACGCCGTGAAGGCGGCCCCCCAGGCAGCCAAGTTCCAGTTCCGGGCCCGCAACGAGTGGATCAGCGGGACGCACAACCGCAGCACCGTCGACGGCTTCTTCGGTGTCGGCGAGGAACGGTCCCACGAGCGCACCTGGGTATTCGATGCCGACCACCCGGCCGTGCTGGTGGGCCACGACAACGGCCCCACGCCGGTCGAGTTCGTGCTGCACGCCCTGGCGGCGTGCCTCACCGCCGGCCTGGCCAACATCGCCGCCGCGCGCGGCGTGAGGCTCACCGAGGTGCGGTCGACGGTTTCGGGGGACATCGACCTCAACGGGATCCTCGGGCTCGACCCCGCCGTGCGCAACGGCTACGAGCGGATCGCCGTTCGCTTCACCGTCAAGGGCGAGGCGCCGGCCGAGAAGCTGCGGGAGATCGTCGAGCAGTCGCGGGCCCGATCCGCTGTCTATGACATCATCACCAACCAGGTGCCCGTCACCATCGACGTCGAGACCGCCTGACGCCGGCGGCCGGGCAACGATGGTCGGCCCAGCGGGCCGGCCATCGGCGCGTCCCGGCGCCTCAGTCCTGCACCCCGTGATGCACGAGCGGGTCGCCCGCACCCCCACCCTCGGAGGGGGCCACATCGCTGGTCGTGTCGGCCAGGAACGCCTCCATCGCGCCGAGGAAGCGGGGCCACGCCGGGTCGCGCTCGGGCAACAGGTGGTTGCAGCTGTCCAGGGGCAGGAGGGCACTGCCGGGGATCAGTGAGGCGAGCTCCCGCGACTGTTCGAAGACGTTGTCCGGCTCATTGCGGGCGCAGGCGACGAGGGTCGGGACGGAAACCTGCGGGGCGATGCCCGCGATGTCGATGTCGGAGAACTCACGAACGAACCGCCACGCGTTCTCGGAGGATGTCGAGCGCCGCTGCAGCTCGTCGAACGCGCGCCATTCCTCCTGGGTGCCCTCCGGCAGGAACCGCGCTGCGAACATCTGGCGGTACACCGGATCCGGTCGCCCCCAGCCGATCTCGAATGCCGTGCCCGCGTCGGTGAAACTGGCGCCGGCGCATTGCACTAATGGCGCCTCGCCCGTCTTTTGCTTGAAGAGCAGCTTGCCTCCGAGAATAGCCGCCTGCGGTTTTTCTCCAGCCACCGCCAGGAGTTGTTCCAGCCAGTCCGGGGCCAGCGTAGCGTCGTTGTTCAATAACACGAGCCAGGGCTGTTCAATTTGAGCGAGCGCGCGATTGTAGCCCTCCGCAAATCCCCAGTTTTTTTCCAGATTTAACAGACGGATCGAGGCGTGGCGCTCCCGCAAATAGGCGAGTGAGTCATCCGTTGAGCCGTTATCGGCGACGACGATTTCAGTGGGTAGCGTCAATCGGCTCAGGCTCGCTAGACATTCAGCCAGCAAAGACCGGCCATTGAAATTCAGGATGACGATGGCGACGTTGGACATTGTCGTGTGGGTCAGACCTGTCAGGTCGCAACACGTACGATGGAAATCAAGCAGCGCCGATAGAGACCTGACAGGTCTAGCAGCGTAAAGCACTAGCTTAGCGAAGCTTAACCGGCAATCCGCCCACCGGCACTCGGTTGGAAGGCCCGTGTTCCCGCCCTAACGTGAGGAATTGATCCCAGGCATAGCTCCAGTTCAAGCACTGGAGGACTTGTCCATCCGTGCGGCGACGGAGCGAACGCAGGAAGGCTTTGCGACTGCGCAAGGGTTCTCCATGCCGGATGATCCATTGATAGGAAGCCGCCTTCGCTTTTAGAAAATCCCAGCCGCGCAGCAAGCAATAGCTCCACATAAAGAATTCAGTGCAAAGTAGGAACAGAGCCAAGCCGCACAGGCTCAACGCTTCAAGATGTGTCAGCAGCATCGCCAGCCGGTTCCGTTCCAAAAGAAAAAGCTTCTGGGGATACATGGTCAAATGGTAATGATGCCAGACGGTGACCGCCGGGAGACAATAGAGATCATAGCCCATCAGTTGCAGCGTCCAAGAAAGCTCGACGTCTTCGTGATAAAGAAAGCCGCTGTCATCCCAACCACCCATTTGATCGAAGAGGTCTCGGCGAATAAGGAACGCGCCGCCTTGGAGGCCGGAGACGCGCAGGGGTTCGGAACCCGCCTGGGAACGTGGTTTCCCCAGCCACTGATTAAATCCCAGCCCGGTGAGGTGAATAGTCTGCCCGGCAGCATTGATTCGATCATCCGAGTCGTGCAGCAGAATGAGCGGATTAATGGCGCCGACGGCTGGGTGAGCTTCCAGGAACTCGACGAGACGAGAGAGCCACCCGGGCGACACTCGCATGTCTGGGTTCAAGACCGCCACGTAGTTTCCCTGGGCTTGGGACAGGGCCAGGTTTACGCCTCCGGCATAACCTCGGTTCACCTGACTCCGTATCACGTGGATATCATGGCGTTGCCTGGCCCATTCCTCTACGATCGCCAGGCTATTATCCGTTGAGGCATTATCTACCACCCAAATTTCGGTTGGCAGAGTGGGTTCGGCTGTCGTGAGCGTTGTCAGGCACTCGGCTAAATAAGCGCCGCTGTTGTAACTCACGATAATGACCGAGACCGGGGGGCGTTCGGACGCAGCGCGGGCTGGGTCACTCATAGGAGCGTGTCGTCCGCTAGACTTTCAGCGATGTGATTTTGATTTTGCCTTTCCAGCTGGCCGGAAAAGATGGAGAGGAAAAGCCCGGCCGAGAGAATTTGCAATCCCAACACGGTGATGGTTGAGGCTAAGACAATGGAACGAGTTTCCGTAAAAATACCGGCGCCACTCATCATCCAAGTTATGATTATTCTAAGGATGTCTAGACCGGCAACGAGCGCCATGACGAATCCGATGATAGTGCCACCCAACCGGAGGGGCCGGGAACTGGCAACAACCAGCCACTGCGGAGGCCGGTAGCCGGCTTCAACTCCATACAAGGCAGCTGCTATTCCGAACACAATCAATTGAAAAGCGGCCAGCACGCCGAGCGCGGCGACGATAAAGCTGTGAATACTTAAGCCGAAATAAGGAGTGATAACCGGCCCGCGTTCTAGCACGAACGCGACGATGAGGGACAAGAGCATCAGCAGCAGGCCGGGAAACACAAAGGTCAGCATCGGGTTGTAAAGTAGTACCAAAGCGACGATCCGGCTGAGGATGGTGAAGCCATCCCGCCAGGGCCGGAGTTTCTTCTCGCCTAATCGAGGTTGATAAATGACGGAAAAGGTCACCACGCGCAACTGTTTCGCCCGGGCCTTGATCCCAATCTCTGCTTCAATATCGAAACCTTTAGATTGCAGGTCGAGTCCCAGTGCCACCTCGCGCCGCATCCCATACAGTCCGCTCAAATGATCATTACCATCCAGCCCATGCACGCTGGTCAGGAGGCGGTCAAAAAGCCAGTTGCCCAGGCGATTGATAAGCGGCATGGTCTCATTCCCCGCTTGCCGAGCACACCGCACCAGGTCGTTTTCAGCCAGCAAGCCGACGATGCGAGGAATCTCAGCGGCGGGGTAGGTGGCATCGGCATCCATGATGACCAAATACTGTCCACTCGCGTGCGTGATTCCGGTTCGGATGGCGGCGCCTTTACCACGCCGGGCCTTGTGCCGGATTAGGCGGCACGAATATTTTTGAGCGAGGCGGGCGGTCTCGTCGGTTGAGCCATCGTCCACGACGATGATTTCGTAATGCTCGTTCAGTAACCCTTGTAATTCTGAGAGCACTTTGGGCAAAGCCCTGGCTTCGTTATGAGCCGGGAGGATGATGGTGGCGATGATATTCTGCATCCGGGTTTTACGGGCCAGCCGAGGCAGTTCCAGGAGTTGACTGTCAGACATGGGCAGGAATTATAGCGTGTGCCAAAAGCGGGTCAAGGTTCACCGCCACCGCTCTGTTGAATCAGCTTGGCGACCAGTGCCGTCCAGCCGGTTTGGTGACTCGCGCCGAGACCGGCGCCGTTATCGCCGTGAAAGTATTCATAGAAGAGCAGATAGTCGCGCCAGTGTGGGTCGTTTTGAAATTTCTCTATCCCGCCGAAGACGGGCCGGCGGCCGTCGGCGTCGCGGAGGAAGACGCGCGTCAAGCGGCGCGAAAGTTCCGTGGCCACGTCGTTTAGGTTTAGCCATTCCCCGGAGTGGCGCGGACATTCCACTTTGTATTCCGGGCCGTAGTAGTGATGATATTTTTGCAATGACTCGACCATCAAAAAATTGATGGGGAACCAGATGGGACCGCGCCAGTTGGAATTGCCGCCAAAGAGTCCGGTGGTGGACTCGGCCGGTTCGTATTTGACGCTGTGGACGGAACCATTGACGGAGAGGGTATACGGCTGTTGTTCGTGCGCTTTGGAAAGGGCGCGCAAGCCGTACGGAGAGAAGAACTGGGTTTCGTCGAGCATCCGCGGCAGGATGTGGTCGAGCTTGTCTTTATCCGCAATGGCGAGCAGCCGCCGGCCGCCTTCGCCGGGGGTGGTGAGGGAGGCGATGTGCTGCACCAATTCGGGCCGGTTATCCAGGAACCACTGCATGCGGCGCTTGAAGCGCGGTAACAGGTTGAGTAAATCGGGTTCCAAGGTCTCAACGGCCAGGAGCGGAATCAGGCCAACGAGCGAACGAATCTTGAGGGGCAGGTGAGTGCCATCGGGCAGATGCAGGGCATCGTAGAAAAAACCATCTTCGGCATCCCACAAGCTTTCCTGATCCTCACCCCGATTGTTGATGGCATGGGTAATGTAGATGAAGTGCTCGAAGAATTTGGTCGCGACATCTTCATAGGCCGGGTTGTGCCGGGCCAGTTCCAGCGCCATCGCCAACAGGTTGAGGCAGTACATCGCCATCCAACTGGTGCCGTCCGCTTGCTCAATGTAGCCGCCAGTGGGGAGGGGCGCGCTGCGGTCGAAGACGCCGATGTTGTCCAAGCCTAGAAAGCCGCCTTGAAAAATATTGCGCCCGGCGGCGTCTTTGCGATTTACCCACCAGGTGAAATTGAGCATGAGCTTTTGGAAGACGCGCTCCAAGAATAATGTATCCGCGCGGCCGGTGAGTTTTCGGTCAATTTTATAAACGCGCCAGGCAGCCCAGCCATGCACTGGCGGATTCACATCGCCGAAAGCCCATTCGTAAGCCGGGATTTGCCCGTTGGGGTGCATGTACCATTCTCGCAGGAGTAGAATCAGTTGACGTTTGGCGAAGTCGGGGTCAATGAGCGCGATCGGGATGCAGTGAAAAGCCAAGTCCCAGGCGGCGAACCAGGGATATTCCCACGCATCCGGCATAGAGAGGATGTCGGACGTGTGGATGTGCCGCCATTCCGAGTTTCGACCGCGCCGACGACCGGACGGGGGCGGCGGGCTGGCGGGGTCGCCATCCAGCCATTGATCTACTTCATAGTTATAAAATTGCTTCGTCCACATCAGCCCGGCGAAAGCCTGCCGCATGATTCGGCATTCATCTTCCGAGAGGCGCTCCGGTTGAACCGTTGCGTAAAAATCATCGGCTTCTTTCTGGCGCAGGGTGAAGAGGGCCTCGAAGCCTTCCCGGGGCTGAGGCAGTGCTTGCCCGGTGAGGCGCAGACGCAGAACGGTGGTTTCACCTGGTGCGAGGTTGAACACGTAATGCAGCGCCGCTTTCGTGCCGCGTTGGGCGGGGTTGACGCGTCCGTCTACACCCTGAACGATGGTGTCGTTGATGCTGTCTTTGACGAAAGGCGAGGCGTTGCGGAGGCCCCACAGTCGCTCGACGTTCGATTCATTCTCGGTGAATAACAGGCGCGGCGCGCCCTCGCCATAGAGTCGTTTGTCTTTTAAGTGCTTGGCGTTGGCTAAAATCGTCGTCGGACTCTCCGCCTGAAGTTTAGGTTTGCTGATCCAGTCGTAGCCCCATGACCAGGTATTTCTGAACCACAGGTGAGGCAGGACGTGCAGCGGCGCGAAGTCCGGGCCGCGATTGGTGAGGGTGAGGCGGATGAGGACGTCATCCGGGGAAGCTTTGGCATATTCGACGCCGACATCAAAATAACGGTCTTGGTTGAAGACCCCGGTATCCATCAATTCAAATTCCGGCGCCTGGCGATTCCGGCGACGATTTTCTTCGACGAGCCAGGCGTAGGGAAAAGCGGCCTGCGGATATTTGTAGAGGCCGCACAGGTAGGAATGCGTAGGGGTACTGTCTAGATAATAGTAATATTCCTTGACATCCTCGCCGTGGTTGCCCTCCGGCCCAGCCAGGCCGAAGAGGCGCTCTTTGAGAATAGGGTCGTGTCCATTCCACAGGGCGAGGGCGAAGCATAAATTTTGGCGGCGATCACAAATGCCGAGCAGGCCATCCTCGCTCCAGCGATAGGCGCGGCTCCGCGCGTGATCGTGCGGCAAATAATCCCAGGCCTCGCCCGTCGGGCTGTAATCCTCCCGCACGGTGCCCCAGGCGCGTTCGCTGAGATAGGGACCCCAGAGTTTCCAATCCGTCTCGCGTTCACGGTGGTCGGCCAGTCGCTGATGTTCAGCAGTTAGGGGAGGGGGCATGGGTGGTTCCTCATTTGACAATTTGGGGCCTCACCCCCGGCCCCTCGCCTGACGACGCTCCTTCGACTGCGCTTCGCTCCGCTCAGGATGCGTCGTCAGGCGAGAGGGCCGGGGGTGAGGCGGTTGAGCGGCTCGACTTCAAATAAAAACGGGAGGCGCAGCTTGGTAGCTTGCCTCCCGTCCAAATTTTAGCCAGTAGCTCAGATCAGCGAATGGCTGCCTCTGTCTCTTTGTCGAAGAGATGCATGTTATCCAGGTTCAGTGCCACTTGCGTCTTGCTGCCGACCCGGGCTTTGGTGCGCGGGTCTACGCGGCCCATGAAGATGCGATCACCGCTCTTCATGTGCAGGTAAATTTCGCTGCCCATCAACTCCGTGACTTCCACTTGGGCATCAACCAGTGCCTGGTGAATGCCGGGCGGTGCGTATTGCGGATCGTCAATATCTTCCGGTCGGATGCCGAAGATGACCGGCTTGCCGGCAAAGGCGCGGTAGGGTCCGGCCTTGTTTTCCGGAACCTGGAGGCTGAACGAACCGGTGTCCACCGTCAGCTTGCCATCGGCCAACGTGAGTTTGGCGTCGAAGAAGTTCATGGAGGGGGAGCCGATGAAGCCGGCGACGAAGATGTTACCCGGTTTTTCGTAAAGATTATGTGGGGTATCGAGCTGCTGCAGCACGCCATCTTTCATTACGGCAATGCGGGTGGCCATCGTCATAGCTTCCACTTGGTCGTGGGTTACGTAAATGAAGGTGGTCTGCAAGCGCTGGTGCAGCCGCGAAATTCCGGCGCGGGTTTCCACGCGCAGCTTCGCGTCCAGGTTGGACAGCGGCTCGTCGAAGAGAAAGACGGCCGGCTCGCGGACGATGGCGCGCCCGACAGCGACGCGCTGGCGCTGACCACCGGAAAGCTGCTTAGGCTTGCGCTTGAGCAGATCACCGATGCCGAGCAGTTCCGCGGCTTCTTTCACGCGGCGGTCAATCTCGGCTTTGGGCGTCCGGCGGAGCTTCAGGCCGAAAGCCATGTTGTCATAGACGCTCATGTGGGGGTAAAGCGCGTAGCTCTGAAACACCATCGCAATATCGCGGTCTTTCGGCGCAACATTGCTCACATCCCGGTTACCGATCAAGACGCGCCCACTGGTTATTTCTTCCAGTCCGGCCAGACAGCGGAGCGCGGTGGATTTGCCGCAGCCCGAAGGCCCTACCAAGACAAGGAATTCTTTGTCTTCGACTTGGATATCCAGATTGTTGATCGCTAACGTCTCATTGAACTTCTTACTAACGTGGTCGTACGTTACACCTGCCATTGCGAGGGCCTCCTTAGGGGTCTCATATAGTGGGGAAATTATAGCCGCTTGGCCGGGAAAGTCAAAGGCGTTATTCGGAATCTGAGATGGCTGTATCCCTGCGATTGAGGAACGAAATTTGTCGCCACGGGAAGGGGCCGCCGCAGCGATCTCCATTCGGGAATATCTTAAGACGGTCTGAAAGAAGACGGAGGACCCTTCGGCAGGCTCAGGGCAAGCTAGACGGTGGACGGATGCTGTGAATATCTCAAGATGGTCTGATGAACTCCCTCCCCTTAAGTTTTCAAGAGCTTGATCGCGGTCATCAAGCCCATAATGAAAGACACCAAAACCATAATAGTTGCCATTTCCCAGGTAATCATATGTGCCTCCCAAGTTACAGACCCTGAAGGTCTCGAAGACCTTCAGGGTCTAATAGTCATGCGGGGCATTCTATCGCTCTCTGAAACGAGCGTCCACGCCGTGTGCGGGCGACAACGATGCGCCCGCCACGCCGGAATCGCACAATGGACATGGGTGAGGTAAAATTACCTCCGCTGGTCTTAAAGTGCATCAACTCGGACCTGGTAACCCGGAGGCTAAAATTCTGAATGAAGACGTTTGAAACGCACGGATGGGTTCACCCGATTTCATTGGCGTATGTCCCCGGGAAACCGAACCTCGCCTTGGAGCAAGCGACGCAGGTCTTGTTGGAGTGGATGAAGTCCTTTGGCTGCACGCTAGAGGCCCAGCCGACGAATACCACCGACTTGATTATCACGACGGCTTCTTTTGGGGATCCGGTGGACCGGGATCAGGCCCTGCTCTTTCATGCCAAACGCCTCTATCGGCTCAGCCATCGTCCGACCGTATTAACTTTAGTAGCAATTGAGGAAGTCGAGTATCAAAAATGGCTGGAACATTTTGCGGAATTAGCCCGCCAGCCGGAAGGCGCCAATTTGGATGAGCAATTTCCCGGCTTAGGCCCGCGGGCGGTCGAGGTGATGGTGCAGCAAGCCAAGCGCGGCGGGCCGGAAGTGGCGCTGGGACGTTTTCTGCAATCCCAAATGAAAAGTGTCCGGGTGGTGGCCTTGAGGACCGACCCACAAGGCCAACCTCGCTGGGCCGTTCATTTCGACCTGGCCGGCGCGCATCCGGTGACAGACGCCTCGGATTTAGCCGTCTTTGCGCGCGAGATTGGTTTGCAAATCCTCGCCGCGGCCTGCGCGCATGAAGTAGACCACCACGATTATTTTCCGGAGCCGGTGCCGCAAGACCTGTGGGATAAGTTGAGCACGCCGGATACCATGATCCAGGCCGGAGTCATGTTCACCGAATACGGATTCTTCACGACGCCGGTTTATATTGAAAAACTCTTGGGCTATCGCGGGATTGGAGATGCGATTAGCGCGCAGTATAGCGAGGGCTGCTACGCCGTCTTTGAGCCGGAGATTCCCGGCCTGATTTCCACCGCCACGGGCAGCTCGCGCTTAGTGGATAAACGTTTGATCAGCCGCTCGGACCAGGCCATCATCCTGGGGGTGAAGCCGGATCGGGACGGAGCGATTGTGCGCCCGGTGGCCGGAATGGAAAGGGTGGTGCCCTCGGTGGAGGCGGTGGAGATGATGGGGGTGTGCGAGGCGGTCCCCAGCCATCTCCACACGAATTCCCGAGGTGAGCAACTACGCATTCCGAACGTGCGCGCCATTTTGCACGGCCATTTGGGCGTGTCAACTTTCAAGCCGGAGTACGTGGAAAGCGTGAGCCTGGACGCGCCGTATTACACCCACCTGGTCTCGTGCGGCACCGGCGCGCTGGCGCAGGGAACGGCCGCGGCGTTCGCGCGTTCGGCCGCGCTGCGGGACCTCAACGACCCGCGCGGCGTGATCTTCTTGGAGCAGCCGGGCCATGGCGTCGTCGTCGTGGAAAAATGGGTGGAAGGGAAAGCGCCGTTTGAAACCATCCGTGAATACCTGGATGCCGGTCACTTGAAAATCACCCTGGCCGTTCCGCAAGGCGCGGTGCAGTGGGAGCAAGTGACTTTGCCGGATGGTCAGGTTGTGATGCAGAAGGCGGCGGATCTGGTTAAAGTCTGAGAGAAGAGCGTACACGGATTGCACGGAAAGAGCCGGATACCACGGAAACCAATTAAAAAAATCCGTGACATCCGCGGTTTTTTCCCCGTGTAATCCGTGTACAAGTTTTAATGGTAATCAAACATCACCTTGATTGGCTGGCTCCCCGCTTTGCTCATCGAAGTCGCAACAGCCTGCTGGTAATCCTCAAACCGGAAGCGGTGCGTAATCAGACCCTCCCCGCGCACTTGGCCGGCTTTCATTAACTCAATCACCCGCTCATACGTGTGACACCGGCGGCCCTGCCATTCTTCAATCCCGTGGCTGTTCGAACCGATCAAGTCCACTTCCTGATACCAAACTGGATTCAAGTCAACCTGTGTTCGCGCCAACTTGACTCCCACCAGCACCACGGTGCCTCCGGCGCGCGCCCAGCGCAAGCTATCCTCAATCGTCGTGCTTGACCCGACACAATCGTAAATTACATCGAATCCGCCCAGCAGCATCCCTTTGTTCATCGGCGCGGAATAAAACTTTGCCCCGGTAATCTTCGCGGCGGCGGTATAACCCTCGCGTCGGCTCAGAATCTGATCCGCGCCCAAACGTTTAGCGGCCTCGGCTTGATGCGGATATTTCGCCAGCACGGTGATGTGGCAATCCGGGCACATGGCGCGCACAACCTGAACCGTGAGCAAGCCGATGATGCCGGCGCCCACCACCAAGACATGTTCCCCGGATTTAGGGGGCCGGCGCAGAACGGCGCGCATCCCCACGGATGTCGGCTCGACCAGCGCCGCTAAATCATCCGAAAGGTCCGGTGGGACTGGGAAGACCTCGGTCTCGTGCGCGGTGTAGCCATCGCCCCAACCGCCGCCGACTCCGCGCGGGCCGATGTTCGCCGAGGCGTTCTCGCACAAGCAGAAATCGCCTTGGAGGCAGAAGGAGCAAAGCGGTTCGATTTCCTGACTCCGGCAATTCGCGCCGAGGAAGCGCGTGTCCATGATCACGCGGTCGCCGGGCTTGAAACGCATGACGCCGGGGCCGACCTCCGTGACCTGGCTCACGACTTCGTGTCCCAAATAGAATCGCTGATTGCCCGGCAGCGCCGCCGGCCCCACTCCCGGGTCCACATGGACGAGCAAAAGCGACAGGTCGCTGGCGCAAATCCCGCATTGAAGATTTTTTACTTTCAACCAGCGTGGGCCGGGCAGGGACGGTTCGGGCAGGTCGGTGACAGAGGCCGGGCTGATAGGCGTCCAGCACACACCCGGCCAGACTTCGCCGAGTGTTTTTACCGCGAGCATTTTGGGGATGATCTTATCTACATAGATCGCGCGCATTGTGTTTTCTCGTGGAAGTGAGGATTTGTCTTGAGCGGCAATGATACTGCAAAACGCGCGATCTTGTTACAAGGAGGAAAAGAATTATCACGAATACCGCGAATAGGCGGAATGGCACGAATAAACCCAAAATGTTTTTATTCGTGCCATTCGCGCGGTCTTTGCGGTTCGTGCCATTCGTGATTAAGTCTGAAGTTACTCGTACCTCAACGCCTCAATCGGTCGTAAGCGCGAAGCCCGGAACGCGGGATAGATGCCGAAGATCACACCCACCAGTGCGGTGATGGTGAAGGCGATGATGATTGAACTGAGTGTCACCTGCGCCTGGATAATATTCGCTGCCGTCACGATCGCCGCGATCGCCGCCCCCAGGCTAATCCCCAAGAGTCCGCCGATAAACGTCAGCATCACCGTTTCGATGAGAAACTGCAAGAGAATTGTCCGGCGCTTCGCGCCCACTGCTTTGCGCAACCCGATCTCGCGCGTGCGCTCGGTGACGGAGACCAGCATGATGTTCATCACACCGATCCCGCCTACAAAAAGCGAGATGACGCCGATGAATCCGAGGAAGGTCGTCAGCGTAGCCGTGATGACGCCCAGCACATCGAGAAAGGCGGCTTGGCTGAAGACAGTGAAATCGGGATCGTCGCTGAGTTTGAGATCGTGCTCTCGGCGCATGATGCGCTCCACCTGCACCATCACATCGTTGACCACCTCCGGACTCGCCGCCGACATTGAAATATCGGTCACGCGCCGCTTGCCATTGATCGCGGCGGTCGCGCCGAAGAGTTTCTCATAGCCGGTCTCGAGGGGAACGGTGACGAGTTCATCCTGGCTCCCGAACCCCCCGGAGCCTTTGATTTTGAATACGCCGATCACTTGAAAGGGCACGCCGTTGATCTTGACGGTGCGCCCGACCGGGTTCAGGCCGTGGAACAGGTCCTTAGCGGTTTGCCCCCCGAGCACGGCCACGCGGGCTTTGACGGCGCTCTCGTTTTCGGTGAAGAAGCGCCCGTACTCAATCTCGTAAGCGCGGACGCGCGGAAACGCCGGTGCGGTGCCCATCACCGACACATCCACTGAATCAGTGGAATAGACTACCGTGAATGAACTCTGGAAGGTGGGAACAATTAAAGGGACATTTTTCAGCGAACGGGCGAGTGCCTGGTAGTCCGAGTAATATAGGATTGCCGGCCTCTCTGTCCCAGGCGGTCCGTTATTACCTTGATCAAAGGAGCCCCCAATGACCGTGACTAAGTTCGCGCCGATGCCCTGCACTTGTTGGGTGATGCTGGCCGTCGCGCCGTTCCCAACCGCCATCAGCGCGACCACCGCTCCCACGCCAATGATAATGCCCAGCATCGTCAGGCCCGAGCGAAGTTTGTTCGCCGCGAGCGCGCGCAGAGCAATTCGGAAATTTTCTGAGAAGTTCATGGTTGCCTCTATATCTCCAGGAACTGAAGGAACTCAAGGAACTTGAGTTCTCTTAGATACTAATGCTCCTTTAGTTCCAGGAACTGAGGGAACTCAAGGAATTGAAGGAACTTGAGTTCCCCCAAGTTCCTTCAGTTCCCCTAAGTTCCTTGAGCTTCTGGCATGTGTACCAGCGCTGTTTCACTCGGCCTCGGTGTCCCCGCTTCAATTGGCTTATCTACTTTCTCGTCGCCGGCTATTTGCCCGTCGGCTAGGCGGATGACGCGTTCCGTATGCCGGGCGATGAAGGGGTCGTGGGTGACGTAAATCACCGTCAGCCCCAGTTCACGATGCAGCCGCTGGAACAGGCGCATGATTTCCGTCCCGGTCTTCGAGTCCAGGTTGCCGGTCGGTTCATCGGCGAGCAGGATGGCAGGGCTGTTGACCAACGCGCGAGCAATCGCTACGCGCTGCTGCTGACCACCGGAGAGTTCGTTGGGGCGGTGATTCATCCGCTCGCCCAGGCCCACAATCCGCAGCGCCTCTTCGGCCCGCTCGCGCCGTTCGCGCCCGTGCACGCCGCCATAGGTGAGCGGCAGCATCACGTTCTCTAAAGCGCTGGTGCGGGCGAGTAGATTGAACTGCTGAAACACAAAACCGATTTTGTGGCTGCGCACATCGGCCAGTTGATTGTCGCTCAGGCTCTCGACGTTGACTCCGTCCAAACGATAGCTGCCGCTCGTCGGCACATCCAGGCAGCCCAAGATCGCCATCAACGTGCTTTTGCCGGAACCGGAGGGGCCCATAATCGCCGACATCTCACCCTTCTCGATCCGCAGGCTCACGCCGTCGAGCGCGCGCACCTCGCCCTCGCCCAGGCGATAAACTTTGGTCAGGTTTTCTATTTCGATCATAGTTATAATCCTTCGGTCATTGCCCGCGCCCTGAGCCCTGAGCTTGTCGAAGGGTCGAAGGGCGCAGGCTTCGACAGGCTCAGCCCGCGCCTATCCCGGTCCAAAGGGCGAAGGGCTCAAGGGATGCGGCTCCACGACCTGCACTTTATCTCCCACCTTCAGGTCCCCGGTCACCACCACCAAGTCCTCCTGAAGTTCGCCGCTGACCACGTTGACCCGTTCCAGTCCGCCCCCAAATTTAACGCGGTTGACGAACTCACCCTGATCATCCAGTTGAACGGCATCCAGCGGCACGGCGAGCGCGCCCTCGATTACTTCCGTAATGATGTTCGCGTTGGCCGTCATGCCTAACAACACGCGCGGGTCGGTCTGAGTCAAATCCACGCGCACGGTATATTTCACCAGCCCTTGCACCGTCGAGCCGACCGGGTTGACTTGCGACACAGCGCCGGGCAGGCTAAGGTCGGACAGCGAGTCGAGGGTGATCGTCACCTGGTCACCTACTTTAATCTGGCCCACATCGGACTCGTCTATGGAGACATCCACATGCAGCCGGGATTGATTCGCTAAAACGACGGCCGGCTGGGTGGCCGAAACCGCGTCCCCCGGCTGATAGTTGACGACCAGAATTTTTCCGTCAAAGGGCGCTTTGATTGCCAGCGAGTCGACGACGGCTTGCGCGGCCTGCACCTTGGCGGTGGCCGAAGTGATGTCTTTGGGATCGGCCCCGTTCACGAGCTTGTTCAATGTGTCTTGCGCCTCGACGAGCGTCGCTTGGGCGACTGCTAGATTTGCCTCGGCTTGCGCGCGCCGCGTGGCAGAGGCGCCGCCTTGCGCGGCTTGCAGGTTGCCCTGGGCCGTGTTGAGATTCTTTTGCGCATCGGTGAGCGTGTTGGCGTCTCGGGCCTGGGCTTGCTGGAAACCATACAGCGTCGTTTGATAATTCTCGGTCGCGTGCTCGTAAGCCTCTTGCGCGTTTTTCAGCCGGTCGAACTGCCCGCCGTAGCCTGGATACTGGGCATCGAGCGCTTCGATGGTGTTCACGGCATTGGTCGCGTTGGTTAGCGCCTCCGAGGCGGCGTCCAGGTTGGTCTGGAAATTGGTGATCTCGGCGTTTTGCTGCGCGGCCGTGAGCGTTTGTTGAGCGCGCTGATATTGATCAGTATAGAAGGCGACATCGGGCGCGGCCGCGTTGCGTTGTGCGCGCTGCGCGTCCTCCAAAGCCTTCTGCGCGTCCGCTGCCGCCTTCTGCGCGTTGGCGATCATCAAGGCCGTGGGATGAAGCAGATCGTCGAGCGCTTGCTGCGCATCAATTAAATTGGATTGGGCCTGGATCACATCTGCGGGCGCGCTGAGGGGATCGAGTTTCAGCAGCACGTCACCGGCTTCGACCTGATCCCCGACCTTGACGTTTACCTCGGCGACGGTGCCAGTCGTTTTCCAGAGCAGCGCGGTGGATTGCTGTGCAGCGATCGTGCCCGAGGACTCGACCGAGCTAATGGCGGTGATGCTCGTGACTTCCGCTGTTTTCAAATCGCCTTGGGCTTTTTGGCGCGCGGCGACCGCGCTGGCGGTGACGACTCCGCCGCAGATGAGCAGGAGCACCAACCCGCCCAGAATCCACCAAAATGGACGAATTTGTTTTAGTTTTGACATAGCCTTTTCTCCTTCATGATGGTCAGGCGGGATCATAACATGGTTGTATGAAGAAATTGTGAAGAGTTTAAAGGGAAATTTGGCCTATCCTTCCGCCATCTATCAATAACACCTCCGCCGAAGGGTTTGTGACAAGCGGATGGGGTCTCAAGCGGATGGGCGTCTCAAGCGGATGAGAAACGGATAAACGGAGCGAAACGGATGGCCGCATCCGTTCTCATCCGCTTATCCGTTTCCTATCCGTTTGAAGCCTCCTCACCTATAATCCCACCTGCCACTTTCCACTTTCCACCTGCTATGTCGAATCAGCTTTCACTGCCGCCAGACCCGCCTCCCCCGGATGAGAGTGGAATCACCCTGCAGGCCAACGCCATCAATGTCAGTGGCGATGTCGTTAAGCGCGACAAGATCACTCATAACATCACCAACATCATCCACAAAGCCTTCCTTGGCGGAGCGAACGAGGAGCGTGACCGCCGCAACCGGCGCATCATGCTCGACAAGGTGCGCACCTTCTGGGTCAAAGGCGTGTTGGAGCAATCACTGCACGGCGCGGCGCTGATTGAGCTTGGGATGGAATACAAGCCGGACGCGGTGCAGTATCCGTGGAACACCGTCTTGCAACGACCGGATCACTCGCCCCAATCATTGCCGCAAGGCGCAAAGATGATTGAAGTCTTTGATCAGGAAGGCGGCGAACTACTTATCCTGGGCGCGCCCGGCTCCGGCAAAACGACAATGCTGATTGATTTAGCCCGCGACCTGATCGCCCGCGCGGAGCAAGACGAAACGCTGCCGATCCCGGTCATGTTCAACCTTTCGTCATGGGCAGAGAAACATCCTCCACTGGCCGAGTGGCTCGTTGAAGAACTCAGCTTTCGCTATGATGTTCCCAAGAAAGTCGGCAAGGCGTGGATTGAAAAAGATCAAGTTCTCCCGCTGCTCGATGGGCTGGATGAAGTGAAACTTGAGCAGCGCGCGGCGTGTGTTGAATCCATCAATAACTTCCGCAAGGAACACTTGATACATCTCGCCGTGTGCAGTCGCCGCGCGGAGTATGAAGCGCTGCGCGCCCAACTCCGCCTCCAGAGCGCGATTGTCTTGCAGCCGCTCACGCGCGAACAGGTTGACTCTTACCTGGAAAGCGCGGGTGAGCACTTGGCCTCCGTGCGTGCTTTCCTCCAGCGCGACGCGGCGCTGCAAGAGTTGGCCGAGTCGCCGCTGATGTTGAGCATCATGGTGCTGGCCTATCGAGATTTGGACATGAGCAGCTTGCCAGCGCTCGACACGCCAGAGAAACAACGCCAGCACTTGTTTGACACATATATTCAGCGCATGTTCGAGCGTCGAGGCGCTGACAAACGCTATACGCTGCAACAAGTTACTCACTGGCTCTCTTGGCTTGCCCGGAGGATGGTTGAGCACGAGCAGACCACCTTTTATCTGGAACGGATGCAGGCGGATTGGTTGTCTAAACGATCACAGCGATGGGTTTATGCTATGGCCATTGGACCAATCTTTGGGTTCCTGAGTGGGGTGGTCTTTGAGCTAGTGGGTGGGCTGTTTGGTGGATTAGGGGTTGTACTTGTTCGTGGAATGCCCGTTGGCGGACTTGTGGGTGGGCTGGTTGGTGGATTGCTGGGTGAGATTTTAGAAATAAAAGCTGTTGGGACGGTACGCTGGTCATGGCAAGAGGGAATAAAAGGCGGACTGTTCGGAGGTTTGGGCGGTGGACTGATTGTTGGACTGCTGCATGGTGGGCTGAGCGATGGGCTGGGCTTTGTACTGGTCGGTGCGATGTTAGCTGGGTTCTTAGCTGGACTAAAGATTGGTGATGAAATGGAAACAAAAACTATTCCCAACCGAAAATTATGGAGATTTGTTCTAAAGGCTATCCTAAGTGGGCTAGTAGGTGGGTTGATTGCTGGGTTAGTCAGTGGGCTGGTTGGCGGTGGGCTGATCGTTGGCTTGATCGTTGGCTTAGTCACTGGGATGATAGGTAGAATTTCAGAAATAAAAGCTATTGAGACGGTGAGCTGGTCATGGCAAGATGCAATAAAAGGTGGGGTGTTAGGTGGACTGGCGGGTGTGCTGGTTGTAGGACTAGCCTTCGGGTTGCTCAGTGAGTTAAACGGTGGTTCGCTGTTTAATGGGCTAGTTGTTTGGTTATTCCTTGCAGTCTTCTTTGGACTGATGATGGGGCTCTTAACTGGGCTAAAGATCGGTGATGAAATAGAAACGAGGACTATTCCGAACCAGGGAATACGGAGTTCAATTCGAAATGCGATTCTAAGTGGATTGATCCTGGGGGTATTCTTGGGACCCGGTGGTGTGCTGGTCGTTGCGGGCATCTATGGCGGGGCTGTATTTGCCCAACACTTTATCCTATGTCTCGTTCTTTATCTAAACGGCTCCATCCCTCTCAACTACGTCCGCTTCCTTGACTACTGCGCCGAGCGCATCTTCCTCCGCAAAGTCGGCGGCGGGTATATTTTTGTGCATCGGTTGTTGATGGAACACTTTGCGGGGTTGGAATCACTGAAGCACTGAAGAAGGGCTGAAGGCACTGAAGAAGATGAGAACACCGCTTTTTCAGTGTTTTCATCTTCTTCAGTGTTCTCAGTGATTCCAAGACTACTGCGCCGAGCGCATCTTCCTCCGCAAAGTCGGCGGCGGGTATATCTTTGTGCATAGGCTGCTTATGGAACACTTTGCTGGAATGGAACGTGACTCGTGATGCGTGACTCGTGACTGATGAAGGTCACGCATCACGGGTCACGAGTCACGCGCTCTTCCCTCATCTCCCCTCTTCAACATGAACCCTCTCTCCAATCTTCGCGTCGTAGAACTAACTGAGGCTCTCGCCGGTCCCTACTGCGCCATGCTGTTGGGTGATCTTGGCGCGGATGTGATTAAGATTGAGCGGCCCGGCGCGGGGGATCAGAGTCGGCGGTGGGGGGCGCGGTTGCCGAATGATGAGAGCGCTTACTTCTGTTCCACGAATCGCAACAAACGGAGTTTGACGCTCAATATTCAATCCGCTGCCGGGCGGGAAGTGATGCAGAAGCTTCTCGTCACCGCGGATGTGCTCCTGTGCAATCTTCCGCGTGAAGATAGCTTCCGGCGCGCGGGCTTGGAGTTTGCGACCCTGCACGCGAAATTTCCACACCTGATTTGCGTCTCCATTACTGGCTATGGACATACCGGCCCCAATGCCGGTCGTCCAGGCTACGATCTCGTCGCGCAGGGCGAGGCGGGGCTGATGTCCATCACCGGAACGCCGGAGTCTGTGCCCATGCGCTATCCTATTCCCCTCGCGGATATGACGACCGGCCTGTACGCGACCATCGGCATCCTGGCGGCGCTGCGCACGCGTGATCAAACGGGGCAGGGGCAGTTCGTTGATTTGAGTCTGCTCGAATCGCAAGCGGCTTACCTGACGGTTTTGGCCGGTGATTTTTTTGCGACGGGGCAACCCCCGCGTTTGCTGGGGAACGCACATGCGGGCATTATCCCGTATCAGGTGTTCCACACCGCAGATAAAGATGTCGTCATCGCCATCGGCTCAGACCGGCTATGGACACAATTCTGTGCGGTGCTCGGCCTCGGGCCGGACGTGCGCGACGATCCGCACTTCGCGACGAATCAGGCCCGGTTGCGAAATCGCGCGGAGGTGGTTGAGATCGTGCAGGCGCGGCTTGTGCAGATTCCGTCCGCTGAACTGCTTCCGAAGCTCACGGCGGCGGAGATTCCCTGCGGGCCGATCAACACCGTCCCGGACATCCTCGAGGACGCGCACTACCTCCAAAGGGGGAACATCATCGTCCAAACGCACGCCCGCGCGGGCGCGGTTCGTTCCATCGCCAATCCCGTTCGACTCACAGACACGCCGCCCACCTATCGCTTACCACCCCCGGCCTTAGGCGAGCACACCGAGTCGATTCTTCAGGAGTTGGGCTATTCGCCTGAGGAGATTGATAAGTTGAGAGGGGGAAGGGACGTTTAGTCACTCCCTGCCAACTTTCACTCTCAGTACTTCACGAAAGCATCCTGAGCGGAGCGGCGGGTCCTGAGCGGAACGCAGTGGAGCCGAAGGATTCCGCCGCGCAGTCGAAGGAGCGTCTCAGATGTAAAACGGCTTGTTTTCAGGCCCGAATCGCGCCCTTCGACTGCGTTCCGCAAAAAGCGCGGAACTCCGCTCAGGGTGCTTGCTCTTTTTCGTGATCTACTGACTCTAGATTGACGCCTGTGTGCCAAGATGCTACACTTTCCGAAAGTATGACTATTGATATTTCGATGAAAGTAAACTAGGAGCCTCCTATGGCAACTCAATTGATTCGTGTCCAAGATAAGGGCCAAGTCACGCTCCCGCGCGCGATCCGCGAAAAGCTGCACCTGAAGAAGGGGGATTTAGTCACATTTGTCGAAACCGAGAAGGGCATCATCGTGCAGCCGGTCCAGGTCATCATTGATTCCGCGCTCGATGCGATTGGCGAAGAATTGCGTGAGAAAGGGGTCACATTGGATGACTTGATGGAGCAAGGCCGGAAGGTTCGGGGTGACCTGCTTCAGGAATTCTATGGCCTCAAGCCGTCCCGCAAGAAACGGGCATGATCCGCTTCTTTCTCGATACCCGTGTGTTATTTGCCGCCGTTCATTCTTCCACCGGGCATGCCCGAGATATTCTCAAGACGGCTGAAAGTGAAGAGGTCGTTTTAGTTACCAGTAAGTATGTGTTGGCGGAAGCGCGGCGCGTTTTAGTAGATAAATCTCCCCAGCGGTATCCGGTGTTCGACTACTTGATGACCACGCTCCCCTGGGAAATGGTGGACCCGACGAAGGGGCAGGTGTTAGCCGCGGCCAAGTACGTGGAGGATATCAACGACGCACCGATTATCGCGGCGGCGCGAAAAGCGAAGGTCCAGGCCCTCGTGACGTTTGATAGAAAACATCTCTTGGGAAAGCCCGCTATCGCAACCTACTTGCGGGCAAAAGTATTGACGCCGCGCGAGGCGTTGGAACTTCTCGCATGAATGTTATGATAATATACTTGCCTCTGCTCCCATTACTTCGCTAATGTCCAACATGAATGCTGATCTGATCAAGTCTTCCCCTCACTGGCTCCATTGGGCGCGGATGATTCAATCCGTGGCGCAGGTCGGCCTGATTTATACCGAGAGTCCCTACGACCGGGAACGCTATCAAAAGTTGCACGACTTGGCGCTGGAAGTTTTTGCCGTGCATACCGGCGAAGCGCCGGACATCATTGCCGGCTGGTTTGCAGCGCAGCCCGGTTACCCCACCCCCAAAGCGGACGTGCGCGGCGCGTGCTTCCGCGAGGGAAAGATTCTGATGGTGCAGGAGCGCTCGGATGGCCGTTGGTGTTTGCCGGGTGGTTGGGCCGACGTGGGCGATGTGCCCTCGGAAGCGGCAGCGCGCGAAGTGTATGAAGAGGCCGGTTTCGAGTGCGTCGCGCGCAAGATCATCGGCGTCTTCGATACCAATCGGGGTGGAGAGCCGCTCTCTGCTTTTCACGCCTTCAAAATCATCTTTCTGTGTGAGATCACCGGCGGCGGGCCTCAGCCGAATCACGAAATTTCGGCGGTGGACTTCTTTCCGCGCGAGGCGCTTCCCGCTCTCTCGATTCAGCGGACGTCGCCGAGGCAATTGGCGGAATGTTTCGCGCACGTGGATGATCCGGCTCGACTCGCGGCGTTTGATTGATAGGCCGTAACTGTTTATCACGAATAACACGAATGCGCTGCGAGCGAATGGCACGAATAAAATCTATTTTTCTATCTAGGATGCGCTTATGCTTATCACCAATGCAACTCTGATTACCTGTGAACCCCAAAACCGCGCGCTCGAGGACGACTCGCTGTTTATGGAGGGCGAGGGGATTGTGGAAACGCTCGTCACCTGGGAGCCGGAGAACCGCATCATCGAAAACGGCGCGCTGCTCTATGAAGGCGACCGGATTCTGGACATCGGTTCCACGCCTGAGCTGCTGAAAAAATATCCGCAAGCCGAGCGGCTGGAGGCGCGCGGGCAACTGGTGATGCCTGGTAACATTTGCGCCCACACGCATTTCTATGGCGCGTTCGCGCGCGGCCTCGCGCTGCCCGGCGACGCGCCCAAAGATTTTCCGGAAATTCTCGAACGGTTGTGGTGGAAGTTGGATAAAGCCCTGACGCTGGAGGATGTCCGCTATTCGGCGCTCGTCTGTTTAACGGATGCGATCAAGCACGGGACGACCACGCTGCTAGATCATCACGCCTCGTCGAACGCGATTGAGGGTTCGCTGGATGTCATTGCCGAGGCGGTTGATCAATCCGGCTTGCGCGCGGTCTTATGCTATGAAGTCAGTGACCGGGGTGGGCCGGAGAAGACGAAAGCCGGCATCGCGGAGAATGTGCGCTTCATCTACAAAACGCGTCAGGATAAAAATCCGCGTTTGGCCGCGACCTTTGGGCTGCAAGCTTCTTACACGCTCTCGGATCGGACACTGGAGACGTGCCGCGTGGAAGCGCCCGGCCTGACCGGCTTCCACGTGAGCGTCGCCGAGCACGAGCTAGATGAATACGACAGTCTGAAGCGCAGCGGAACGCGCGTGGTGGATCGGTTGCGGCAGCACAGTTTGCTGGGGCCGCACTCCCTCGCCGCGCATTGTGTTCATATTGATTATCGCGAAGCCGAACTGCTGCGCGAGACCGAGACGTGGGTAACGCATCAGCCACGCTCGAACATGAACAACGGCGTCGGCGCGGCGGATGTGGACGGGCTGCTGCGCTTGGGCCTGCGGGTGTGTTTGGGCAGTGATGGTTTCTCCAACGCGATGTGGGAGGAGTGGAAGGCGGCCTATCTCTCTCCCAAAGCGGCGCACCGTGACCCGCGCCGGGCGGATGGTTACACGATTGCGCGGATGGCCTTCCGTAACAATCCAGCCCTCGCCAATATTTTCTTTCCCACGGCCCACCTGGGCGTGCTGGCCCCGGGCGCTTTCGCCGATTTTATTTTCGTTGACTATCACCCACCGACGCCGCTCACGGCCAGTAACTTGCCCTGGCACATCCTCTTTGGTTTTGAAAGCTCAATGGTGACGACGACAATCTGCGGCGGGAAGGTGTTGATGAAAGACCGGCAGTTGCTCTTTCTGGATGAAGCTGCGATTACGGCCAAGAGCCGTGAGTTGGCGAAGAAGGTGTGGGAGAGGATTTAGGCCTCACCCCCGACCCCTTCGCGAAGCACCCTTTAGGACTCTCGAATCGGCATTTGCTATAGAAAGGAAAACGGTCATGTTTAAATTCAAAACACTCCTCAGGTCACTATTTTTTCTAATGCTGTCTTTCTTAATGTCAGGCGCGTTCTTGGTTGTTTCTTCTACGGGGAATCAGATTCAGACCGTTCAGGCCTTGAATAATGGACTCGCCCAGGTGCCTTACATGGGCTGGAATAGTTGGTATGCGTATGGCGAAAATATCAACGATACTAAAATTCGGCAAGCCGCGGATGCGATTGTTAGCAATGGCCTGAATACATTAGGCTATACCTACGTGGGGATTGATGGCGGCTGGTGGACCACCGGGGGCGGTGGCGGTCGCGATGCCAATGGCAACATCCTCCCCAATCCGACTTTCCCGAACATGGGCGCGCTCACGGCCTACATCCATAGCAAAGGCTTGAAGGCGGGAACCTATACCGATACGGGCAGTTCGGGCTGTGGCACCGCCTTCGGCAGCTACGGGCATCAACAGCAGGACGTCAATCAGTTTGCGGCCTGGGGGTTCGATCTGTTGAAGGTTGATCACTGTGGTGGGAATCCGCAAACGGGCAGCACGGCGACGGAGTACGCTTACTGGCGGGATGTCATTGCCAACAATAGCAGCCAACGCAGCATTGTGTACAACATCTGCGAATGGGGTGTCAACACTCCCTGGGTGTGGGGGCCGGCCACTGGCAATTCGTGGAGAACCGGTGGGGATATTAGTTTCGATTCTGGGCACGTTAATCCTTTCTTCCGCGTCAGTTGGGCGAGTGTGGTAGGAAACTTTGATGCCAATAACCATCCTAGCTCTGCCGGGCCGGGCGGGTGGAATGACCCAGATTATCTGTTGATCGGCGGTTTTGGATTAACCGCGACAGAGGAACAATCTTATTTCAGCATGTGGGCGATTCAGGCGGCTCCACTGATCCTGGCGACTGATGTCACCAATATGACTCAGGCGACTAAAAATACCATCATGAACAACGAAGTTATTGCGATAGACCAGGATCCGCTGGGTAGACAAGGTATCTTGGTGCGGGAAGACACTGCTGGGTTGCAGGTTTGGTCGAAGACGCTGAGTGGGACCGGCGTCCGGGCTGCGTTGCTGCTCAATCGGAATGCGTCCGCGGCGAATATGACCGTGAATTGGACGGATCTCGGATTGCAAGGCGGGAACGCGACGGTTCGCAATCTGTGGACAAAAACCAATCTGGGCACGCTGTCCAATGGCTATACCATCAGTGTCCCCTCGCACGGTGTCGTTATGCTCAAAGTGACGGGGACTGAACCTCCACCAACGCTAACCATTCCTCAATCGCAAATGAGCGCGACGGCGACAAGCTATCACGTAGGGCATGAACCCAGCAAAGCGCTGGACGGCAACTCGACGAGTATGTGGCACACGGAGTGGACTCCACTGGCGGCATTGCCCCAGTCCATCACGCTGAACTTGGGTGGCTCCTACAACCTCACCAAGTTGCGCTACCTGCCCCGCGATGGCACCGACGGATATGCCAATGGCCGCATTACTTCATACAATATCTATGTCAGCACGAACGGCACCAACTTTGGCTCCCCCGTTGCCAGTGGTACCTGGTTGAATAGTGCCGTCGAAAAGAGTGCGACCTTCCCGGCGGTCACCGCGTCTTATATCCGCCTGCAAGCCCTGCAAGGCGTCAATGGCTTTGCCTCGGCGGCCGAGATCAACGTCGAGTATCAAACCCTAACCCCCATTCCCCAATCGCAAATGAGTGCGACGGCGACGAGCTATCATGTGGGGTATGAACCCAGCAAAGTGCTGGACGGCAACTCGACGACGATGTGGCATGCAGAGTGGAGTCCGCTGGCGCCCTTGCCCCAGTCCATCACGCTGAACTTGGGCGGTTCTTACACGATCAAGCGGCTGCGCTACCTGCCCCGCAATGGCCTCGATGGGTATGCCAATGGCCGGATTACTTCGTACAATATCTATATCAGCACGAATGGTACAACCTTTGGTTCTCCCATTGCCAGCGGTACCTGGGCGAATGATGCGCTCGAAAAGAGTGCGATCTTCGCGGCGATCACCGCGTCTTATATTCGCCTGGAAGCCGTGCAAGGCGTCAATGGGTTTGCCTCGGCGGCCGAGATCAATGTTGATAGATGACGTAGAAAGAAGGTAAAGCTTTGTTTCCCACTCTCGCCATCCTCGGCGGCACCGGCAAAGAAGGCTCAGCCCTCGCGTTGCGTTGGGCGACAGCCGGCTATCCCATCATTCTCGGTTCGCGCTCGGCGGAGCGGGCCGCGCAGACAGCAACGGAACTCAATGCGCAATTGGGCCAAGACAATATCCGGGGGCTAGATAATGAAGCGGCGGCGCGGGAGGGGAACATCGTCATCCTCACCGTCCCGCCGGACGCGCAAGTCAGCATCCTCGACGGGGTGAAGTCAGCGCTCGCTGGAAAAATTCTCGTAGACGCTACCGCGCGGGTGGATGCCAAAGACCCGCGACCACCTGAGGGCAAAGCGTCCGCGCGGGCGGCACAGGACTTGCTCGGGCCGGAAGTGCGCGTCGTCGCGGCTTTCCAAAATGTTCCGGCGCATGCCTTGAAGAAGCTGGATCACGAATTGGAGAGTGATGTGCTGGTGTGCAGCGACGATCCCGATGCCCGCGCCGAAGTCGTGAAGCTAGCCGAGGCCGCCGGGATGCGGGCTTACGAAGCCGGTGGTTTAGATAACGCGCTGGTGGTCGAAGGCTTGACCGCGTTAATCATTTCCATCAACAAACGCTACAAATCCAAAACGGGCGGGATTCGAATTTCCGGGGTGGAAAGAACCGGGAACTGAAGGAACTTTATGAAGTGACTCGTGAGGCGTGACTCGTGAGGTTCACGTATCACGAGTCACGCCTCACTTCTTTCCCTCAGTTCCCTGAGTTCCTTCAGTTCCTTGATCTCTTCCAAAATGTTGTCTCAACTCATGCTCACCGCTCTGCCTCATATTCCCCTCGTCCAAGTCGGTGACGACCTCGCTGCGCTGATCCTCGCTGGGTTGAACGCCGCGCAGATCACGCTCACTTCCGGCGATGTCATTGTCATCGCGCAGAAGATTGTTTCCAAGGCCGAGGGCCGATTGCTGAATTTGGCTGAGATCACGCCTTCCACCCGCGCGGCTGAACTGGCCGCGATCACCGAGAAAGACCCGCGTTTCGTCGAAGTCGTCTTATCCGAATCAAAAGAAGTCCTGCGAACGCGGCTGAATACCCTCATCGTCGAGCATCGGCTGGGGTTCGTGTGCGCCAACGCCGGCGTAGATCGCTCCAACATCGGGCCGTATCCGGAAGGCGAAGCGGAGTATGTTCTGTGCCTGCCACTCAATCCGGATCAGACTTGTCAAACGTTGCGGGCGCGGCTGCAAAGTGACACGGGCGCCGATGTGGGCGTTATTATCAACGACTCGCATGGACGGGCCTGGCGCACCGGAACGGTCGGCGTCGCGCTCGGCGTCGCGGGTTTCCCGGCGCTGCTCGACCTGCGCGGCCACCCGGACTTGTTCGATTACACGTTGCAAATCACGCAAATCGGTTTAGCGGACGAACTCGCCGCTTCGGCCTCGCTGCTTATGGGCCAAGCCGACGAAGGTCGTCCGGTCATCCATGTGCGGGGGGTGCCGTATCCTTTTCGGGAGGGCAATGCGCAGGAGTTGGTGCGGCCGAAGGAAATGGATTTGTTTAGATGAAGCGACGAAGGACCAAGGACGAACGACGAAGGAAAGAGAGCCTTCTTCGTCGTTCGTCCTTCGTCATCAAGAACTATGTCTATCAAAATTATCGAAGAACCCATTACGGCGCTTTCAGCGTATGGCAAAGTTTCCATTGCCTTCCTGGTGTCATGTCGACTGCGAATTGAACCCGTGGCTGGTGGGCTAGGGGGATTTAAATTAAGCGAGGAAAAGGTCGAACCGCCTTACATCAAAGACTATGATCAAAATCGTGATGAGGGTCCCACGCGTTGGGCGAAACAGTGGGATATTTCAAATTGGGGAGTCTTATCGGCTTTTGATGAAGCTCAGCGAGTAGGTGGCGCCGTCGTGGCCTGGAACACGCCGGGCGTTCACATGCTCGAGGAGCGAGTTGATCTGGCCGTGCTGTGGGATATTCGGGTTGATCCGGGGTATCGTGCTCAAGGGATTGGTTCCCAACTGTTTGCTAAGGTAGTTGAGTGGAGCCGCCATCACGGCTGCCGCTTACTCAAGATTGAGACTCAGAATAACAACACCGGGGCCTGTCGCTTTTACGCGCGGCAAGGCTGTGTCCTCGGCGGCATTCTCCGGTGGGCCTATCCCGACCTGCCGGAAGAAGTGCAGATGCTGTGGTATAAGACTTTGTAAGGACCAAGGATAAAGGACCAAGGGCCAAGGCGAAATCCCAAATCCCAAGCCCCAAATCCCAATGACCAACCACCAGCAGCCAGCGACCAACCGCCAACTACCAGCTACCAAATCACGAATCACGTGTCACGCATCACGAATACAAAAATCAAAGGAGAAAGAAATTCATGATCACCATCCCCGACAAATTCAAGCCCCTCCTCGAACGCGAGACCAAGGCCTTTGCCTTCCTCGCCCTCACGCTCTCAGATGGCTCGCCGCAAGTCACGCCGGTCTGGTTCGATTGGGACGGCACGCATATCATCATCAACACTGCGCGCGGACGGGTGAAGGATCGCATCTTGAAAAAGAAACCCAACGTAGCGCTGGCGATTGTAAATCCGTCCAATGCTTACAACTACATTCAGATTCGGGGGCGGGTAGACGGCGAAACTGAAGAAGGCGCTTACGACATGATCTGCAAGCTCAATGAGAAATATCATGGCAAGTACGAGTATCCCAAGTACCCCGGCGAGGTGCGCGTCACCTACACCCTCCTGCCGAAACGCCTTGCCACCATGGGCTAAGAGACTGTTGAAAAACGGCTGGTCACGCTCAAAGCCCGCGTCCGCGCGGGCGGAATGCTTTGAAAACGCCCGCGCGGACGCGGGCTAAGAGCAATTATTAGACAGGCTCTGAGTTGGACGCCGTCACCGATCTCCATCAAATCATCCACTCGCGCCGCTCCATCCGCCGTTATGCGGCGACATCCGTGCCCCGTGAAGTCGTCGAGCGCTTGTTGACCGCGGCCGTTTGGTCACCGTCCGCGCACAATCGCCAGCCTTGGCGTTTTGCGGTGTTGACCGAAGCCTCCACCAAAGAACGACTGGCGCGAGCGATGGGCGATAAACTGCGCGCCGACCGCTTGACCGATGGCGACCTGCCCGCTGTGGTGGAACAAGATGCCGCGCGCTCGTATGCGCGTATCACGGAAGCGCCGGTTGCCGTCCTCGCCTGTCTCACCCTCGCGGAGATGGACAGCTACGCGGATGAGCGCCGCGCGCGCGCGGAATATCTCATGGCCGTGCAGAGTGTCGCCATGGCGCTGCAAAATCTCCTCCTCGCCGCGCACGCCGCAGGCTTAGGCGCGTGCTGGATGTGCGCGCCGCTCTTCTGTCCCGCCGTCGTGAGGGAAGCGCTCGCGCTTCCGATGGATTGGGAAGCGCAAGCCTTAATCACGCTGGGTTATCCGGCCAGCGCGGGCAAGCCGGCGCAACGCCAGCCGTTGGGAAATGTGACTCTCTGGCTATGAAATGGATTCGGGACACTCAAGCGAAATTAGGAACGAACCCGTATTGTCGCTATCTTCTGATTAACAGTATCGTTTCTCTGTTTCTCCTGACCTTCGTCGGCATTGGATACATCTTCATCTGGCAAGCGTTGCCGCATGCCTTATTAGCCATCGCCCCGTTCAACCCTTGGGCCGTTAGCGCGCTGAACTGGTTGGGCTGGCCCACCGAGAACATCGAAAAACTAAGCACAGCCAAAGGCTCTATCTTCTGGATCTTCATCGGAATGCAGCTGTTGCGGCTAATCATCTTTCTCTGGATTGGATTCTTTCTGATCGCCAACGCCAACTTTAGCTTAATGAGTCTCCTCTTCATGTCAGCGAGGCAATGATGAACTCCATCGTCGCCTTCGCCGGCGGAGTCGGGGGCGCAAAGCTGGCTCACGGTCTCGCGCAAGTCCTCGCGCCCGAGCAATTAACCATCATCGTCAACACCGGCGATGACTTCGAGCACCTCGGCCTGCACATCTCGCCGGACCTCGACACCGTCATGTATACCCTCGCCGGATTGGCGAATCCCGAAACCGGTTGGGGCTTGGCCGGCGAAACCTGGAACTTTCTGGAAGCGCTCGGACGATTGAACAGCGAGACGTGGTTTCGGCTCGGCGACCGCGATCTTGCCACGCACATCGAACGCTCACGCCGATTGTGGGCCGGCGCGACGCTCACCGAAGTAACGCAAGCGTTGTGCGCCGCGTTGGATGTTCGCGTCAGCCTTTTGCCGATGACGGACGATGTACTGCGGACGATGGTCCAAACCGACGAGGGCGAACTGGAATTTCAGGAATACTTCGTCCATCAGCAGTGCCGACCGCGGGTGGGCGGGTTCCGTTTCGACGGGTTACAGGCCGCGGCCCCCTCGGCCGCCGTCGTCGCCGCGCTGGACAAAGCAGATGCGATCATCTTCTGCCCGTCGAATCCGTTTGTCAGCCTCGACCCCATTCTATCCCTGACGGATGTGCGTGAGCGTGTGCAGCAGAAGCGCGCCATTGCCGTCACGCCCATCGTCGGCGGACAAGCGCTCAAAGGACCGGCGGCCAAAATGCTCGCCGAGTTGAATCTCGATGTGTCTCCGGTCGCCGTCGCTCAACACTATGCCGGCTTGCTGCGCGGCTTCGTCCTCGATACCATTGACTCCGCCCTCGTGCCCGATCTCGAAGCACTCGGTCTGCAAGTGCTCGTCACCAATACGATCATGCGAACTGAATCTGATCGAGCACGGTTAGCGCAAGAAGTGGTGGAGTGGGGGCTGGCGGTTAGTGGCTAGTGGTTTGTAAACTAAGTTTTGCAACGAATTAGTCCAGGCGTATTGTTGAGCCAATACT
>Ga0209382_10002111_pt1 | contig 29758 bp, 18 predicted proteins | sample SoiMetdeltSBSDD5_FD_187599 | JGI IMG/M metagenome (GOLD analysis project Ga0209382, IMG submission 187599) | Bulk soil microbial communities from a Populus tree surrounding site in Tennessee, USA - Soil MetaG P. deltoides SBSDD5 (SPAdes) (version 2) | ecosystem: Environmental > Terrestrial >...
GTGATCTTACCTACGTGAAAATGAATGAAATTATACTACTAAATATAAATCGTACGTATTCCATATTCGAAGCCGGTAGATAGTATAGAGGATTAAGAATTGGCATAAAACTTAGCAGTGGATTTGCTGATTCATAGATTCCAAACAAATGGACCGGCTCCGACAGACGAACCTCCTCCTTGTATTTCTCATCATATTTCTAACAAAATTTGGCAGTACCATCTATGTCTTGAGTTGTTTTTTCATTTTGTATGCGCCAATTTGCCATTGTTTTGAAATTTTTTGTCGATGAATATTATTTGCTCAATGTCGGTGAAAATCATCGTCGACTGATGCCCTTAAATCTATTCATCAATTTGGCTATTATTAAGTTCAAAATTAATAAATAATATGATTGTTGTCATCATGATAAATATAATAGTCAACACCTATAGAGTATCGATAAAAAGGGAATATTTAGTTGAAGCTTGATAAACACAAAAATCTTTTCATAGTGCTAATCTCAGGAACCTTGATTTCTAGTATTCCTGTATACTTTGTCCTGTCGTACTTACTTATCCCACCAAAGTTTACCCTTCCTCTGGCCGCAGTTATGGGAATAATTTCATTTGGATTAATTAGGTACTATTCCATAACGCACAGCGAAAACCCCAACATTGATCAAGAAAATGATGAATCAGAACCAAGTCCCATAAATGGTTTCATTAATAGATCCGAAAACAATAACAAAGTATATTCAAATGTTATTTTTTCTCTGGTTTATTTAATTTTATTACTAATATGTTTTTTCTTCTCAAACTCGAATCTGGACATAATTTATTCAGATTGGAATTCATTTGAAATCATAGATATAATTACATTAGGTGCGGGGATTTTAGTTTCTTTCTTTATGCCTGGTTATGCGATTGTACATCTTTTAGTTAAAAAACAGGTAATTCGTCATCTGCTAAAACTTCTATTAGCATACTTATGTAGTATATTAGTCACCGGTTTGACCACATATATTTCGGCAATATTCCTTGAGAGCGATATCTTTCAAAATAAGGTTATCCTTATTGTGGTAAATCTCTTAATACTCATGGTATTCGCTACATATTATCGTATATATAGGATTGTTCCAACTAATAATGCCGATACTTGGCGTAGATTATATAATAGTATTTTTGATACAGGTAAGAAATTTCTGAAATCAATTGAACAATATAGTTGTGAATTGCTTGTTTTCGGAAGTCTTTTTGTGCTACTAATTATATCCACGTATTATCTGTATGGTGGCATTACCATCGGTGATCAGTGGTATCATCAAGGTCGTGCGATTCTCTTCATGTCTGGTCACTTTAAAGAAATCGTCCTATCAAATGGTGATAATATATATTCGCCTCTCCAATCAGCTTTACTATCTGGATTAACAACCCTTTCTGGTACTCCGCTTGTAAATACATATGCCAGTATAGCTTTTCTGAATATGACGACGGTACTTGCGTTTTACTATTTTTGTTCTAGATGGTTTCCTCCCAACAAGAAAAGGGCAGCTTTACTGGCTTCTTCACTTTTTGTATTTGCTTCAGGATTTGGATGGATTTATATATTATCTTCGACAGCAACGGATTCTATAGTTCCACAAATTTCATCCATCGTTGCTTTACTCGACGACAGTGTACTCGCCCCTGACATAAAGCTGTCTGCTAATTTTATGATTGCAGCGTTTCCCGATTTTAGTACTGGTCTAATTTATGTCACCTTACCGGCAGGTTTCGTACTTTTAGGTTTAATTCGTACTGGATTTAATAGTAAACTCAGTTACACCGCAATTCTTTCAATAGTTTCGATTGTAGGTATCTTGTTCCATGAAGAATTTTATTTATTTATTGTAGTATCTTCACTTCTACCCTTAACTTTCAACATTAGGAAAAAGAATTCATTATATTTGGCATTTGTTTTTGCCCTTGTAGTTGCATACATAATAGATTCATTACTTCCAGTACGATACTTTACCTCAAGAGAGATTTCAGGAATACCTTTAATTAATCTTAATTTATTTTTTGTCCTAATAGTGTGGGGACTATATGCAATACAACAGAATTTGCGAAAACATTTTTACTCTTTTTCTATTTTCTGGGCTAGAGCTAAAAAACATCTGACTAATTACAATTCTAGATTTAATTTCATACCAAAAGTTATAGTTGTATGGATTGTTGTTTATTTATGTGCTTTAAGTTTTATTGCTTGGACTCAACTTCCAAGAAATTATATAGATGTTCAAACGAACCAGTTTACCACACCGTGGTATTTATACTCGATGAGATTAGGTCTAATTGGTTTACTTGGAGTAGCCTCTATTCTCTCATATCTCTACAAAAAATTTGAGAAAGAGGTATTTGTTTTTGGAATTATAATTATCGTTGCTCTTCTTGTAGGTCCATTTTGGAACGAGCACAGATTCAGTAAGTACATAATGATCGGTATGATAGCATTCTCATCATTAATAGTTTTCAGAATATTGGTATACACATCAAATAAAAAACCAATTCTGAATGGCATTATTATAGGCAGCATACTTGTATCTACCAGCCTTTCAACTTTAATTTTTATAGGGTACAATGTAATTACAACACAAGACCATGATTACACACACGCCCTAGGACGAAGAAATTTTCCTTCTATGCATGAAATGAACATGTTAGATTTAATGCGTTCTAAAATATTAAGCGATCCAAATTCAAACAACGTTGCAAGTTTCCCAAAGGAATATCAGCCTTTTGAGGGTAGTATTATTAACAAGCTTATGTCTTTCTCTGGTCTATCTTTTGGTCAGACTGCTAAAACTTCTGTTATATTAAATTCCTCGTCGTTGAATGAATTATTTCATCTTTTGGAGGATACCAATACGAAGTATATTATTATTCCAATTAAGGATATCAATGTGCAAACTCTTACAGATACTTCGCGATTCATGCTAGAGAATTTTCCAAAGATATATAATGATGCCAACTATCTAGTTCTACGTGTTCCATATTTACAGGACCGAGTAATAGTTCCCGAAAATAACGTGGCTATTGTCTATAATAATAAGGATACCTCATCCTTATTGGGGGTGTCTGAAAAAAAGACGCTACCCTATAACAATGATACATTTGATTTTGAAAAAAACAAGATGAAATTTATAAATATACATAATGAAAATCAAACCCAAAAGGCAACAATATACAGTAATAAAGCGAATGGCGGGATAACTCTCTGGTCTAAAAAACTTGGTAATAATGGCAGTATAAACTACATCGAAAATAAATTTATGATACACGGAGACGATAAAACTGGAAGAGATAGCGCTGGAATAAGATGGAGTGAAGGCAACAATGTTTACACATTGCGTCTTTCAAAAACAGGATTACAATTGATGCAGCAATTGAATAATAATAGTGAAAGAACGCTTCTATTTGAAAATCGTGAAATTGAAAAAAATGATGAAATATGGTATACATTAAAGGTGGGGATCTTGGATAACTCCATTAATGTGTACGTTAATGATTTATTAAAAATTAAAGTTCCAAAAATAGTATCGAATAATACTCAACATGGTATTTCCAAAGTGGGTATTAATTCCGAGAATAATGTCGCGACATTTGATGTAGTTAAGATAGGAAAAATCCCTTTCTCAGAGGAGTTCTATGACAATAAGAACAAATATACGTATTATTATCCACTGAGCTCACTTGCTCTATCAACAAGTGGATACGGTATTTTTGCTGATGATGATTATTCGGTTTTGTCTAAGGACAATATTATAATACCATTTGATCCTGTTGCCTGGAACGATACCCAGTTTACTAAATATTTAAATTATGCAAGGTCTGGAGGAACGATAATTGTAATGAACTCGAATGATAATTTTAACGGGATGTTTAGCAAACTATTTTCAATAGATTCTAAAAGTAACAAAACTGAATCATTTAACAGCATTGTAAGACATGATACTCAACAGCCATTTCTTAATGTGTCAGGTAGGGTAAAAAGTCTTGAAATTCCACCTTCTCCCGATGTGAAAGTAATAGCATCTTATAGGAATATGAATAACAGTGTAATTGCGCCATTTGCAATTGAAAAACATTTTTCAGGTGGCGGTAGAATTATATTAATTAACGATAAGGGGTATTTTGATTCAATAAATAGTAATCCAGAAAAATACTTCTCATCTCTTCCAATATTACCACTAATCTATCTTGGACCTGGTAATTCACAAGTTTTGATGAAGGCTCAAGATACAAAGGCTATGATAGGAGGTATGAAAGCATTTGGCAAAATGGCCATAAATGGGTCTTCCTTTTCAATAATGAATGACTCTTCAAGTTCATCCAATGTTCAAGCTAGTGATATATTAATTTTTGACAAGTACGGAAATTTGAAAAATGAGGTTAAAAATCCGGATGGTGTAAATATAGGGCTCTTTGGACAATACAAAGTACACATTAATTCGAGTGGAATCTTGTCGTTACCTCAAATGAGTTCACAATTTGACTATGTGGGAATGTCGATACCAAATGACTTTGATATGACAGTTAAGCTTTTGCCTAACAAAAATAGTCATGCCACAATTGTTACTAATGAGAGTGGTCAGCTAAAAACTATTGAAGTTGATAATGAATCACAGATAGAATTTTCTAAAATCAGATCCCCGTCTCATTCAATACATACTGTGCCGGTACTGATGAAAAGTCCAGATATTGAAGTAACAGGAAATATAAGCTTTAACAGGACTAATATTAATGCAGAACCGATAAATAGATTTGCTCCATTAGATTTCTCCGGTCAACTAAAGGCTAAATTTGACATAGTAGACCATTACAACGAAAAACATTTCCGTAGTGGAACTATAAGTGACTACATAACATACCTTCAGTCCGTATCTCTTGATGGTAAAATAAAAAGAGACATAGAATTAAAAATGCCAGGAGATATCTCCACAAATGCAAAAAGCCGAAGTTTGGATATACCGTTTATCAAAATATTTAATTCCCCAAGCAATATTCTTGTTTTGATAATTTTCACCTCAATAACTTTAATTGCAAGTCTATTACTCTGGCGTAAAAAAAATCGATGATACAGTATTTACCAATTGTTCAGGGTTTTATTATTATTTATTTATTCCGTAATGGATTTTAAAATAAATGAAAAGTAATTTATCTTTATTTCTATATCCGGCTCCTACTTTAAGTCTTGCCGTTCCTAGGATCGACTTTGATGAATAACTAAGGACAGTAACAGTGCTCTTTCTAGTAAATTGTCAAAGTAGTCCACAAAAGAAAACAAAACAAATGCATGTGGCTTTTCATTCTGATTCCATCTTGCAATAACACTATTTAAGACCACCTTTTATCGCACATCATAGAAGGTTGTTCCACATAATTTAATATCTGCGACTTTGATACTTGAGCTTGAATTAATTAATGTTCAAGAATTTATTCAAAAAAATTGGGTTTTATGATGATCCTGAACGTAGACTAAGTCCTGAAGAGAAATTTTTTTCTAACGTGGTTGGCTGCACGGACATAAAGAAATTATTATTCAAATGTGTAATATCAAAAGAGCCTGTAAATATACTCTTGACTGGCCCGCCTTCTTCGTCCAAGACGATCTTTCTATTAGAGATGTTAGAAGGTTTGGACAACGCTTACTTTATGGATGGAGCTGGTGCTTCGGCTGCGGGCATGACAGATCACTTGTTCAATAGTAATACAAAATACCTTTTGATCGATGAAATTGACAAAATGAAAAAAAATGACCAAGTGGCCTTGCTCAATGTTATGGAAACTGGGATTCTTTGTGAAACTAAATTGAATGGCAAGACTAGACAAAAAAAGATGAAGTTATGGATCTTTGATACGAGCAATTCCGCTCAACGTTTATCTGGGCCACTAAGATCAAGGTTTATGGAATTGCATTTGGAAGAGTATGCATTTGAAGAATTCATAGAAATTGTCATGAAAGTACTCCAGAAAAAATATCAAATGGACAAAAACATATCGGAAAAAATTGCACATGCAGTTTGGAATGAGTTGAAGTCTAAAGACGTGAGAGACGCCATAAATATTGCGAAGTTAGCAAATTCATCTAGTGATGTGGACTGGCTAGTGCGAGTACAAATGAAACATGCAAGAAATGCTTAGTGATTTTGTAAGATCTGTTTATTTTGTGCCAATTTGTATGAACGAAGAGCGATAGCAATTTATCAAATGGATTATTCAAATTTTTCTGTAAATTGAATATTATCTATATACACTCTGGCAACGTTTACAAGATTATCAAGCATTTTTGGGTTGCTTCGGTATGTGTCATTGTAAAGCTTAATAGCTGCCGCTTTTATGATTTCATTTTCCAATTCTCTTGCGATCTTCTCAGGTGCCCCTTCAAAGTAATCAGATGATGATGAACGTCTGAATGAACGTACATGCATGGGTTGGTATTTACCCTCCCTTCTTCCGATTGCATATTCTACGAATGGGATTATGTTTCCTGCACCATTATGAATTTTGTAATTTTCAATATGACGCCTTACAGAATATTTTCTACCTGATGACATTCCGCAAGCGGTACAGCTCCACCTCAATTGTTTCGCCATCACTGTGCAACTCTGTGTAACACAAGTATCAAAAGAACTAAAATATAAAGTTGACTCTGATTAGCACCCGAATCCTCAGTTACATACGGACTTGAGGAATTATGTCACCAAACTATTTGGGATCAAGAAATCTCATCAGGTCTGGGTATTAATTACAATATCTCCTAAAGCAGGACATATTGAAGGTTTCATCGGACATAATTTACAGTCTTTAGTACGAGAATCTGTGTGGAAAAAAAAGTCTTCTATTAGGAACTGTCTATCAAAGTAACAATCAGTCACTAACTCTCAGGTAGCCAAGAAAAAACCCAGTCTCAGTTTATAGACTTCATACGCTTCACAATAACCGATGCTTTGATTCAGCTGTGCCATTCTATGTCTTGCCAATGATTTGATTGATTCAAGATTTAAACACGTCTTATTACATTGCGATCTGTGGTTGGCTACCAATTTGATTTTATCTTCAATCAACTGATCAATATTTAAAAAGAGATTAGGCTTGAAGTCAACAGTTGAGACAATTTCTTCATAACAAATTATGTTGTCAATATTGCGACCTGCCTCGACTGAGGCTTGAAAAACCGCACGGTGATCATGATGCGTGTCATGAGCCGAGTGAGTGACAATCATATCAACCTCATATTCCTTAATTTTCTTTTCAATCAGGTTGATCATTGGAACCAATTCGTTTGGCAGACCGTTGTCACTAAAAAATTGTTGATCCCAAGTGACATGCTTCATTGAGTTGCACGATTGTCTTTGCTCTTCAATTCTAGTCTTTTTGTTTGCTCTTATCAAATCTCCACTGGTCATTATCAGCCAAATAATTTTAAAACCACCTTTATAAGCCAGTTTCAAAGTTAGTCCTCCACATCCTATTTCTATATCATCAGGATGTGCACCAATCATTAACACATTCATTTCTATTGCTTGAATCTTTCATACCGCAATAAAAAGTTGTATTTGGTGTCATAATTAATAATCTGGCAAACCGTTCATGGTGGTTGCGTTACATTCACAACACACCCTGCCATTGTTCAGTATGTGTCCACTGTTTAAAATCAGGTTATATATTGAATCTAACGCAAGACCGTTTGGATGAAACATGGTGGATAGTTCCTCGCCATCTAATTGTTGATGGCAGACCCTTGAACTAGGATATTTGTTCCATGAAAATAAAGTTTCTGTCGAAAAAGGAATGAAGTACGCTCAAACAAATGAAGATTCTCTTAACAAAGAACAAGCTTCATACGATGATTTACTTCATACACTTAGATTATCCTTAAGAGGATGCTCTATAAAGCAAAAAATAAGTTATCATGGTTTCTATGACTGTCGTGTGGATTAATTTGAATGTTTTTTGAGTCTTAATAATGTTTAATGCCCAAAGCAATGTATTAAAGGCATGGGAATATACATAGAGTGAATGTTTATGGATATTCAAAGAAGAAACATATCGTTCACTGATTTGATATTAACTTATTTTTCATATTATAAACTACGCTTAAATATTTTTAGAAAAATCCGAATCCTTCTAGTTTATCGAAGATTATTTCGCAACTACTTTACTGTTTACAAGAGCGTATCTTGGAAAAGGTATCCGATTGAAGCTATTATGAGAAACGATGACTCTGTTGTTTTGCGTAACCCTCTGGAGGTTCAAATGTATGAAGGAAGACATATAGGATATGAATGTGACATTACAAACGATATTGTAAATTTATCCGCTCTTAATTCCGATCGAAAAAAGATAAACCTCACAATATATGGAGGAACAAGCAACGGTGATATAAAGGGAATTTATGTGGATAATATATATCAACATCTCCCTGTAAAAAGCAAGACGGTTATCGACATAGGTGCCAATATTGGAGACTCGGCTATCTATTTTGCCTTAAACGGAGCAACTAAGGTAATTAGTCTCGAACCTTTTCCTAAGAATTATCAACTAGCGGAAAAGAACATTAAGTTAAATAATTTTTCAAGCTATGTAACTTTGCTTTTGGCTGGTTGCTCTGGTAACCGAAACGAAATAACAATAGATCCTGACTTCAAAAGTGGAAATAGTACTATTCTGAAAGAGTTCAAAAAAGGAATCAAAGTGCCCTTATTGACTTTGGAGGATATTCTAAAAAAAACTAGCGACTCCGATAACTCTATTGTTATGAAGATGGATTGTGAAGGGTGTGAATATGAAACAATTGTTTCTGCAAATGAAAACACATTACAACGATTCAGCAATATAATGATCGAATATCATTTTGGATATAAAAACTTAAAAGAAAAGTTGGAAAAGAATGGTTTTAAAGTCTCAATTACAAGACCTCATACTTTTTGGTACTCTCCAGATGAACTTCAAGGGAACACTAAATTCGTAGAAGGATATATAATTGCAGAAAGAGGATGATAAGATTAACTTCCACCACATGATAGTGCAATGCCAACAAGTAGCGGTAGATAAACAACAAACAAGTTATGATGATTATTAAATGCATTCAGGCTCAGCCTGCAGGGTCACCAGGTTGAATAATCTGAAACCATTCAATACTAGAATATGAAAGTTCTATTTAATGAGATATTCCTGTTACCTTGTTTAGAACTGTCATAATCACGACCTAAAGATAACAACTTCCATTATTGCCGGTATAGTTTACTACGGCATACTTGTAGTGTGTTGAGGAAGTATCCTTAATATTTTTCCGTATTGTTGACTGTAAATAAGGATATAGAGGTAACCGTCAGGGCCGATTTTTATATCGGTGATCTCACCAAAGTTATGCCCAAAAATTACTTTTTTGGATTCTCTGGGCTTATCTTCCACTTTATCTGATAAATTTCCCTCAAGAATCAAACCTGTCCTTTCTTCATTTAAATTAAAATGATAAAGATTTCCATTATTGGTATCACCGACTAGCAAATCATTTTGGTATTTCTCACCGTACTTGTCTGAGTTGACAAAGGCGATTGCACTTACACCAACTGTACGAAGCCATGTAAATTCAGGTTTGCTATACTGTCCTCTCCCGTTAAAGTCATAAAGTTGGTCTCGGTCTAATGGGACGTTACTTTTGCGGGTTCCATTTGGTTCCCATATTCCCTGAACTTTATCCCATCCACTATTAAATCCTGGTTTAACTAAATTTATTTCGTCACCATAGTCTGGTCCGTTTTCTGTATCCCATAGATTATTTGTCAGAGGATCGAAGTCAAATCCAAAACTATTTCGTATCCCATAAGCGTAATACAAACTTAAACGACCGTTATCACCAAGAATACCATTTTTTACTGCATCACCATCTTGCGTTAGGCGTAAAATACCGGCTCTTCCATCAGGATCAGAACCGTTTAAATAATTTTGGGCCTTTGTTTCAGTAGTCTGACAGGAATTAACGTGAGCCAATTCTTGACAGGCACCATTAATATCACCTACAGAAACATACACATAGCCATCAGGCCCAATAGAGAGAGCTCCACCATTGTGGTATGGTCCTGGAGAAGCAGGAAGATCTAGCAGTAGTTTTGGTTTGACTAATTCATCGTTAAAAAGTTCATACCTGTACAATCTGTTACCTATAGGTTCGCCCCCATCTTTTGAATTTGATTCAGTAAAATAGATGAATACATATATGTTACCAAGGTGCTTCGATAAAGCAATTCCTAGCATACCTCTTTCGATTTTATTTGCAACATTAACATCTAGAAGAGGTTGCTCTGACACGCTACCATTCACAACTCTTCTGACAGTACCGTTATTCTTCTCCAAAACTAAAATATCATTACTGTCTATAAAAGCCATGTGCGTCGGTAGGTGAAGACCTCTTGTCACTTCCTGTATTCTTAAATTTTGATCTCTAATACTTGGCGTAGGGTCTCCGAACATTAATCCGAGGTCGTGATCAGCATAAGACAAAGAACATGTGCATGTTATAATTATCGATAAAATTCCGAAAGATACCGAAATAGCAATTGTTATTCTGCATCTACTGGAAATCAGGACAAAGTTGTACTAAAATAACAATTTATAAATGATTCTCAGCGCTTTTCAGCTAAAAATGTAGACAAATTATTTAATACATCAAAGAAAATAAGAAATAGGCCCTTGATCTTCTTCGTTGTTTATTATTCCAAAAGATTGTTTTCTTTTTATTTGGCTTATTTTTTTTATTTCTCTAAACATTTATCATACGCGTGAATCCGCTGTATTATTCTGAGAAATATACCATTTAGTGACATAGTTTTAAATTATCTGTCCTATTTGAAACGCTTAATAAAATTTTCTTTTAGAGTGTATTATTATATTTATATTTATAACTGAACAAATAGCAAATGTTATCAATTAAGAGTAAATTACAATTCAAATACTTCATCCATAAAACCAATCTATTATTTTTCCAATTTTGTTAGATATTGTAATTAGTGGCTTAGATATTTTATTAGGCATTAACTCTATGAAAAATGATCCATCTGCCTTCTCGATGATATGTAATTTCATTAACAATAAGTAAGTAACAATAATAGTAGTAACTATTCCTATAATGTAACTTACATTTAATGTCGACAACACGAAGGCGAGCGAGAGAGGTAAAAAAAATGTGAAGGCCAGAGGTTTCCAAAATATAGGCATTCCAATCCTATAAGCTACTATAATCGAGGCAATGAACCCTATTACAGAACCGATGGTATAAGAGATAGCAACTCCCGCCATTCCAAATATTGGCACAAGTATGATGTAGAGAATAGTTCGTGGAATACTTGAAGCAAGACTAATAGTCAAACTATGTCGATATTGACCGTAAGAGAATACTAAAGTCTCAACTCCGGTCATAACAAGAATCGGAAAGGTTGACAACAACAAAATTTGCAACGAAACCGATCCTTTTTCGTAGTTAGAGCCGATTAAGTGCATAATATCATTCGAATAGAAGATAATTGAACAAGACAATGGTAACGCCATAATGGCACCTATTCTAATTGTTTGCCATACAAACCTTTTTCGACCATCGTGCATAGAACTCACCACGGGTAAAGAAATTGTAAATATGGAGAATACTATTGCTTTTATAGCGTTTGCTATTGCCAATGCTATAAAATATACACCAGACTGATGTGATCCATAGGTATTATACAACACCAGTGTTCCTACATCGATTCCCAGTGTTGTAATTATGACAGGAATCCATGCCACTAATCCACCAACCAGAAGGTTTTTGGATGCATTTCTAAGAGTTAGTGTGGGTTTGGTAAATTTTCTAGTTGATTTGAACACCTTAACTATGAAAATGCCCAGAAGAACAGAAGATAAAATATATCCAAAAAACGTATACCCCAAAGTTAAACCTATAATCCCATAACCCATTAAAACCAAGATGAGGGACAAAATTACCTTAGCTATAGAAGAGATGATTATTATAATTGGTAATACTTTTGTTTTTAGAGAAGCAACAACTACAGAATTTAATGCAGTATAGATCGCATATGAGGTTATCAATAAATCTACCACAACTATCAAACCAAAACCGATTCCAAAAACGTCAGAAAGCCAATCCTTGAATAATAGAATTATCATGCATGTAGCGACGATACCTACTGATAGAAAGATCAATGAAATTTTTACAAAGACTTTAGCATCTGCTTGATTATTTTGCAAGAAGCTCTTTCCGACGAACTTCTGGATGCTATCGGGCAGACCAATCATTGCAATATTTCCGAAGATTATTGAAAGTGAAGCTAATAGTGAAAATGTTCCTATAATCTCAGTGCTAGTAATCCTAGCCAATAGTATCAAAAAGATATATCCAGAAATCAAAGAAGAAATAAACTGAATATAGAGGTATATTGCTCCTTTTCCGACTTCGTTTCTTATCATTTTTTAATCAACTTCATCTTTGTATTAATGTGTTAATGAATTTCTTTAGGTTTTAAACCCATCTATAAATGCATTCAAGAAATTCAATTCATCAAGGATGTAAATTTATTTCATACATTCTTCATAACGTGCTAGCTATTTACCCACATGAAATATTATACTCTTGTTACTTTTAAAACATTTATTTTAATGATATATGTTCCTTTAATAGGTAAATCTTTCTTATTGCACTAGTGTACCTATATATAGATTTAAATTGAGAGAGGTAGGATTTTATATCAAAATTTATTGGCCAGCAGTTATTAGTGAAAAAGATAATAAATGTTAGAAATTTCTCTTTCCACTCCTTCATCCTTTCTATTTTAAGATGATGCATTTCTATGGATAACTACTCTATTGTCACCGGTTATGTTAAGGAATAATACATCACTCTGTTCTGAAGCAGTATCTCCACTGCTTGCAATGGCTCATCAAATGCAAATGATAAGGTGATGGCAACATTAAATTTAGCTTTTTGTTATTCTCTTTGATAGTAGAGATTTTGCTTGACTGAAAACCTAGGATTTTAAGAGGTTTGAGCATTCCCCTAGTATAGAGGTCAATTGTATAGTCTTTCTAAATCTGAATCAATTGAATGAATAATTAGAGCTTGTAAAATAGGTCATATTGGCTCTGACCCCGATGGATGCAATCTTGTTGAAAATCCTCAATCCTACCACCAATGTTAGAAATTTGAATGAATTTGTTAATTATGATACTCTAGTCTCTAAAGTATAGAATAGTCGGTATCAGGGAATTAACCTGGATGTCTATGCCTTATAATCTATTTATAGATCATATATAGAGTAAAATACGTAAGAGTCCATCGTGAATTCAAAAGGGGATGTTAGAATTTTGGTATGTATCCCAGCATTTAACGAAGCTAAAACTATAGCAGACATCATTATGAAGTCAAAAAAATATGCTAATGCAGTTATCGTATATGACGATGGTTCAACTGATGATACGCATGAAGCTGCAAATTCTGCCGGAGCTACTGTAATTAGAAATACTGAGAATAAAGGATATGGTGTCGCAATAAGATCCTTATTCCAAGCGGCAAAAGAACAAAATGCTGACATCATGGTTACACTTGATTCTGATGGTCAGCATAACCCCGACCAGATACCACAGCTGATAGAACCGTTATTGAAACAAAGATTTGATATGGTTATTGGCTCTAGATTTCTTGATAGTAACGATAAAGAAAAGGTACCTAGATACAGGAGTTTTGGTATAAAAACTATAACAAAGCTCGCTCAGGCTGCTTCTTATAATGGAATTACTGATTCTCAAAGCGGATTTAGGTCATATAACAAAAATGCATTATCAAAAATAAATCTCTTTGAAGACGGTATGGCTGTTTCTATAGAGATACTGCTAAGGGCAAAGGAAAAAAAATTACTAACTACGGAAGTACCAATAACAATTAACTATGATGTAAAAAATACTTCAACCCATAACCCTATATCACATGGAATTCGAGTATTATATTCTGTTTTACAGTTTATCTCCTTGCGTCATCCATTAGCATTTTATGGGCTACCTGGAATTGTACTATTAGGTGTGGCGGCATTTTTCCTGAAAGACGCATTGCATCTGTTCTCTACAACTGGATATGTCTCTACTAATATGATCTTGATATCTGTAGGTATAGCCGTAGTAGGTGTGATTTTGTTGGCCACGGCTGCTATTGTATATACGTTAGTAGCTCTACTTAAAGATAAGATAAAATATTAATACGAACAATTCTCGGTTTGTAAACCTTTGATTCATAAAAGTGTAATAACAAATTAGAATAGGATGATATTAAATAAATATGTATTATGACGCATTAACCGAATATTTCTATAATTGTCCTGACTGTTTTACGTTTCCTGCTATTTGTGATGCTAGTGGATGGTATAGTCTTAATTTAACAGTAATTGCCTTACGAATTAGTTAGCTAAATCCCGAAATTCTGTGCCGTAACTTTGATGTTCTTTTCTAAATGATCGCCTATGTCAGGTGTGTATTAGTCTCTGCTAATATTAAGAAAATCAGATCACGACGAATCAAATAGTGTACTAATCATAATACCTCACTAGAAAACCTACGGTGATGTCTTAATTGAAGAAATCCGTCTTAATCTTTCAAGCCAGAATGTGTATTTAGTATCATCACACTAAAACATATATAAAATTTACATTTTATTAAGACTATGAGTCATTATCATGAAACAAATGTTTCGTCCAGTGACAGAATATTTTCATATATTAACTTTTTAAAAAGTTATATTGATTTTATGAAACTATACAAGAAAAGATACAAGAACTTCGTATCAGTAATAATTCATGTCTTGAGAAACGATTATCCTATTAAGGCAATTTACCCTAGTGGTGATAATATGATACTTAATGACTATCAAGAAGTCTATAACAATTTGATGGAAATGGACATTGATGCATCTCATGATTTAGTTTATTTTGAAGGACTAAGCTTTCATGGCGGAAAAGCTAATGGAGATATTCTAAACATATTTAGGAAGAACGAATATTCCTTTCTCCCAGTAACGGAAAAAGAAGTTATTGATATAGGAGCGAATATAGGCGATTCATCAATATATTTTGCAAACAGGGGTGCAAAATATGTGATAGCCGTCGAACCTGATAGAATCAGTTATGATTACGCCGTTAAGAACATAGCCATAAACGGATATTCAGGAAAAATAAAATTAATTTTGGCTGGATGCGGTTCGAAGGATAAGTTTGTCTCTGAAAATGAATTACAATTCTTGACGCTGAAAACCCTGATAAAGAAATATTGCTCATATCCTAAAATACTAAAAGTAGATTGTGAAGGGTGTGAATATGATCTTATTTTGAATGCATCTATCGATGATCTTAGTAGGTTCTCACATATTCAGATTGAATACCACTTTGGATACCAAAATCTAAAAACCAAACTGGAAGAATGTGGTTTTGAGGTAACATGTACCAAACCTTCGTTTTTTATTCCTATGAATAAAAATAGAATGACGAAGTTAGTAACAGACGGAAATATAAGTCGGACAAATACCATGTTTATTGGATGGCTATATGCCACAAATAAGAAATTATAAGTCATCCCACGCAAGAGTAAGATTTTATATATTTTTCGGTTTGCTGTGTAATTATTATACGTGTCCTATTCAGTTCATTGAAGTTTGAAAATTTAATGGAAAGCTTGCTACTCCGATACCGGTTAGATAATAAAGACGGATATGAAATTCTACTTGCAATCTCAATTAAAAATTGAAATTAACTCTTTCACCTTATGATTTAAATTTAATAACTATTTCCGTGTTAAATGAATATCAAAATGCCTGAAATTCTCTGTGCACGATGCAATCAATCGGTTAGCATCGGAACCTTATGGTGCATTTGTGACAAAGGCCATAAATTTCCCGTAAAAGGTAACATAATAGATTTCTTGCCGGATATGCATGATGAGGATTTAAAGGAGGAGGTAAAGCATTGGGATCATTATGCCGAAGAAGGTAAGGCGAATATAGAACCCAATGAATATATAAAATTAAAGATTTTTAGGGATTATGAAACCTTATTCGCCAGATACATAGCTGAAGAGTGGCCAGATTATTCGCGGAAAGACATTTCCATAGCAGAGATAGGCTGTGGATCCGGTTCTGCAATAAGATTGTTACTCGGCATAAAATTCCCAAGTGTTGATTATGTTGGAATTGATGTTTCTTTGCAGACTATGTTGGCACATAGAGATAACGACAAGTATCCCAACCCTTATTGGAAAGTGAGATTTGTGAGGGCTTCAGCAAATACAGGTTTATTTAAAGAAAATGCCTTGGATATGGTTTTCTCGACTTCTGCCTTGCATCATCTTAAGGTTAACGAAGTGATTAAATGGACCTCAAAGTCCTTGAAGCGCGGTGGACTTTTTATTATGAACGAGCCCAGCGAAGTGAATCCCTTCGCAAGATTAGGTAGGAAATTTGTCAGAGATTTCCATACAAAGGGCGAGAGACCACTTCATCCTAAGAAAATAAAAAAAATTGCTAACGAGTATAACCTTCACTTAAGATACGAAAAGGGATTGCATTTTCTTTCAGGGCCCATGATGTACTTGGTAGAAATTCTTCGTCTTCCTATGCCTTTATCAATTCTTGCATACTCTGTAAGCAAGGTTTTTGATCATCTTATAATTTCTCCTACTTGGAATTATAGCTTCGTGCAAGTCTACAGACGTGCATAAGAATCCATACTGAGATATAAAATCTCGATGTGTACAGAAAGTACTAAGCATAATTTTAGGCCATCGCTCGCTGATGCATTTAAACTATATCTATAAACAGCAGACGCAAATATGGGTTTGAGCTATTTCAATACAGGAACATTCATTATTTTGTTTGGTTGAAAAATATCCAAATGTATTTCAAGAAGTAAATGTTAAGGTACACTTTTAAGAATGGTAGATATAATATTTGTAAGATCAGTAATTTATGATGCAGTCATTGTTAGAGTATTAAGATCACTAGGCAAACGATACTCTGCTATACTTCTTGGTTGGAACAGAGAAGGTATATCGGAAGATGTTAAAAGTGAAATCCTACAAAAGACATTTCATAGTGACTTACGTTTGCGCTTCATATTCCTCGAACTGAAAGGGCCTCATCAGAGATATTTGTTGCGCAGTTATATACCTATGATAATATATTTTCCTTTATTTTGGTCATGGGTATTTGTTAAATTAATTATCTACAGGCCCAAAATCGTTCATTCATTCGATTTAGATACTGTCTTGCCATGTTACATCTACAGAAGGCTCTTTCGAAAAAAATTGATCTTTCATATTGTAGATAGATATGCGATGCATTTCATTCCAAAAAAATATCATAGATTATACTCGATAGTTAATTCATTTGAAGAAGCATTTAGCAAAAGATCAGATGTTCTGATAACAGTATCAGAAAACGTATTGAAGACATTTAGAACCAAACCTGATAAAACCGCTGTAATTCTCAATTGTCCCGAAGATTATTGCAATAAAAGAGATACAGCACAAGATGAAATATTTGTGCTTGGTTACACTGGTGCTATTATTAAAGGTAGAGGCTTGGAGCAAATCGCTACTGCCTTACGAAATCTTAACAATGTAAAACTGCATATTTATGGACCTGTAATAGACAAAAAATTATTCAATGAGATTAACAGACTTTCCAATATAGAATATAAAGGATTTCTTCCAAATTATGATGATTATCAAAGGGGAATAATTGACACCGATGCCTTAATAGCTGTTTATACGAGTGAAGTAATTGGCAACCAGGTTACAATGCACAATAAGACTCTAGAAGCGATGATGGGCGGGATTCCAATTATTACAAATCTATCACCTGGATTTGTCAGAGAGATTGGATTTGGGATCATAGTTGAATATGGCAATATAGATGAAATTACGTCTGCCATAAAGAGATTAAGAGATGATCCTGAGCTACGCAAAAGACTAGGTAGCAATGGTCGCAAAGCATTCTTGAAAAAATACAATTGGGGACTAATGGAGAAAAGATTGTATGGTATTTATGAAAACTTACTTTAGTGGCAAGAATTATTTTAAACATTTCTTCCTCTTCACCAGAATTTTGTACCTAAGTACAAATATTTCCGGCAAATCAGGATTCAACCTCCAATTGAACTGATGCAATTCATTCCTCAATCTACACCTCAAAACCTTAAAAATATTAAGACAAGATTGCGGTGTAATGATGACGAATGGTAAAGAAAAATGTTGTAGTTCTGGGAATTAACGATGGCCACGATGCAGGAGCAGCTTTAATAAAAAATGGAGAAGTTGTAGCAGCTGTTCAAGAAGAACGGCTAAACAACATAAAACACTTTAGTGGAGTTCCCGAAAAATCCCTACTAGAAGTTTTCAACATTTCAAAAATAGACCCAAATGATGTCAGTTTAATCACATTATTAGGCTATGATCCGATAAATCAGGACGATGTGAATTCAATCAGGACACGCTCACTATTAAGACTCAGCCGCTTCATGCACGCTGATCCGTTTATTACGGCACGTAATAATTATATGAGAAAACATAGAAATCTTAGAAAACTTGAAAAAATCATCGAAAGGTTCGGCCTTCTGGAGACGGAAATATGCGTAATAGAGCATCATCTTTCACATGCGGCAGTGGCATATAGAAGCTCCCCTTGGTCCTACGATGATACTGACGACGTTCTGATTCTTACTGCAGATGGCACGGGTGATGGTATATCTTCAACTGTGAACATAGGAAGTAGAGGAAATATTCGTAGGATAGCATTTTCCTCATATTACGACTCAGTAGCAAATGTATTCTACAGTGAGATAACTCGCTTCCTTGGGATGAAGCCGTGGGATCATGAATATAAAGTAATGGGCCTAGCGCCCTATGGGAAGGCGGAGCATTGCATTGACAAAATGAGGAAGATAATTCGCATAGATCAACGCAATCCGCTTAGATTTCAAAATACGGTTGGGGCAGTTGGAGAGTTCATACAACCAAAACTAAGAAAATTACTGAAAAATCAAAGGTTCGACAATATTGCTGCCGCTGCACAGCAACACTTAGAGGATCTGATGAAAAACTGGGTCATGAATTCAGTTAACGCAAGCGGGGCAAAAAAGATAGCCTGCGCCGGAGGTTTATTCCTAAATGTTAAGGCAAACAAGATTCTAAGAGAAATCGAAGACATCGAAGAGATTTTCTTTTATCCCGCTCCCGATGACGAGGGATCTCCCGTGGGGGCGGCTCTTCAAGGATATTATGAATATTGTTTAAGAGATGGCATAACTCCAAATCATATACCTGTTACAAAAACGTACTACGGTCCCTCGTTTTCTAATGACCAGATTAAAGAGATCCTTTTAGAATCTAATAACGTTACTAATTACAAATTCGATTTCTATGGCGATATCGATGGAGTTGTAGGGGAGCTTCTTGTTAAAAACAAAATCATTGCAAGATGTAGCGGTGGAACGGAGTGGGGGCCACGTGCACTTGGTAACAGATCAATAATTGCGAACCCACATGATATGAAGGTGATACATAAAATAAATTTCGCTATAAAACAAAGGGATTTTTGGATGCCATTTTCTCCATCCATACTCGATGAAAGGAGGGCTGACTACCTTGTCGATTCATCATTTGCTCCATATATGATAATGGCATTTGATTCTACTGAAGAGGGGGGAGACGAAATTGCCGCGACAGTTCATCCATATGATAAAACATGTAGACCACAAACAGTTAGGAACGAATGGAACCCAAGTTACCATAGGCTAATAAAGTCATTTGAATCAGCCACAGGAATAGGGGCAATTCTTAATACCTCATTTAATTTGCATGGTTATCCCATCGTAGGAACTCCACAAATGGCATTGTGGACTCTAGAAAACTCAAAGTTGGACGGCTTGATATTAGGTAACTATCTAGTTACAAAAAAATAGTATGATAAACATCGAACTATTATCAAAGTACAAGAGTTTGCGATGTACACACCATTTATTTCTAGATCGAGTAGAATGAAACTATACTTTAATACATTATTATCGACTAATTTATGAATTAGACCCAGAAGTGTGTTATTAATGTCAATGATTTATTAATTCGAAACGTTTGCTAAAAATATGAAGCAACTGCTTCTAGAAAGATACCATTTCTAGTTCTGACAAATTTTATAAAAGTATTACAAAAATTCTATAATTCACCCTCCATAAACTTGAGTAGTTATATGACCGCGAAAAAGCATTAACCAAGTTTAGAACACATATTCTGATAATAGAATCTAATTTTTATCCAAGTTAAACACAATAGTGAATTTAATATTATCGATAACAATGATGTTGATAGGTCGCAAATGTCTTTACCTAATCTTTACCGTATCCTATCTCCATTTAATGGACGTCTTACCAATCGCTCTTAATAAACCCACGGCATACATGAAAGAAAATATACATCCAGCAAGAGGTGCCCCAAGTCCATATAAGGCATTCTGGTATAATACATATCTAGATTGAAAGGAGCATAAAACAATCATAATCAGAATAGTTACAGAACTAAGAATTAGTGCTACTGTTTCAGGAAACAGCCTTGAGTCCTTAAGTTGAGTAACAATTATGGAATATACCACTAGTACCAATGGAGAAAACATCAGTGTAAGAAGAGCTAATGTATTTCTTACAGCCACTCGTCTATTTTCTTGATAAATAGGTATTATAATTCTCGTTATCTGATTATACATCCATCGCCAAGTTCTAAGCGAGTCTGTTCGTAAATACAATTCTCCCCTGATCTGTTTCATTTTGAATTTTAATTCTTTAAGCTTCTTTCCAATAAAAAAATCGTTATCAATATGCTCTCTGAATGAAGCGTGAGTCCCTATTTTTTTATAAACGTCTCTTTTAATCAGATAATATGTCCCAAGAAAATAAACCTTTTTCTTCTTAGGATCATTAGTATCTACCGGGGAGCAAAATGTGTGTCGGTGAATTGATTGCAACGGTAAAATAAGTTTTGTAAAAAAATCATAAGCCATTGACCTAGGTAACAGATTCAAAGCATCAAGCTTGTTTTCAATTAAATATTGAACACAAAGCGTTGTTGTATTTCTCATGTGATATGTATCTGCATCACTAAAAAGCAAAATTTCTCCATTTGATATCAAATATCCTTGAAAGCTTGGCCAATTAGTTCCAACCCATTCAGGAGGCTTAGATTTTAAGTCTATTCCCTTTACCCTATTGTCTTTTATACATATTTGGTTAATAATATTCAGTGTGTTATCTGTAGATCCATCGTTTACCAGAATCAATTCAAAATTTGGATAGTCTTGGTTCAACAAACTGTCAATACATTTTTTAATGCGTTTTTCTTCATTTCTTGCTGGTATTATTATGCTCACTTTTGGTTGTGGGAAAAAAGACTTAACTTTTTTTTCAATTAATTTAGGTGAATATCTTATGGATCTTATCCATAAATAAAACATACGTATCCACATTCCAATAATTACAAGTAAAACCATTACGATGAAAAAATTCAGATAATATAAATACATAAAATTACGTTTTATTCAAAATATAAATACTTAACGAAGGATGTTTTACGGGTTGAGTATTATTGAATTAAAATTAAATAGATAATGATATCTAAATTATGATCACTAACTAAAGAAAAAAAATTTGTCTAAATCTGAATAATAAAGGAAGGATTACGAACTATCGATTAGTACGAGTTAACAAGGATTCGTAGCTCTTCAACAGTTTGTCTTCCATCATAGGCCAATTGTACTTTTCTAGAAATGCCTTGCGCCCATTTTTCCCTAGTTTTGATCGAAGATCGTGATTATCCCGTAGTGTAATTATTGCTTCTTTTATTTCTTTATCATTATCATATCCAACTAATATGCCACACCCGGTCTCTTTGATAAGTTCATGTGCGATATTTGTAATTATTGGAAGACCGCACATCATTGCCTCTAAAATTTTGTTCGCCATTCCATATCTGTGCTGTGTTTGAAGATTCAAATCATATAATGCTATGATAGCGTCACAATTTACTTCCAGGTTTACTAATTGATTGCGATCCAAAAAACCGAGGTATTTACTGTTTAAATTTTGATGTGTTTTTTTAAGCAATTGATTGTCCTCAACTCTACCAACTACGAGAAGCTCTGTATTTTCTATATCTCCTATTATATCCAGTAATATATCTAGTCCTCTACCAGCTCGTACGTGTCCTGTAAAAAGGACTTTAAAAGTATTTACGACTGCCTTCAAATTATTTGTCTTTAGATCCTCAGAACATACCATTATTTCGATACAATTTCTTGGTTTTTTCTTAAACGTCTCGAAAATTTTATGATAGACAGATATCAAGAGGTCTGTGTTATTGGCAATATTTTCTTCGACCCGGTTGATCACTCGGTATAATAGATCAAAAAAGAAACCCCTGTCCCTAGGTATGTATGACATAGCGTATCTGTCATGCATGTCGAAGACAAGTTTTCTCCTAAATAGAATCTTGTAAACATAACAGGGTATAATAGTGTCTAAATTGCATGCATGTATAATTTTGGGTCTATGAACGCATAATTTAATAAAAATCCAGGTCCAAAACATTGGAAGTAAAGCAAGGTAACGAAGAGTACAACCATACGGAGCACTTGGGTTAAATATATGCAATAAATTTCTCTCTTTGAATCCCTCGCCTCTATTCCATCCAAGTGCTAATACATTATATTTCCTCCCTAAAGAGGTTAAAATCAGCTCAGCTCTTATAGAAGGTTGATTCATTATCGGGTCGGCTTTTACCAGGATGATATCAATCAAGAGTATCACAACCCACTGAAATTTCTTCTATTTTTGGAGTATATTTTGATCGCACTTGCAAGTACATGCTTTATAATTTATCGAATATATCAATTAATGGTTTGACAATACTACTTCATAGTAAATGTAGTTAAGTACCCACATTGGGTTCAGTTAATACGGGGTAAAATAAAGAAGCCGAAGTGAAAGAACGAGTATTACAGGTATCGCTATTATTGAACCTGTTTGGAATTATAATTACAGGTCCTAATGCAAGACCGATGGCAACATCCATATCTCGACATAACGGAATGAATATAAAATAAAATATGAAACTGAGAGATTAAAACCCATCCCGATATCTAAGTGGACAGCTTCAAATCATGGCTATCTACATATGTAACAGCATTTACACCATAAAAGCACGTATAGAGTAGAGAATCATCCTATGCTGTGATTTGAATTAACTTAAATAATGTTTGCATTATGACATAGCTGTAGAAAACCATATGCCAGGAATTAGTCTTAAATGCGACCTTACTAAGAAGAGAAATGATGATTACAATGAACGTGATGGGTTATTCCGAAAGGCATTAACCTCAATAATGCATAAAGAGTACTATAAACGAGAAATATTATTAAATGATGCTCCTTATTTACTGGGTTGTACAAAGTATCCAGAATATCCGGTAAAAATATTTGAGAATAGTGAATTTTGGGTATGTTTTGAGGGGAAAATATATGGTAAAAACGATATTGACTTAGAACATGAAATAAAAGAATTGATTAAATGCATATTTAGAAGTAGGCGGACAAGCACGGCTGATAAAAAAATTATTTCAACTTGGCTAGTCAATACTGACGGAGACTTTGTACTGTACGCATTAAACAGAAAGAACAAGGATTTCGTAATTCTGAATGATGTTCTGGGGAGGTTACCAATATACTACTATTGGAAAGAAGGTAACGAGCTACTTGTATCAAGAGAAATGCAATTCATATCATATCTGATTCGGGAAAGCCATGGTAACTTTGACAACTATGACAAATTTGATAGGATTGGGATTGCGCAGTTTTTGTTATTTTCTCATACACTTGGCAAAAGAACCCTCCTCACGAATATTTATCGATTAGAGCCAGCTACTCTTTTAGTAATACATAATGATGATTGTGAAATCAAAATAAATAATCTTTACCAATATAATTTTGAAAATAAGAAATATCTTAATGATACTCTTAAGAAGAATGCACGACAGCTCGTTTCATTATTTTCTGAGGCATGTAGAAATAGAGTAGATTCTAATACAAAAAATCTAATTACATTAAGTGGTGGCTTTGACTCAAGAACGATTGCTGCTTGGTTTCATAAAAATAAAATTGCAGCTTATGGCGCAACGACCATCGATCCTACATGGAAACCTCTTCTAGGTAATCTCTCAGACAAAGACATCGCCAAGCAGTTAGCAAAATCCCTGAATATTCAATGGGAATATTATCATTATACCGAATCAAGAGCTAATGATCTAGTTATGTTGTTAAGCATCAAGAAAGGCTTAATTTATTTAGGGTATGGTTTTCTGTTCCAGTTTCTTGACAAATTAAAACAAAAACATGGTTCATCAGCAATGAATGTTTTTGCTGGTTACTCAGGGGATAGAATACTCGCAGACCTAACGATAAAGTATACCAGCCTTGAGGAGCTGATTAGTAGCATTATGGCGATAAGAGTTTTTTTGCCTCTAAATGATGTTGCTGCTATTGTAAAAATTAAAGAAAGTGAAATTGTTGACGAAATAAGGAATACACTTTCTTCATATCCCGAAAAAAATCTAAGCCAAAAATTGGTACATTTTCTTTTTTATGGGCGTCAATTTAAGTATGTCTTTGAAGCAGAGGACATTCATAGATTATTTTTTTGGATCGTGAATCCTTTTTACTCAACTCCTTTTTTTAATTACGCAATGAATTGTCCCGACGAACACAAATCACAACAAGCACTGTATCGGGAATTTTTATTGATGATGTCCCCCGTAGCAGCAGCAATTAAGAATTCAAATTGGGGATGCTCTATCTTGTCAAGTAAATTTAAGATCGTACAATACATATTATCTCTTACATGGAGGTATCCTACATTTAAGAAATTCATTAAAAAATTTGTTAGAGGCAGTAGAGATATGAATGGTTATGAAGAAAATGCAAGAGTGATACAATGTATGAGAGACCAACTAAAAAATTGCGACATTATATCAAATTATTTATCGCTCAAAGAAATAGAGAAAATTCTAAATAATTGTAGCAATTATAAGCCTACTGGAATTGATAATTTGTTTACTATAATGTCACTAATGGAAAGAACCTTGTGCGGTTATTGCACGATTGAAAAATTTTATGACAGCTGAAATTTTGAGGGTTGCGTAAAGCTATCTGTTTCATACGTTTGGATAAAATAGTTGATGATAGTAACGAACTGAATGAGAAATTTCTCCTCAACCATCCATTCTGGTTACTGGCGATAGAACCATTTTGAAGAAACAAATGATTTGGCTGTCGGGAATGGATATAACGATTTAGAACCCGAGACTATCTACGTTAGAAAACGAGTACTTGTTTGTAGAATTTGAGACTTTGATTCAGTGTTAGAGAAATTAGGTGCCCAACTTGAATCTGCGAGGCATTAAGTTAATATTTATACTCTCGGGTTCTTTGAACTACAGGAAAAGCATTGAACGTCAAGCGTCTATGGACTTCATCTATCTTCTTACTTGCCATATCATTGGCATTGTCAATATTCACTTATCTCTGGAATCCTTTGCAATTTCCGGCCGTAGGATATGATGATGGCGCATATATCGGCAGAGGTATGTATTTATTAATAACTCAGAGTCCTCAGGAAGGAAAATCCTACGATCATCCATATTTTGGACAACTTTTTTTAGGTTTTAGTTTAGGGATGACAGGTTATCCAAGTTCATTGCATCCTTCTGCTGAAGGAGACGTCGTTCATTCGATTAAGATGTTATGGCTGGTACCAAAAATTCTGATTGGAGTAATTGGAGTAATCGATACTTTCCTTGTGTACAAAATTTCAGAGCGGCGATATAATACCAAGGTTGCATTTATTGCAGCGATTTTATTTGCAGTAACGTCAATGATTTTCTTACGAACGGTATTTTTAGAATCACTTCAACTACCTTTTCTTTTAATGTCGATTTTGTTCGCAGTTTATTCTAAGGATAGAAAGAACAATAGCGATACAAGGATTGTGTCAATGACACTACTGTCTGGTATATTTTTAGGACTGGCTATCTTTACAAAAATACCAGTTTTAGCGATGATTCCACTAGTAGCATTTGTCATATTTACAAATAATAATCGAAACATAAAGATGGTAGGGTTCTGGCTCATTCCAGTAATTTTAATACCACTAGTTTGGCCTGCCTATGCTATAATACATGGCGAATTTGCTGAGTGGTTGGATGCGGTTTACTGGCAAACACACAGACAGTCAACCAGCAACCTTAGATTTGAGAATCAGCTGACATTATTAAATGCCATTGCAATCGATTTCTTAAAGATGCCAATTTTAGTAGCGATCGGTTTCGTCGGTCTAATCTTCGCAACGATAAAGAAGGATTTTTTCCTGTTACTTTGGGTCATACCATTTTTGATCTTCCTCTACTTTCTAGGTTTCGTTCGCGATTTTCATCTAATTCCATTATTACCAGCTGCGTGTATATCAGGTGCAAGACTGATAGAAGGTGTGTCAAATATGTTTAACAATAAAAAGGTTCGTGTCATATTACCGTTTTTCGTTATTTCGGCAATAGCAATATTTGGCTTGGTAAACTTTATCATATTATCGAGTACTAACAATAACGAGGAGACATTTGCAGAAACTGCTTTAGTTATACGATATCTGCAAGATGACAAGAATAATAATTTAACTATGATTTCAACGCCAGTATATTCATGGATACCTAAATATGTATTTCAATTAGATGGCGAGTATCTTGAACCAGATCCAGCAAATGGGTTGGAGGTTAATCAAACTGAAAGAGTGCTAATGGTGGTCGATAGAGTTTTCAAGTTCGATTTGTCCGGCAATGATACAATAGGCGAGGATTTACGTAAAATCTATGGTGAGCATAATAAAAATGGAACAACAGTTGTAGAGGACAGTAGAAATAAAATTATACTACCTCAACCTTGGCCTTCAGGTTTGGAGCAAGACCACGGCATAAACCTAATTGATAAGGAGCATGTCTGGAAATCGAATGGGAATATCAGGATTTCTCAAAGTGATAGCGATCTTAATGTTGTATTCACAACAAACAAAACAGAACAGAAACCAAGTAGTGCTCTTTTAGAAACACAATTAAAAAATCTAACAGAAAGACCTCTTCTTTTATCCTTAGACTATGCGTCAAAATCGAGTAACTCCAATACAAGATATTTTGTTGAAATTAGAGACAGCGATGATCAAAATAAAAGATATTTCAAGCGTAATGTAATGGACACAGCAGGTAATTTAACGAAGAACTTATTCATTCTTCCTGGCGAGATAGTTGAGAAAGAACTTACCTTTAGATTAGGAATAAATGCTAACTCGTCTGGAGAACATGAGTTTACAATAAAAAGAGCTAAAGTAATATCCAATATTTCAAATTAAGCAAATCAATAATAGAGGTATCAAAATTCTTTGAATTTCGGCGCAGAATAATTGTTTATTATTGTCTTATTTTGATAATTTGATAATTATAACTGAATGCTATGTATTATTATAAGGAACTAATGATATGTATGTTTTTGTCGTGAATACAATGAAATACGTAAAAGTAAGAAAACTAGAACAGGCAATGCTATGTGTTATATTTAAGTAACAGGACCATGCTTAGCGATAAGATGCTCATCAAGATCTTGATGGAGAGAATAATTGCGAAGTTAACAGTACCTACCAAAGATATCTCAAGTTTATATAACAACAAGAGTAGAGTCTATTTGTGAAAATTGTTGTCGTATGTTCTACCTTAGATTTGTCCAAACCTTATGGCGCTACGCCATCACTTTGGCAATTGTTCAAGGGCTTGTATGAGGAGGGGGCCGAAATTCTTGTCATACCTTACCACGGCAATCGAATAGAATCAGTATGGTGGCGAGGTTTTCAAAATCCAAATTATTATAAAGGCATGGTTCTCGAGAAAGTATTGAATCTATTCAGTTCTTCATCAATGAAAACTACAAATAATTCATTCATCCCGATTGTGGCACAGATCCTTGTGAAACCTAAGTTATACAAACTCATGAATGCAATATTAAAAAATGAAAAAGATATTGCAGCAATTCTGTTTATAGCGGTCCCATTAAATCAATTGAAAGGCTTAGCGAAGCAAATTAGAAAAGATTACGACATTCCAATCGTGTATTATGATCTAGATGTTCCGACTTCGTTACCATCTCATGGAGGATTTACATTCAACTATTTGCAGGGAGTCGATTTGGGTGAATATGATTCAATTATCGTTCCATCTGAGGGCTCCGTTACTGAATTAAGGGAGCTAGGAGCGAGAACCGTAGAGATTGTTCATTTTGGTGTAGATCCTGATGTCTTTTATCCGGTTAACATCAAAAAAGATATTGATTTTTTCTTCTTTGGAAACGGTGGATCCGCGCGTGCCAAGAATCTCAAAATGATGATTGCAGACCCTTCAAGGATATTGAAGTATAAATTTGTGGTTGGCGGACGTGGCATTGATATCGATTTAGGTTCTGCTAAACTCCTTCCACCGCTTTCATTTATGGGATTTCGAAATTATTGTTGCCGAGCAAAAGTAAATTTAAATGTTGTTCGAGATCTCCACGCAAGGGTCCCCGCAACGTCAACATCAAGACCGTTCGAGCTTGCTGCAATGCAATGTTGCATAGTGTCGGCACCATACAAGGGACTCGAAAATTGGTTTGAATTAGGTAAGGAGTTATTGGTTGCAAATACTTCAAAGGAATGCATTGAAATTTACCAAATGTTAATCGACGATCATGAGAAGCGGCTCAATATGGGGGTTTCTGCTCGTAATAGGGTTATGAAAGATCACACGTCAAGGCACCGTGCCAGACAGATAATACAAATATTAAAAAGCCATCGATGAGAGAAACGAGACACATCGCTCGAGAGAATTACCCTTTCATCAGAAATTTAATAAAAAATGAAATTTTATTTTGTAAATATGTTTATTTGGGATAGATCAAGTCGTGAATACAATCCTTAGAATAGTAACAATAGAATATTTTTGTTACTTCTATTATATGGCTATAGTGTTTTCGGACTTTACTTAATAAGCACATAGCAATTCAAATATGAGCAAAAGCAGATAGCGTAAACGGCACCAGTATAATCAGAGTTTTACTTGACGCAAATTAAGATTCGCCTAGTCATAGCATTCTATGTTTTCCTCCACTTAAGATTTTTTCTTCCTTGCGTTTTGAATTTTTTCCTTATAATCTATATGATTGTTTTATCAGTAAAACTACACTAAACTAAAGTAAGTGGTTCACACGAGAAGGGAAGGAGTGTCGTCATGGTACTCCCTTCGCATGGTAAAAAAGGGGCTCCTATTCGCCAGTACGGATTACGAGTATTTTATCGACGCCAGGCTCTGCGGCCCAAACCTCACCAGCCCGTCCGTTCATTTGATGTATATCCGAATGTTCATTGGGTAGGGGGAAGGCTTCAAATTTTTCATTCGTTGGGTCAAAACGGAATATGGTTTGTGTGCCATTTGTCTCATCCCAATCAGTTAACCATACCTTATCTTTCTCGTCAACAAAAACACCATACGGTACTGGGGTATCTCCCGGTACTCGCCATTCCTTCCACGAACTGTTAGAGGGGAAATA
>Ga0209382_10002112_pt1 | contig 29756 bp, 34 predicted proteins | sample SoiMetdeltSBSDD5_FD_187599 | JGI IMG/M metagenome (GOLD analysis project Ga0209382, IMG submission 187599) | Bulk soil microbial communities from a Populus tree surrounding site in Tennessee, USA - Soil MetaG P. deltoides SBSDD5 (SPAdes) (version 2) | ecosystem: Environmental > Terrestrial >...
CACGGCAAGGCAGGCGGTGCGCTGGCAGTGCTCGGGGTAAACGTCGCGATGTTGCTGGTTGGTGGATCTGTCACGCTCGCGGTGCAGCGCTGGCTGAACCGGCGCGCCGAGAGCCGCGCCGCAGGATGAAAGGAAAGCCGCGGGAGCGTCGTGGAAGTACCCATCGTCGTCAGGTGGTGATTCGGCACGTCCGCCACGGCAGAACCATGTGTCACTCCAGCCTGAGCCATGCGACCGGAGTTGCGCAACAGCCTGACCGCGGCCAAGCGACCTGCTGAACTTGTCGGAGAGGCAACTCCCGGGGGGATCAAATGGACACGACACACGATGCGGATGTGTTCGTCATTTTCGGCATCACCGGGGATCTGGCCAAGGTGATGACGTTCCAGGCGTTGTACCGGCTGGAGGCACGGTCACTGCTGAACTGCCCGATCGTGGGTGTGGCAGCCGACCACTGGAGCACGGACGACCTCCGCAAGCACGCACAGGAGTCGATCGAGGCGACGGAGAAGAAGCTCGACCACGATGTGTTCGACCGGTTGGCCGCTCGTATGTCCTATCTGGACGGAGATTTCACCAACCCGGAGACCTACGACAAGGTGGCCGGGGCCATCAAGGGCATGCGCAAGCCCGTGTTCTATCTGGAAATCCCGCCGTTCCTGTTCGGTCCGGTGGTGAAGGGGCTGGCCAAGGCCGACCTGATCCGGGACGGCCGCGTGGTGGTGGAAAAGCCGTTCGGCCACGATCTGGCCTCCGCTCGCGAGCTCGCCGGCGAGATGCACCAATACGTGCAGGAGTCGCAGCTGTATCGGATCGATCATTTCCTCGGCAAGCCGGGCCTCGAGGAGGTGCTCTTCCTCCGCTTCGCCAACGCCGTCCTGGAACCGGTGTGGAGCCGCAACTATCTATCGTGCGTCCAGATCACCATGGCGGAAGAGTTCGGCGTCGAAGACCGCGGTCACTTCTACGACAGGGTCGGCGCGCTGCGAGACGTGGTCGTGAATCACCTGTTGCAGCTGACCTCGGCGGCGACGATGGAGGCCCCCGCCGGCTCCGGGCCACAGACGATCAAGAACAGCCAGGCATCGCTATGGAACGCGATCCACGCCGCCGATCCGACCCAGTACGTCCGCGGCCAGTACGACGGTTACCAGAACATCGTCGGCGTCGCGCCAGGCTCCAGCACGGAGACGTACGTCGCGTTGCGTCTGGACATCGAGAACTGGCGCTGGGACGGCGTGCCGATATTCATCCGGACAGGCAAGCGACTGCCGGAAACCCAAACGGAGCTGCGCCTCATCTTCAGGAGTGCACCGAGGCTGGGGCTGAGCCTGCCCGGCTTCCATGTGCCGGACCCATCCGAACTCGTGGTCAGGCTGGACCCGACCGCGGGGATCCGGCTGACCGTGAACGCGCACCGCGGCCACACGAAGGGCCCGAGCAGCGTGAACATCGACCTGGACTTCGGCGGCGAGGAGCCGGTGCCCTACGAGGTGCTGCTGGAGGCCGCGCTGATCGGGAACCCCACCCGCTTCGCCCGCCAGGACGGCGTCGAGGAGGAATGGCGCATCGTGCAACCGCTCCTGGACAACCCGCCGCCGGTTCACACCTACCAGCCGGGCAGCTGGGGGCCGGCCGCAGCCGATCAACTGGTTGCCGCGTACGGCGGGTGGCGCGAGCCCTGGACGGAGGAGTCATGACCAGGACAGTCATGAACGGGCGATACGACGTAATCATCATCGGCACCGGCGCCGGCGGCGGCACGCTCGCGCACACTCTCGCGGCGTCGGGCAAGCGGATCCTGCTGCTCGAGCGGGGCGGGTGGCTGCCCCGCGAACCGGAAAACTGGTCCACCGCCGAGGTCTTCATCAACAACCGTTACATCTCGCCCGACACGTGGACCGATGAGCGCGGAAAGGCATTCCAGCCACAGATCCACTACTTCGTGGGCGGCGCCACGAAACTCTACGGCGCGGCGCTCTACCGGCTGCGTGCCGAGGACTTCGGCGAGCTGCGCCACCACGACGGCCTGTCGCCGGCCTGGCCCATCTCCTACGAGCAGATGGAGCCCTACTACACCCGAGCCGAACAGCTCTACCAGGTCCACGGGGTCCACGGCGAGGACCCGACCGAGCCACGCGTCAGTGCGCCGTACCCGTACCCGCCGGTGAGCCACGAACCGCGCATCCAGCAGCTCTCCGACGACCTCGAGGCGGCCGGATTCCACCCGTTCCACGCCCCGTGCGGAGTAATGCTGAACGAGGCGAACATGCCGTTCAGCGCCTGTATCCGGTGCCCGATGGTTGACGGCTATCCGTGCCTGGTACACGGCAAGTCTGATGCCGAGGTCAACGCGGTCCGGCCGGCGATCCAACACTCCAACGTGGAGCTACTCACCAACGCCAAAGCCGTCCGGCTGGAGACGAACCCCGCCGGCACGGAGGTGACCGAGGTGGTGGTCGACCACGAAGGGCACGAGGAGCGCTATCGCGGGGATATCGTGGTGGTGTCGTGCGGCGCGGCCAACTCGGCCAAACTGCTGCTGATGTCGGCCAACGACGCCCACCCGCGCGGGCTAGCCAACGGGTCCGATCAGGTCGGGCGCAACTACATGTTCCACGACAGTCAAGCCGTGTTGGCGCTGTCCAAGGAGCCCAACCCGACCAGATTCCAGAAGACGTTGGCCGTCAACGACTTCTACTTCCGTGGGCCCGACTTCGACTACCCGATGGGAGGCATCCAGATGATCGGGAAGTCGCAGCCGGACCATTACCGCGGCGAGAAGCCGCTGGAGACGAAGTTCGCGCCGAAATGGTCTCTGAGGGAGGTGGCCGAACACGCAGTCGACTTCTGGCTGTCCACGGAGGACCTTCCTAGCCCAGACAATCGGGTCACTCTCGACCGCGACGGGAACATCCGGCTGAGCTACACGAACACCAACCCGACCGCGGCGAAGCGGCTCTACCGCCAGCTCAAGTCGATGCTCGGCATCATGCGCATGCACGAGGAGCACCTTGCCCACCGGTGGGCGTACATGAAGAACGACATTCCGGTTGCCGGCGTCGCTCACCAAGCCGGCACGGTCCGGTTCGGCAATGACCCGGCCAGTTCGGTGCTCGACGCGAACTGCCGGGCTCATGAGGTCCAGAACCTCTACGTCGTCGATACCAGCTTCTTCCCCAGCATCGGCGCCGTGAACCCAGCACTCACCGCTATGGCCAACGCCATTCGTGTCGGCGACCACCTACTCGAACGACTTGGAGCCACATCAGCGGCGGCCGGTGCTCGCGCAGACCGGGCGAGAGGCTAACGCGTCGACCGCTCGGCGGCACGGCAGCCGACGCGCTGGCGCGAAGAGGAGCGCGACAGGATGCCCAGCCCACAGCCGCCACACAGGCCACTCGAAGCCGACATCCAGCTACCGCGGCGACGCTGGGACACATGACTCCAACTCGACGAAACGTCCTCGCCGCCGCGGGCGCGGTGGGCCTGGCCGGTACGCTGGCAGCCTGCGGAAAGTCTACTGTGGACACCGACTCGGCGGAAGGGAGCGGTCGAAGCGGCTACCCGACGGCCGACATCCCGGTCGGCGGCGGCGCGATCTACCAGGCCGACGAGGTGGTCGTGACGCAGCCGACCGCCGGGCAGTTCCGCGCGTTCAGCGCGGTGTGTACGCACCAGGGTTGCCTGGTCTCGTCGGTGTCGAGTGGCCGGATCGTCTGCGCCTGCCACAACAGCGCATTCTCCATTTCGGACGGTTCGGTGCTGGCCGGCCCGGCCACCCGTGCGCTGTCGAGCCTGACGGCCAGCGTCGACGGGTCGACGGTCACGGTGGGGTGACGCGACGGCGCCAGACCCGTACGAGGCCGTCGTCCTCGCACACGATGCGGTCGGCACCCGCGATGCAGCGGGTGCCCGGCGACCACGGGGTGACGGTACCGAGGCGGCGCATCGTGCCGGTACCGATGTCGAGCAGCGCCAGGTCCGCATCGGCTCCGGGCCGGGCCGTCGCCACCACCACGTCCTGGCGGTACGCGGAGTTGTCGACGATGCGCCACGACCCGTACCCCTGAGCGGTCCGGCCGGTACGGACGTCGAACAACGTCAACGGCTCGGCGGTGGCCGTGGCCAGCCGGGCGCCGGGCTGGATCGCCGGGCGCAGCGGCGTGCCGTGGGTACGCCAGAGGATCGCCCCGGTCGCCGGGTCCACGACGAACACCGAGCGCCTGATCTCGAGACACAGTACGGGTGCACACGCCGCCGGCTCAGCGTCCAGGTCCGGCGGGGTGAATGTCCACCGTGGAGCGAGCGTCGCGGGTTCGAGTACCGACATCCGGGTGCCGACGGCATCGAGCACGCGCACCAGCACCGCGTCGCCGAGCGCAGACACGTACGACTCCGAACTGAGCCGGCCGACGTCGCGGCGGGCCAGAACCGCGCCGGTACGCAGATCCCACACCTCCACCGAGCCGGCCGTGGACCTGGTCACCATCCACGACTGGCCGGCGGGGAGACCCACGATGCCCTCGGCGCCGGCCGGTACCCCCGGCAGCGCCCAGCGCAAGCCCGCCGGTAGCGGGCGGGTCCAGCGGATCCGGCCAGTAGCCAGATCGCGGGCGGTGGCGCGGTGGCTGAAGTCGAGGCCGATGGCCGCCGCATGCGGCTCGTCCGGGACCGGGTCGGGAGCGATGGCCTGGTCCCAGTCGATCGTGACGACGACGTCGTCGGCGAAGTACGCGACCGGCATCGCCGGCACCGGGTACGCCCGCGACACCCGGCCGGTGTTCGTGTTGATGAGGTAGGTCCGGGCCGCCGAGCTGAACGTGGGCGGGAAGAAGCTGGCCAGCGATCCCCTTTCGAGGGCGTACACCTCGGCCAGCGGCCCGTTCAGGACGGCGGTCCACCGCACGCCACCGGTACGCGGATCGCGCGAGACCAGCCGCAGACCCGGTACCGGACCGCCCACTCTATCCACTGTGAACACACCGTCGGTGCCGAGCCAGAACAACCGGGCGGTGGTCGGTGCGCGCCACGCCAGCGTCAGCGTGGCCGGGAGCAGCAGGCCGGGACCGGTCAGCGAGAGCAGCAGGCCGAGCACGACCACCGCCACCACCAGGGCACGCGGCGAACGTCGCGGCGCCTCGTCCGGCCCGTCCCACGGCACCGATATGTCGAGCTCGATGACCTGGCGGGCCACGGCTCGACGATACGGGGACTTGCGCTCCTCCGCGCTGATCCGGGTACGCTCCGTTGACCGATCTTCCCCTCGCCCCCCTCAGTCCCCGGAGCGACCCATGCGCAGGTATGTCACGGAGCTCATCGGTACCTTCTTCCTCGTTCTCACGGTCTGTTGTGTCTCGTTGGCCGGCGCCCCGCTCGGGCCGGTCGCTATCGGCGCGGTACTCATGGTCATGATTTTCGCCGGTGGGCACATATCGGGCGGCCACTACAACCCGGCCGTCACGCTCGCTGTCTACCTGCGCGGCAAGCTGTCCCTGGCGGACGTCCCCTGGTACATGGGCGCCCAGCTCGTCGGCGGGCTTGCGGCGGCGGGGCTGTCCCGGTATCTGGTGGACGCCGACCCGGTGGCGTTCAAGGTGACCGGCGGCGACCTCGGAGCGGCGTTCGTGGCGGAGCTGGTGTTCACGTTCGCGCTCGCGTACGTCGTCCTCAACGTGGCCACCAGCAAGGACCACCCGAACAATTCCTTCTACGGCCTGGCGATCGGCTTCACCGTGCTGGCCGGCGCGGTCGCCGTCGGCGGGGTCTCGGGCGGCGCCTTCAACCCGGCTGTGGGCCTCGGCATCTCGGTAGCCGGGCTGGCCGACTGGTCGATGATCTGGATCTACCTCATCGCCACGCTCGCGGGTGGAGCGGCGGCCGCCTACGCCTTCCGGTACCTGAACCCGGACGACATGGCGCCGGACGCGCCGGCGGCCAAGACGGCGCCCGCCAAGGCGACCCGGATCCCCAGCGAGCGTCGGGGCTAGCCGATCACCTCGTCGAGATAGCACCAGCGCCAGGTCTCGCCGGGCTGAAACGACCGGATCACTGGATGACCGGTGGTCTGGAAGTGTGCCGTGGCGTGCCGGCGCGGTGAGGAGTCGCAACAGCCGACGTGTCCACAGTCGAGACAAAGCCGCAGGTGTACCCAGTCCCGGCGGCCCTCTGCCAGGCACTCCTGGCAGCCGTCTGTCGATTGTGGAGTCGGCTCGCCCGCCTCCTTCAGATGTTCGCAGATCACTCCGCACCTCGTTCCAGCATCGACTCCTCCAGATCCATGTCCCGCTGGGCCTTGACCAGAGTCTCCTCGGGGATACGGCCCTCGTCGCGCGCGACGCGGAACACCTCCCGTTCCGCGTCGAGCATCTCCCGGCGCAGCCGCACGTACGCCCGGGACGGCGTCTCGGCGGTGCCGCCCAGTCGCTCCCACGCGGCGTTGGCGCGCAGCTCGGTGAGCTGGCGGAGACGGTTGACGACGTCCGGTGGCGCGCCGTCGGCATGCTGCTCGAGGCGTTCGCGGGCGGCCCGGCTCGCGGTGTGCTGGACGGCGGCCTCGGCGAGCGTGTCGCGTACCGGGTCGTCGGCCGGCGGCCGCAGCCATCGAGCCACCGCCGGCAGCGTCATGCCCTGCAGCACGAGCGTGCCGACGATCACCGCGAAGGCCAACCAGACGAACAGGTCGCGCGGGTACGCCGCATCGTCGGCCAGCGTCAGCGGCAGGGCGAGCGCCGTCGCGAGCGTGACGACGCCACGCATCCCGGCCCAGGCGATCACCGTGGGCACCGTCCACGGGGGTGAGGGGTCGCGGCGGCGGATCCGCGGGACGAGCCGGGTGAGGTAGGTCGCGGGGTACATCCAGACGAACCGCGTCCCGATGACGGTCAGCAGGACCGCCACGGTCAGCACCGCGACGTCGCCGGCCGGCGTGTCCAGATCGGCCAGCACCTCGCGCAACTGGAGGCCGACCAGCAGGAAGACGATGCCCTCCAGAAGGAACTTGACCATCTTCCAGAACGCGCCCATCTGCAGCCGGGACGCGGCGGACATCAGGGTCGGCAGGCGGTGGCCGAGGTACAGCCCGGTGACGACGACGGCGACCACCGCCGATGCGTGGATCCGCTCCGCCACGAGCGCCACGAGGAACGGCGTGAGCAGCGACAGCGCGTTGTCCAGCAACGGGTCCGTGGTCCTGCGATGCAGGAAGCCGAGCGCGACCGCACCGACCGCGCCGACGAGCACGCCACCGCCCGCCGCGATCACCACCTCGGTGGCGATCTCGGTCGCGCCGACCGCGGAGCCCACCGCCGCGGCGACCGCCACCCGGAAGATCACGAGCGCGGTCGCGTCGTTGATGAGGCTCTCACCCTCGAGGATCGTCACGATGCGCCGCGGCAGCCCGATCCGCCGGGCCACCGCCGTGGCGGCGACCGCGTCGGGCGGTGCCACCACCGCCCCGAGCGCGAAACAAGCAGCCATGGGTACGCCGGGCAGCAGCGCATGGACAACGAAGCCGACGACCACGGTCGTGAACAGGACCAGCCCGACCGCCAGCAGCAGGATCGGGCGCAGGTTGTACCGGAACGCCGGTACCGAGGTCTCCAGGGCGGCGACGTAGAGCAGCGGCGGCAACACGCCGATCAGTACGAACTCGGGCGACAGCTCGACCGTCGGGAAGATCGGGGACAGCGCCAGCCCGACGATCACCAGCAGGATCGGGGCGAGCAGCCCGAACCGCCTGGCTACGGCCGATACCGCCACGACGATCGCGACCAGCCCGACGATCTCCGCCAACCCCTCCACGGGTCGAGCCTAGATGGTCCCGGCAGCCGGGCTCCGACAGCCGGGCTCAGCGGCCCGGCTGTCGGAACCGGCGACACGTGTTACGGGCTCGTACAGGTGAGGGTCGGCGCCGGGTTGGGCGCGGTACCGGTCGCGTTGAAGCCGAAGTTCGTCGTGGCATTCGGCGCGAGGGTACCGTTCCATCCCGCGTTGCGAAGGGCGACGTTGGGCGGCTGCCCCACGAGCGTGCTGTTCCACGGCGGACCTTCGAACCCCTGACCACCGGTGTACGTCCAGCGGACCGTCCACCCGTTGAGGTTGGTCGTGCCGTTGTTGCGGACGTCCACCCGCACCTGGAAGTGGTTGGGCCAGTTGGTCGGCACGATGTTCCAGGTCGCGGAGCAGTTGCTCGGCGGAATCGGCGTCGAGCCGGACGGCGACGGCGAGACCGACTGGGAACCGGTCGGCGTCGGCGAGCTCGTCTGGTTCGGGCCGACGCCCGTCACCTCACCGTTGCCGCCGTCGAAGACGACGTCGGAGCAGCTGTAGAAGTTCTCCTGGCTGTCCGAGCGGATCCAGTGGGTGAAAATGATGTGCCGACCCGACCTACCCGCCGGCAGCTGCTGCTGCCAGAAGTAGTAGTTCAGGGCGCCCGGTCCACCGGACTGCGGCGGGTCCTGCGCACCACCGACCGACTCCAGGTCGGCCCAGCGCAGTGGCCCGTTCGGGTTCCAGCCCTGCCTGGTCACGTAGACGACGAACGCCCCCGGGTGGGCCGCCCAGTTGCTGTGCCGGAACTGGATCGTCGACGGTGAGGTCAGGTGGGTGACCGGCCAGTCGCTGCGGACGGCGTTGTACGGCGAGAAGTCGAACGGCCCGGCGTTGCCACCGGAGCAGATTTGCCCGTCCGGGATGAAACCTACAGTCCGACCGGCGCCGTCGGAGCGCAGGTTGGCGAACCAGTTGTACAGCGGCGTCGTACCGCTCTGGGCGATCGCGGCCGCACACGCGGGGTTGAACGCGATGATCTCGCCGTTCGGCCGTAGGCCGTCCTGGAAGCAGAACCAGGTACGGCTCCCGGGAATCATCGTCACGCCGTGGGCCTGCGCGGGAGTGGCTGGGACGACCACGATCGCGGTCGACACGCCGGCCAACACCGCTACCGCGGCAGTAGCCAGCCTTCGTCTGATAGACAACGTGCTTTCCTCCTCGGGCGACATGCTGTCGATGGGCAACGGCTGGAAGATGCCGCGCCCAGTGCACTCGGCTCCCGCGAGGTATCGACATTGAAGCATGTCCAGTAGGCACGACGCCACCACGGTGTCACCATGTGGAGCGTGAAACTTACGCCGCCTCGCTTCGCGATGCCGCGCAGGTCTGAGCTTGCCGGTTCCGCTCGCAAGCTCGCGAAACTGTTCGCCCGGCACGCGTGGTGGCTTGGGTTCGAGGTGGCTCTGACGGCGATCGCGGCAGTGTTGTTCGTCGCGGTCGGGCGCGAACCGGCACTGTCCACCGAGGAGCTTCGGGCGCGGTTGGCCGACCGGGTGGTGGCGGCGCTCGAACAGTCCTCCCCCATCGAGCATCACGACCACGGTCACGCCGTCACGGCCGGCGACCGCATCGCCTGCGTGGCCGAGGTGTTCGGCACCGATCCGCCGGACGCGACCCGGGTGGCCGACGTCGGCACGGTTTACGCGCGGTACCTCTGCGCTTCGGGGCCGCCCGGCACCGCGTTCGAGCTGTCGGCGCGCAGCTCCGGACCGGTCGTCGTGCGGCTGTCGGACCCGCCGGCGGTGTTCGTGCCGCACGGTCCGGGGTACGCCGACCAGGTGCGGGCAATGCTGCCCGATCGGTACGAAGAGCAGGCGTTTGCCGGGTTCAGCGACCGCTCCGTGCCGGATCGGCTCCGCCCGCGGTTCGCGGCGATTCTCGCGGGACTTCCCAACTGACTGGTGAGTCAGTCAGGATTGGCGGATGCCCCACGCACCACTGGACGACGACGCGCTGGCCGCCACACTTCGCCCGTTCGGCGAGTCGGTCATGCTGCCCGGTGCGGCCTACACCGACCCGGCGGTCCTCGCGTGGGAGCGGAGGCACCTCTTCGCGGGGATGTGGACGCCGTTGGGGCGTACCGCGGAGCTGGCCGCGCTGCGCCCCCAGTGCTCGCACGCGGCCTTCACCGTCGGCGACGTCGGCGTGCTCGTCACGTTTGCCGAGGCGGGAGTACGGGCATTCGCCAACGTGTGCCGGCACCGAGCCCACGAGCTGCTGGCCTCCGGCGAGGCCACCGACCGCAGAGCCGTGCTGTGCCCGTACCATGGCTGGTCCTATGGTCTGGACGGCGCATTGCGCACGGCGCCGCGGATGGCCGCGGAGTTCGCGCTCGGCGCGCCCGGCCTCGTGGAGCTGCCGGCAGTGGATTGGCACGGCTGGCTGTTCGTGAACGCCAGCGGGACAGCAAAGCCGTTCGCCGAGCACTTCGGCACGCTCGACGAGTACGTCGCGCCCTACCGGCCGGAACGGCTGGCGGTGAAGGCACGGCACAGCTACGAGGTAGCGGCGAACTGGAAGGTCATCGTCGAGAACTACCACGAGTGTTACCACTGCCCGCTCATCCATCCCGAGCTGTGCGTGGTCAGCCCGCCGAACTCCGGCGACAACTGGCACGAGCCGGGAGCGTGGGTGGGCGGCTCGATGGACCTGCGCGAGCAGGCCGAGACGATGTCGCTCGACGGGCGGTCGCTCGGCGTGATGCTCGACGGCGTGGACCGGCGCACGGTGCGGTACCTCGGTGTGCTGCCGAACCTGTTGCTGTCGCTGCATCCGGACTACGTGCTGACCCACCGGCTCGAGCCACTCGCCCCGGACCGGACCCGCGTCGACTGCGAGTGGCTCTTCGAGCCGTCGGTGGAGGACCCGTCGTACGCGGTGGACTTCTGGGACCTGACGAACCAGCAGGACTGGCGAGCCTGCGAGTCGGTACAGCGTGGCGTGTCCTCGCCGCACTACCGGCCCGGCCCGCTCGCCCCGAACGAGAACGCCCTCTACGACTGGCTGACGATGCTCGCGCAGGCGTACCTCGATCCGGCAGGCTGAGCCCGTGGAGCTGACCGACTTCAACGCCACGATCACGCTCGTCGCCGGGCTGGCCATCGTCGTCGGCGTCTGCGGCGTCATCGTGCCGATCCTGCCCGGTCTGTTGCTGTGCTGGGCCGGTGTCCTGCTGTGGGCCATCTTCGCCGAGGGCGGCGTGGGCAAGTGGGTGGTGTTCGGCATCGCCACGTTGCTCGCGCTGGGCGGAACCGTCATCAAGTACGCCTGGCCGGGGCGCAACCTCAAACGCACCGGAGTGCCGAACCGGTCGCTGTTCCTCGGCGGGTTGCTCGCGATCGTCGGGTTCTTCGTGATCCCGGTGGTGGGCCTGGTGATCGGGTTCGTGCTCGGCATCCTGCTCGCCGAACGGGTACGGCTGAACGACAACCGGGCCGCGTGGACGTCCACGAAGCACGCGCTGAAGGCGGCCGGCCTCTCGATGCTCATCGAGCTGGGCGCCGCCCTAGCGATAGCCGCCACATGGGTAGCCGGCCTGCTGACCCTGGGTTGATCATGAACTTAGATGGCATGTCGACGGCGTGTCGCACCACCAACTTCATGATCACCGCGGTGGTACTGGCGGCGTGTTCGGCGCCGGGGCCGCCGAGCACGACCGCGGCCGCCCCTAGCCCGACCGCCGCCGTCGCCCCGTATGCGGCGAGGGTCGAGGGCTTGCCGGAGGCGGTCAGGGCGGAGATGACTGGGGTGTCGTGGCGGGTGGGGTGCCCGTTGTCACTGTCGCGGCTGCGGCTCGTGACGGTGGTCCACTGGGGACTGGACGGAAAGGTCCACAGTGGAGAGTTGGTGGTCCGGGACGACCTCGCGCCAAGAATCGTGCGCGTCTTCGGCAAGCTCCACGACGCGCGCTTCCCGATCGCCGCCATGCGGCGGGTGGACGCGTACCGGGGTGACGACCACGCGTCGATGGCGGCGGACAACACGTCGATGTTCAACTGCCGCAACGCGGAAGGGTCGCGCTCGTGGTCGCGGCATGCGTACGGCGAGGCGATCGACATCAATCCGGTCGAGAACCCTTACGTCAAGGGCGACACGATCCTCCCTCCGGCGGGCGCCGCGTTCCTGGACCGCCGCAACGTCCGGCCCGGCATGGTCGTGGCCGGCGACGTGGTGACCAGAGCCTTTGCGGCGGAGGGCTTCCGCTGGGGCGGGCAGTTCTCCTCGCTGAAGGACTACCAGCACTTCGAACTGGCTCAATAGGACCGGCAGTGCTCGTAGAGCGCGTCGTAGACGAACAGCGCCCGCTCGAGCAGGCGCTGGTCGTCTGCCTCGACAGCGGCGCCGGCATCGCCGATCGCCCGCAGAGCCGCCCCGAACGGGTGGCTGTCGACGTCGGAGGCGATGTCGGCGGCGTGCACGATCCGCGCGAGTTCGACCAGCGCCGGGTCGCCGCCGAGGTTGTGCGCGTCGATCAGCGTCTCGAACGTGCACGCCTGCCGGCCGTCGGGCAGCCGGCGGTGGCTGTACGTCGCACCCGGCGCGTCGAACGAGTAGCCGCCTTCCCGGGCAGCGTACTCGAGCACCTGGTCAGCCGGCACGTAGACGAACTCGGCGGTGGGGTCGATGAACCGGCGGATCAGCCACGGGCAGGCGATCCGATCGGTCTTGGGTCGAGCGCGGGTTACCCACTTCATCACAGTGCACGCTCCTGCAGGATGGCTTGTCGGTGGTACTCGTACAGTCCGTCGAACAGGGTGGCGGTGACGGCCAGCGTCTGTTCGTCATCGCCGAGCAGCGACAGGCCGCGCACGACCATGTCCAGGCCGGCGGCTTCCGGGGCGTCGTAGCGTTCGTCGTAGAGGTCCGCCTCGTGGACGGCCTGGGCGATGCGCCACAGCACCGGATCGGTGAGGTCGTAGTGCCGCAGCATCGTCTCGAAGCTGCACTGTCCATTGTGGTGGGACAGCTCGGCACCCGGCACGTCGAAGCAGATCGCGTCGAGGGGCGCGTCGACGCCATCGGCGAGGAAGACGAACCGCGGCGACGGATCGATGTGCCGGCGGATCAGCCAGGCACAGGCGGCCCGGTCGATGTGAACCCCCGCTCGGGTTGCCCAGTTCATCGCCGACTCCCCCGCGTCGCGCCAACGGAGAGTGACTCCACCGCCCGCACGGCCTTGTCCCGTTGCGGAGGCGGGAAGAAGTCGCGGCGGGCGATGCGCCGCAGCTCCTCACGCAGCCGGCGCAGGGCCCGGGCCGCCTCGTCCCCGCCGACCGCCGAGGCGGCCCGGGCCTGCGCGATGACATCGTCGTACTCGGCCGCGCGGGCATCCCGCAGACCGTCCACGATGGACTTCTCCTGCGCGGCGCTGGCCGGCGCGGCCAGCCACACCGTGGCCGTGCCACCGGCTTCGGCAATCTCCTCGGCGAGCCAGTCCACCTGCTCCCGGGTGCGCGCGTCGGCGGGCAGCCCGACGAGACCGTCGCCGAGCCGGGCCACCCCGAGCCGCTCCAGCTTGCGCCAAACGGTGATCCGCGGGGTCGACGGCTCCCGCGGCATCCGGTACGACAGCAGCACCCACGTAACCATGGTTACAGCAGACTAGCGCACCGGTGGCTCGCTCGACCAGGGGAACTCGATCCACAGATCGGTACGCCGCCAGACGTACTCGCATCGCACGATCGACTGGGGTTTCTCGTAGACCACCGCACACCGGACCTCGGCCACGTGCTCGGCGCAGAAGTCCCGTACGAGCTGCAGGGTCGCGCCGGTGTCCGCGACGTCGTCGGCGATGAGCACCTTCGCGCCGGCCAGGTCGACGGCGTTGGGTACCGGCGGCAGCATCACCGGCATCTCCAGCCGCTCGTCGACTCCGGTGTAGAACTCGACGTTCATCACGTACAGGTTCTTCACGTCGAGCGCGTAGCCGAGCGCGCCCGCGACGAACAGACCGCCCCGGGCGATGGACACGATGAGGTCCGGTTCGAACCCGCTGTCCCTGACCTGTACGGCGAGCGCCCGGCCCGCCGCCCCGAACTCCTGCCAGCTCAGTTCCTCGCGCACGGCCACCATGCGGGGACCTTAGCGGACCACGCTTCCATTCATCTTCTTCGACGGCTCGTAGTTTCGCTCCCCCGCGGTGACCGGTGCGGTGAGCCAGTTCTCGTCGGGCGCGAGCGGGCACGCCCAGCGCGGATCGTAGGCGCACGAAGGGTTGTAGGCGTAGTTCAGGTCGAGCCGGAGCAGACCGTCGTCGACAAGTTGGACGCCGCGGCCGAACGTGCCCTTCACGGTGTCGGTGAGGTACCGGCCACCGCCGTACGTGTCGGGTCCAGAGGTGCCGTCGCGGAACGGCAGGAACAGCCCACCGCCGTACGCGTCGATCCAGAACAGCGTCAGCGAGCCCCAACCCGTGACCAGCCGCGCCACCCGGCGGTACGTCACCACGCCGTCCGGCCCACCGGTGTCTACGGTGACGGTCCCCTCGGCGGGTTCCGGCGCGACCTCCACCACAAAGGACGCCGTGGGCGGGTAGTAGTCCAAGCCGGCGAACGACGGCCGGTCGTCGGCCGGTACCGGAGATTGTGGATGCGTCGCGAACAGTGCGTCCCGCGCGGCGCGGAACCCCGCGATGTCGGTGTCGGCGAGGTGCATCCGCGCGACGGACGCCCGGTAGTCGGCCAGCTCGAGAAGCTCCATTTGACGATCCTGTCGTATTGCCGACGCGGAACGGCGGGACGGGCGCGGGTATGACACACATTCGACATGGCACTGCGGATCAAACCCGGCTATCTCGTGGCAGCGCTGGCCGTCCTCACTCTCGGTTGCGGCGCCCTGGGTGTACGTGGCAGTCAGGAGTCGGGCGGCCCGTCACCGAGCGTCGCGGCTCAGTCCCCTACGTCCAGCCCGAGCCTGGTCCCGTCGACGAAACCGCCGGCTGCGGCGGAGACCTCGCTGGTGCTGTCGGTCAACGGCATCGGGCCGTTCACGCTCGGCACGGGTGCCACCCTCGACCAGCTCCAGGCCACCGGGCAGATCGCCTCGGTCGGCGACGGCGGCGAGGCATGTCCGCAGTTCTTCGGCGCGCAGGGCAACGGTCCGTGGTCGGGAGTCCGGCTGTGGTTCCGGCCCGATCGCACGCTCGACTTCGTGATCGCGCGGGACCAGGCGATCCGTACGCCGTCCGGCGCGCACGTCGGCTCGACACTGGCCGAGCTGCAGTCCATCTACGGCAGCCGGGGCGAGGTGCTGACCAGCGGCAGCGCCAAGGCGTACATCGTGCGCGTCGCGTCCTCGGGCCGCGCCATCTTCTTCGAGCTGGACATCGCGAACGCCAAGGTCGTCGCGATGTTCGCCGGTGGCTCGGACCGGTTGGCCCAACGGTTCCTCAACGGCGCCGACTGTTAGGGCCGGAAGCTCCGGCGGAGGCCGGCGCCTGAGGCACTGGCACTAACCTCGGTACCATGCCGATGCCCACGGGTCAGGTCCGCCGCCTGGACTGGCCCGACTGCCTCAACTGCCGGGAGCTCGGCGGGCTGCCCACGATCGACGGTCGGCAGATCCGGGTCGGCGCGCTGATCCGCTCGGACAACCTGTTCCGGTTGACCCCGCACGGGATTCGGGCCCTGCACCGGCGCGGCGTGTCCCGCATCGTCGACCTGCGTTCGCCGTTCGAGGCGGCGATCGAACGCAGTCCGTTCGCGATGGATCCGAGGTACCGGCTGGTGCCGCTCATCGACCCGGCGACGATGGAGGACTGGACCCGGGGCGAGACCCTGTCCGCCATCTACCGGATCAGCGTCGAGCGCAACGCCCCGTACATCACGGCCGGCATCGCCGAGATCGCGGACGCTCCCGCCGGGACCGTGGTGGTGCACTGCTACGCGGGCAAGGACCGCACCGGGATGACGGTCGCTCTCGTGCTTGCGGTAGCCGGGGTACCGATCGACGTCATCGCCGCGGACTACGCGTACACCGAGGTCTGCCTGCGCGATGCGAACGACGCTCTGCTGGCCACGTGCATCGACCCGGCCGAGCGCCGGGATCTCGCGGAGCGGCAGAGCAGCCGGCCGGAGACGATTCTCGACACGCTCCGGCATGTCACGGACAGGTACGGCGACGTTCCGTCCTATCTGCGCGCGCACGGACTGTCCACCGCACAACTCACCCGTTTGCGTGACCGCCTGCGCGAGTGACACACCGGTACCAAGGGATGTTGGCCGACTCGGCGGGCTGCGCGGGGCCGGTCGGTCAGGGCAGAATGCCGGCCATGCGAGACGCAGGCGATCTTCATGCCGCGTTGCGGGCGGAGCTACTCGAGCCGGTGGCCCGCATGTGCGCACAGGCTGACATACCCGTCTGGCGGGGCGATTTCCGACAGAGCCGGTACGCACCGGCCGTGACGGCGCTGCTCTGCGCGGCGGATGACAACTCCTGGGACGCGGCCGTGACCGTCGTACGGGCGCACCGCATGCCGCGGGACCACCGCTGGCACGGGCACAAGTTCACGCGCGACCCGCGGGAAGGCTACGACCTGGACTCGCCCGGCGAGATCGTATACGAGGTACAGATCAAGGAGGACGACGACGGTGCCGGCGGGCACGGCCCGCGACCGCTGGTGGCGTTCCGGTTGTTCGACGATCCGCGCGCGGCGGCCGACGAGCTGATCCTGTGGGCCCGCCGGGCGTACCTGTTCCGCACCGAGCCACCGGTCCAGGATCCGAGCAAGGAGTTGCGCCGCGAACGGCGCTGTTTCGAGCACCGCGAGGCGGCCGCCGCGAGTGCCCGGATCACAATCGGCTGGATGCCCGACGACGCGGTGGCCGACGTGGAGGCCGTCAACCGGCCCGCGGTGTGCTGGCACTTCCCGCGCGAGCGCACGGGGCGCTACCAGCGGTCGGCCGTGGTGGCTCTGACGTCGTACGGCAACGCCCGCCCGCACCGGCGCGGGCCGTGGCTGACAGTGCGCGCCGACGGCGACCGGCTGGTGCTGGCGATGGACAACCTGATCGCGGCCAACCAGCGGCACCGCTGGGACGTGACCCCGTGGCTGTGGGACCGCCGGCACGCGAACACCCCGACGGTGACCCGCTGGCAGGTTGACCGCCCCGAGCTGGCGGCCCCGGCGTTCGATGCGCTGCGCCGCGCGGCGATCGCCGAAGCGCTGGCCGAGGCGGGGGTACGCACCGACGACCAGATCGGCAAACTCCTGGCAGGTAGCCCGAACCGCGCGTTCCGCGCCGAACTGACCGAGACCTGGGTGTCGAGCCTGTACCAGGGCCTCGCCGAAGTCGCGCCATGGCGGCTGGCCGCCGCATACCAGATTTGGCGCGAGGGCCGGCTGTCGCTGGGACTGCCGACCCGGGAGCCCGTGGTGCTGTTCGGGCTCGGCGGCGTCGGTACGCAGCGCAAGCCCAAGCTGGCCCTGGACATGGCCGACGACGGGCCGACGCTGTGCCTGGTCTTCACGGGAAGCAACGCGCTGCTGCCCCGTTCACTGTGGACAGTGCCCGCCGACCTGGCCGCGCACCTGCACGGCTGGCATCCGTCGCTGTCCGTCCCGGCCTAGTCTCCGGTACATTGCCGCGGGTGAGTCTCGGTCCCCAGTTCACCAAGGTCTGGGCCGCCAGCACGATCTCCGCGCTCGGCGACGGCGTGACGGTCGTCGCGATGGCGCTGCTGGTCGCGTCATTGACGGACAGCCCGCTGGTGGTCTCGGGGGCCGTCTTCGCCGCGGCGTTACCGTGGTTGCTCTTCTCGTTGCTCAGCGGTGGGCTGGTGGACCGGCTCGACCGGCGACGGGTGATGATCGCGGTCGACACGGTACGCGGTATCGCAATCGGCATCCTCGGCTTCGCGATCGCGGTCGATCGGGCCAGTGTGCCGCTGGTCTACGCGGTGGCATTCCTGCTCGGTACCGGCGAGACGCTGTACCGGACCGCGATGACGTCGATAGTGCCGGCAGTGGTACCGGTCGACCTGCTCGAACGCGCCAACGGCCGGTTGAGTGCCGCCCGCACGCTGTTCCACGACATGATCGCCGGACCGCTGGGCGGGCTGCTGTTCGCGGCCGCCGCCGCGGCGCCGTTCCTGCTCGACGCGGGCTCGTTCGCGGTCGGGGTCGTGCTGCTCTACCTGCTGCGTGGGACGTTCCGGGCTGACCCACCCGTGGACCCGGTGACGACGCGGCGCTCGCTGCGCGCCGAGATCGTAGACGGCGCCCGATGGCTGCTCCGGCACCGGCTGCTGCGTACGATGGCCGTCCTCATCGGCCTGCTCAATGTGACCCTGACCGCCGCGCTGTCGATCCTGGTCCTGCTGGCCAAACAACGGCTCGGGCTCGGTTCGGTCGGGTACGGGTTGCTGTTCACCGCCTTGGCCGTCGGCGGTCTGGTCGGGTCGGTCATCGGCGAGTGGCTGATCCGCCGGTTCACGGCCAGCGTGACGCTGCGGGTCGGGCTGCTGATCGAGACCGGGTTCCATCTCACGATCGCGTTGTCCACCAGCCCGATCGCGGTCGGGGCGGCGTTCGCGGTGTTCGGCGTACACGGTGCACTGTGGATGATCGTGTCCACGTCGTTGCGGCAGCGGCTCACGCCGCCCTCGCTGATGGGCCGGGTCACCAGCGCGTACCTGTTCCTCGGCGCCGGCGGTAACGCGATCGGTGCGCTGCTCGGTGGGCTCGTGGCCGCCCGGTTCGGGCTGACCGCGCCGTACTGGATCGGCTTCGTCGTCGCCGCCGTCGTGACCGCCGCGACCTGGCGGGTGTTCGATCGCAAGACGATGGTGGCGGCCGTCCAGCCGCCGGAAGTGGCCGCCGGGGTAGGTTAGCCGCCGTGGTGGACTTCGAGCCCGAGGCGTACCGGACGGAGCTGACCGGTTACTGCTACCGGATGTTGGGATCGGCGTTCGAGGCGGAGGACGCCGTTCAGGAGACGCTGGTACGCGCCTGGCGCGGGCTCGACCGCTTCGAGGGCCGGTCGGCACTGCGGTCCTGGCTGTACCGCATCGCCACCAACGTCTGCCTCGACATGCTCGGCAGCGCCCAGCGCCGCGCCCGCCCGATGGATCTCGGCCCGTCGTCGACCGCGGACGCGGCCGTGCCCGACGCGCTCCCCGAGCTGATCTGGGTCGGTCCGGTCCCGGACGGCCGGGTGCTGCCGGACGTCGCCGATCCCGCCGACGTCGCCGTGGCGCGTGACTCGGTACGCCTCGCGTTCGTCGCCGCCCTGCAGCATCTGCCGGCGCGGCAGCGGGCGGTACTGATCCTGCGCGAGGTGCTGACCTGGTCCGCCAACGAGGTCGCCGAGTTGCTCGGCACGTCCGTCGCGTCGGTCAACAGCGCGCTGCAACGCGCCCGGGCCACGCTGGCGATCGTCGACGTCGCATCGGACCTCCTCGAGCCGGCGGATCGGGAACAGGCCGATCTGTTGGCGCGGTACGTCGAGGCGTTTACCGCGTACGACCTCGACCGGCTGACCACGTTGCTGCACGAGGACGCCACGTTGTCGATGCCGCCGCTGTCGCTGTGGTTCCGCGGTCACGCGCAGATCCGGGCCTGGATGCTGGGTACCGGCAATGGCTGTCGCGGCTCGCGGCTGGTGCCGACCGTGGCCAACGGCACACCGGCGTTCGGCCAGTACCGGCCCAGTGGACCCGGCGGCCGGCACGAGCCGTGGGCGTTGCAGGTACTGGAGATCTCAGGCGGGCGGATCCGGGGGCTCAACTCCTTCCTCGGCACCGAACGGCTCTTCCCCCTCTTCGGTCTGCCCAACCGGCTCAACTAAAGACGCGAGCAGGACGTCGGACAGGCCGCACAGGCGCAACAGGTCGACCAGACGGTCATCTGCACCGCTGATCCACAGGTGACAGTCGAGCCGCCCGGCCGTCAACCGGAGCCGGGCCAGGGCATCGATCGTCGCCACGTTCGGGTCGACGATCCGGCTGACATCGCAGATCACGACGGCCGCACCGCTGTCCCGCACCAGGGCGCACAGGTCGGCTACCGCGTCGCGCCCGACGACCGGTCCGAGGACCCAGGTCACGACGCCCGAAACAGGGCCCACCTTGGTCAGACCGGTCGAGCGACGGCAAATCATCGGTGCCTTCGAGGCGTGTTGCCGAATTGTTACCGCCGCCAACAAATCTGTGTCCTTCGCGCTCTTGCGCGGAGTGTCCGCCGGCCCATACGTTGCCGGACACAACAAATATGTGCGACCGGTCGCACAACAACGCGCCAAGCAGCAACCCCCGCTACGCAGCAAGCGAGCCCTCGACCGAACCCCTTGACCAGCCTCCCTTGACTCAGCCTCCCTGACTCAGCCTCCTGGAAAGGATCCGGCAGAAGATGCGCAGAGGGATCATCACCATCGTCGCGACTAGCTTGCTCGGCATGGGCGCACTGGCCGCCTGTGGCGACGACAACACCAGCGGCGGCGGTACGGCCACCACCCCGAAGGTCGGCGTCATCCTCCCCGACAGCAAGTCGTCGGTGCGTTGGGAGACCGCGGACCGCAAGTACCTGGAGGCGGCGTTCAAGGCCGCCGGCGTGCAGTACGACATCCAGAACGCACAGGGCGACAAGACCCAGTTCCAGACCATCGCTGACAACATGATCACCAGCGGGGTCAACGTGCTGATGATCGTCAACCTGGACTCTGGTACCGGCAAGGCGGTGCTCGACAAGGCAAAGGCGCAGGGCATCCGTACGATCGACTACGACCGGCTGACCCTCAACGGCGCCGCCGACTACTACGTCAGCTTCGACAACGAGGCCGTCGGCAAGCTGCAGGGCACGGGCCTGGTCAAGTGCCTGACCGACAAGAACGCGCAGAAGCCGGTCATCGCGGAGCTGAACGGCTCGCCGACCGACAACAACGCGACCCTGTTCAAGAACGGGTACGACTCGATCCTCAAGCCCAAGTACGACTCGGGCGAGTACACCAGAGGCCCGGACGTGTCGGTACCGGACTGGGACAACACCCAGGCGGGCACGATCTTCGAGCAGATGATGACCCAGACCGGCAACAAGATCGACGGCGTGCTGGCGGCCAACGACGGCCTCGGTAACGCGGCGATCACCGTCCTGAAGAAGAACAGCCTGAACGGCAAGGTGCCGGTCACCGGCCAGGACGCCACCACCCAGGGCCTGCAGAACATCCTCGCCGGCGACCAGTGCATGACCGTCTACAAGGCGATCAAGGGTGAGGCCGACAAGGCCGCCGAGCTGGCGGTCGCCCTGGCCAAGGGCGAGACCAAGGAGACCGGCCAGAAGGTCGTCGACCCGGAGAGCAAGAAGGACGTCAAGGCCGTCCTGCTGACCCCGGTGGCGATCTACAAGGAGAACGTCAAGGACGTCGTCGCGGACGGGTTCGTGACGAAGGAGGAGCTCTGCACCGGGACGTTCGCTGCGATGTGCGCTTCCGCTGGCATCAGCTGACGCCGTAGGCGTAACAATCTTGGAGCTGTGGTACCGGTCCCGGCCGGACCACAGCTCCAAGATTGCGCAGATTGGAGTCCCCATGTCCGCCTCACCCCTCCTCGAGAGACAGGGACCGCTTCTTGACCTTCGTGGAATCGACAAGAGCTTCGGTCCCGTGCAGGTTCTCCGTGACGTCGCCTTCGCCGTGCACCCGGGCGAGGTGACCGCACTCGTCGGCGACAACGGCGCCGGCAAGTCGACGCTCGTCAAGTGCGTCAGCGGTATCTACACCGCCGACGCCGGCGAGTTCTTCTTCGACGGCCAGCAGGTGACGATCCACAACCCGAGGGACGCCGCTGCCCTGGGCATCGAGATCGTGTACCAGGATCTCGCGCTCTGCGACAACCTCGACGTCGTCCAGAACATGTTCCTCGGCCGGGAACGCCGCCGCGGACTGATACTGGACGAGTCCACAATGGAGCGACTGGCCGCCGAGACCCTGGCCGGCCTCGCGGTACGCACCGTCAGCTCGGTGCGCCAACACGTGTCCCGGCTCTCCGGCGGCCAGCGGCAGACGGTCGCGATCGCCAAGGCCGTGTTGTGGAACAGCCGGCTCGTCATCCTCGACGAGCCGACCGCGGCGCTCGGTGTGGCGCAGACCGCCCAGGTGCTCGAGCTGGTTCGGCGGATGGCCGACAACGGGCTGGCCGTCGTCCTGATCTCGCACAACATGAACGACGTCTTCGCGGTCTCCGACCGCATCGCGGCCCTCTACCTCGGCCGGATGGTCGCCCAGGTGAAGACGACCGACGTGACCCACGCCCAGGTCGTCGAGCTCATCACGTCCGGCCGCAGCGGCGAGCTCGGACTGCGCGCCGAGGGCAGCGCCTTCGACGAGTACGACCTGAACGGAGCCGAGGAATGACAGCGTTGACGACGGCGGTACGCGGCGAGCCGGCGCCGGTACCTCGCGCGACCCTCGGCAGCCACGTCCGCGACTACCTCGGCCGGGTCCGCGGCGGCGACATCGGCGCGCTGCCGGCGGTACTGGGACTGGTCGTCCTGTGTACGGTCTTCTCGGTCATGCGGCCGGTGTTCCTGTCGACCGGCAACTTCGCCAACCTCCTCACCCAGGGTGCGCCGGTCACGGTCATCGCGATGGGGCTCATCTTCGTCCTGCTGATCGGCGAGATCGACCTGTCGGCCGGGTTCGCCAGCGGAGTGTGCGCCTCGGTCCTGGCGATCCTGCTGACGACCTACCAGGTGCCCTGGTTCGTCTCGGTCCCCGTGGCGGTCGGGGTGGGTACGGTCATCGGTCTCGTGCTGGGCTTCCTCGTCGCGAAGGTCGGCATACCGTCGTTCGTGGTCACGCTGGCGGCTTTCCTCGGCTTCCAGGGCGCGGTGCTCCTGCTGCTGAAGGAGGGCACGATCGTCCGGGTCAGCGACAACGTAATCATCGCGATCGCCAACAAGAACATGCCGCCGCTGTTCGGCTGGTTGCTGGCTCTGGTGACGATCGGCGGGTTCGCCCTCGTCCAGTTGGTGCGGTGGGCGTTGCGGACCAACCGGGGCCTGATCGCCGATCCGCTGGCCGTCGTGCTGGGCCGCGTCGGTCTCGTCACGGTGCTCGTCGGGGCGTCGGTCTACCTGCTCAACCTCGAGCGCAGCCGCAACCCGCAGTTCGCTTCGCTCAAGGGCGTCCCCTACGTCGTACCGATCATCCTCGTGCTGTTGCTGGCCTGCACGTTCGTGCTCGGCCGTACGGCGTATGGGCGGTACCTGTACGCGATCGGCGGCAACGTGGAGGCGGCCCGGCGGGCCGGCATACCGGTGGACCGCATCCGCATCTCGGCGTTCATGATCTGCTCGAGCCTCGCCGCGATCGGCGGCATCATCGCCGCGTCGAAGGCCGCCTCGGTCGACCCGAACACCGGTGGCAGCAACGTTCTGCTGTACGCCGTCGCGGCGGGTGTCATCGGCGGCACCAGCCTCTTCGGCGGCAAGGGTCGGGCGCTGGACGCGGTACTGGGTGGCGCCGTCATCGCGGTGATCATCAACGGTACGAACCTCCTGCAGCTGAGCTCCAGCCTCAAGTTCATCTCGACCGGAGCCGTGCTGTTGCTCGCGGCCGGTGTCGACGCCCTGTCCCGGCGGCGGGCCGCAGCGACGGGTCACGGCTGACGGTGGTGCGTCCGGGGCCGAGCCAGGAGGAGGTACGCCGGCAGAACCTCGGGGCTCTGCTGCGCTACGTCCACGTGCACGGCGCCACGACGCGCGCGGAACTGACCACCGAACTGGGGCTCAACCGCTCCACCATCGGCGCCCTCACCGCCGACCTGGCCGCCGCCCGGCTGGTCAGCGAGGGGGCGCCGCGGGAGACCGGCCGGGCCGGGCGACCCTCGCTGGTCGTCCGGCCCGAGTCCGACCGGGTGTTCGCGTACGCGCTCAGCGTCGGCGTGGACCGCCTCCGCGCGGCCCGAGTTGGGCTCGGTGGCGCGGTCATCGACCACCGCGCCACCGAACGCCCGCGCGGGCAGGAGATCGCCGAGACCGTCGCGCAGCTCGCCCTGTTCGTGCGGCAGATGCACGGCTCCGTACCGCCGGACTCGGTCTGCGTCGGGTCCGGCGTCGCGGTCAGCGGCATGGTGCGGCACCCCGACGGGGTGGTCCGGCTCGCGCCGCACGCCGGCTGGGTCGACCAGCCGCTCGGGACGGCGCTGCGGTCGGCGCTCGGCGACAAGTCCCCCGTCACCGCCGGCAACGTCGCCGACCTCGCGGCGCTCGCCGAACACGCCCGCGGGGTGGCGGCCGGCTGCGACAACGTGATCTACCTGTACGGGGACGTCGGCGTCGGGGCCGGCATCATCGCTGGCGGCCGTCGCGTCACCGGTCACGGTGGTTACGGGGGCGAGGTCGGACACATGGTCGTCCACCCGGGCGGCCGGCCCTGCGGCTGCGGGTCGCGGGGCTGCTGGGAGACGGAGATCGGGGAGTACGCACTGCTCCGCGCCGCCGGCCGGGACGACGCGGTGACCGGCCGCGACGCGGTACTCGCCGTCGTCGACGCGGCGTCCCGGGGAGACGCGGGCGCCCAGGCGGCGGTACGCCAGGTCGGCGACTGGCTCGGCTTCGGCGTCGCCAACCTCGTCAACATCTTCAATCCCGAAATGGTCATCTTCGGCGGGACGATGCGGGACGTGTATCTCGCGTCCGCGGCCCAGATCCGCAGCCGCCTCAACTCGATGGGCCTGCCCGCGTGCCGCGAGCACGTGCGGCTGCGCACCCCGTCCCTCGGCGACGACGCGGCCCTGATCGGGGCCGCGGAGCTGGCGTTCGAGCAGTTGCTCGCCGACCCGCTGCTGTCCGCGGGCGGCTAACGCGAGATGCTGGCCGGGTGAAGGGTGTGGCACTCGCGATGCGGTTCGCGCTCGAGCTGTCGGCGCTGGCGGCGCTGGCGTACGGTGGCTGGCAGGTCGACGCTCCACTGTGGATCCGGGCCCTGCTGGCGGTCGCGTTTCCCTTGGTGGGCATAGCGATCTGGGGCACGTGGGTGGCGCCCCGGGCGCGGCACGTGCTGCGTGATCCGCTGCGCCTCGTGCCGGAGTGGGTGGTGTTCGGCGGCGCCACGATCGCCCTCACGGTATCGGGGCAGCCCGTGATCGCCGCGATACTGGCCGTGCTCGCGGCTGGGAATCGGGTGGCGCTGTGGCTGCTCGGCGTGGGTACCGGCGGCGAGGTCGTCAGCCGTTGATCTCGACGCAGCACTCGCCGGCGGCCGGGGCCAGCCGAGCGGACAGGCGGCTGGTACCGATTCCGGCCAGCAGTCCCACCACGAACTCCTCGTTCAGGCCGCAGACCAGCTCGGGCTGCCGGACCGCGAGCGCGTGGAAGGGGCAGTTGCGCAGCCGGGTGCGACCGCCGGCCGTGGACCGGGGTTCGAACCCGAGCAGGGCCAGCGCGCGGCACGCGTACCCCAACTCCTGTTCGACGCTGTCGTCGCGCGGACCGTCACCCGCGGCGCGGAGGTCGGCGCCGATCTGATGGCCGCGCGTCCGCGCGATCCGCAGGCCGGCCGCCCCGGCGTCGGTCGGCGACTCCGCGATCGCGTCGGCCAGGATCTCACCGACCAGGTCGTAGCGGCGTTCGGGGACCATCACGCTGAGGTCCGGGCCGGTCACTGAATAGACCTTGGGGGTACGGCCGCGGCCGCGTGGCTCCCCCGGCGGCGACTGGTAGGTGGCCTGCAGCAGGCCGGCGTCCACGAGCTTGTCCAGGTGGAAGGCTGCCAGACCGCGCGAGATGCGCTGGGCGTCCGCCGCCTCCTCACGGCTGACGGGATGGTCCTGGCGGCGGACGTAGTCGTACAGGGCTCGTCGCACCTTGTCGACGAGCGCCGAGACCGCCTGCCAAGGACCGGACACGCTCACGAGATTATCACCAACAACCGCTGTTGATATTCTGCCGCAGTGGGTACAGGATACGGGTGACCTGTTCGCCACGGAGGATGTCGATGGAGCCCAATCCGCAGGCCAAACGGCCGGTGACGATCCTTGCCGGACCATACGGACACCCGATCCACCCCGCTGTCGTATCGCTACCCATCGGTGCGTGGGTCGCCAGCTTCGTCTTCGATGTCGGTTCCCGCGTCGTCGCCGACCCGGAGTTCCTGACCGAGGGATCGCGCTGGCTGATCGCCATCGGGGTGCTCGGCGCGGTGATCGCGGCGCTGACCGGGTTCCTCGACCTGTTCGCGATCCCGACGAGGACACCGGCGTTCCGGACGGCTCTGCTGCACATGACACTCAATCTGGTGGTGACCGCCGCGTACGCGATCAACTTCGTGTGGCGCGGCGGTGTGGATACCGCCCAGGTGGCGGTGGGACCAATGGTGTTGTCCGCGGTCAGCCTGGCCGCGCTGGCCGTGTCCGGGTTCATCGGCGGCCACCTCGCGTTCCGGTACGGAGTGCGGGTCGCCGACGAGTCCACGCAGGCCGAGGGTTTCGTGAGGAGGTAGTCGAGGTGGGTATCGCAACACTGATCACGTGGATCCTCGCCGCTGGCGGCGGATTCTTCATGCTCGGGCAATGGATCGCGCGAGGGGGCGCGCGAGGCACGGCGACGACGAACTTCCCGCCGGCGGTGATCTTCGGGCACTTCCTGCTCGCGGCGGCCGGCCTGGTCGTGTGGATCGTGTACCTGGTCGCCAAGACCGACGCGCTGGTCTGGGTCGCGTTCGCGTTGCTGCTCCCCGTCGCGGTGCTCGGGCTGGTGATGTTCCTGCGCTGGTGGCCGGGGCGGGCCGGGTCGACGACGGTGGAGTCGCGGTTCCCGCAACCGGTCGTCTTCGCCCACGGGCTGTTCGCGGTGACGACGGTGGTGCTGGTGCTGCTGACGGGGCTCGGCGTCGGTAACTGACGCGCCGCGCATCGCCACCGCCGCTATGGTCGTCGCGTGGATCTCCGTATTCAGTGCCTGAACATAGACACCACCGATCCCGACCGGCTGGCGGCCTTCTGGGAGGCCGCCCTGGGTTGGCGACGTACGCACTCCAGCGACGAGGAGGTCGTGCTCGAACCGCCGGCAGGTAGCCGCGAGGACGGCGTCGTACCGGACCTGCTCTTCCTGCGCGTGCCCGAGGAGAAGGCGGGCAAGAACCGGCTACACCTCGACCTGCGTCCGCTGGACCAGGCGGCCGAGGTCGCCCGGCTCGAAGGGCTGGGCGCCCGGCGCGCCGACGTCGGCCAGGGATCCGACGTGAAATGGGTCGTGATGGCCGACCCGGACGGCAACGAGTTCTGCGTGCTGCGCCCGTACCCGCCCAAGCCGGCGTGACCACTCTCAGCATCCAGCAGTTGGCGAACCTGGAGCCGAGACCGCCGGTGGTCGTCGTCATCGATGTGCTGCGCGCGTTCACCACCGCGGCGGTCGCGTTCGCCGGGCACGCCGACGGCATCGTGCTGGCCGCGTCGCCGGACGAGGCGCTGCGCATCCGCGACCGGCTGCCCGGCGCGTTGGCGGTCAAGGACGGGCCGCCCGACCCGGCCTTCGACGCGGTCAACTCACCCGCGGAGATGGACCAGCTCGACGTGGCCGGAAGGACGGTGGTCCTCGCGACCACCAACGGCACCGTGGGCGCGGTGGCGGCGGATGGCGCCGAGCTGCTCGTGTGCGCCAGCTTCGTGGTGGCCGGCGCGACGGCCGCGTACCTGGCCCGTGACGGGCGTCCGGTCACGTACGTGGCGACCGGTGAGGACGGCCGCGCCGAAGAGGACATCGCGTGTGCCGAGTACCTCTCCGCCCTGCTCGACAGCCCCGCTCTGCTCGACGGCGCGGAGGTCGATCCCGCGCCGTACCTGCGTCGGGCCCGTCGGTCCGGGTTGGCGGAGCGGCTCACGCGGGGAGCGCGGGACGGCTACCCCGGCATCCACGCCGACGACGTGTACTACTGCCTGGCCGTCGACCGGTACGACTTCACGATGGTGGCCACCCGCACGGGTCCGGACCTCGTGCTGCGCCCACTACGCTGACCCCATGATCGAGACCGATCCGAAGGCCGACCTGAAGCGGTACCTGCAGGTGGGGCGGGACGCCTTGCTGTGGAAGCTGGACGGAATTTCGGAGTACGACGTCCGCCGCCCGCTGGTGCCGACCGGTACCAACCTGCTCGGCCTCGTCAAGCACGTCGCCAGCGTCGAGGCGGGGTACTTCGGCGAGACGTTCGGCCGGCCGTTCGACGAGCCGATGCCGTGGTTCGACGACGACGCCGAACCCAACGCGGACATGTGGGCCACCGCCGAGGAGTCGCGGGAGCAGATCGTCGGGCTGTACCGCCGCGTCTGGGCGCACTCGGATGCCACGATCGACGCGCTGCCGCTGGACGCGGTCGGCCACGTCCCGTGGTGGCCGCCGGAGCGCAAAGAGGTCACCCTGCACCGGATCCTCATCCACATGATCGCCGAGACCGACCGGCACGCCGGGCACGCCGACATCGTGCGCGAGCTCATCGACGGCACGGTCGGTTTGCGGGACGGCAACACCAACATCCCGGGGCAGGACGAGGCCTGGTGGGCCAGTTACCGCGACCGGCTGGAACGCGTCGCGCGCGAGGCCGGATCCGCGGGCAGCGGCTGAGTGAAGATCTCCAGGCGGCCGGTACGGGTGTCGTTCCAGAACGGGTGGATCGTCTCGCCGGTACTGGCCAGACCCTGGTAGTCGCCGATCCACCAGGCGCCGTGTTTGCCCTTCGCACCGCCCAGCGCCGGGTCGAAGGGTCGGCTGGTGACCACCTCCGGAGCGCCGAACGCGTCGCTGAACGCCGGTGACCGGAACACCACCACGTCGACGAGGCCCTGCCGGTGCGCGAAGGCGGACAGCGCGAGCCGTCCCGCCTCGTCGATGGCCAGCTGGGGTTGGCTGTAGCTGGTGTCGTCGCTCGTGCGGGGCACCCGTCTCGGCGCGGTCCAGCGGGCGCCGCGGCTGTCCGAGACGCAGACGGCGATGTCGCTGACCGGCGCGCCGGACTCCCGGACGACGAAGGCGACCGCCGCGTACTGCCGTTGCCGGTGGGCTACCACGGCCGGCAGACCAGGCACGTTGACATCCGGCGCCACCCGGATCTCCATGACACCGGTACCCAGCCGCACCGGGCTATGCCAGGTCAGGCCGTGGTCGGTACTGGAGATGACCCGGATGGGGGCCCGGAACTCCGGCCGCAGCCCGGACCTTGGTAAGGCCGGCCACACCCCGTAGGCGACGTACACCGCGCCGTCCGGACCCGCGGCGACGCTCGGGGAGGCCAGCAGGGACTCGTCGGGCCCGCGTACCGCGTCGATCGTTCTCGGGGCGTCGAAACCGAGGCCGGCGTCCGTGGACCGGATGAACTCCAGCACGGCGTTGTCGGTACCGCCGGTGAACGCCGCGTACAGGTGCGTCGCGTCGGGCGGCCCAGGGGTGGGATCGGCGGCCAGCCACGGATGGTCGAGCTTGTGGCCTCGGGTGGCCAGGGTCGGCCGTGCGAAGCTGCGACCGCCATCCTCGGTACGCCACACGTGCAGGTTGTCGGTGTAGGCGCAGACGTACCCGCGCCCCTCGGCGTCGAAGGTGACCGTGGGATCGCGCCCGTTGCCGGAGTCCGCCAGGGCCCGATGGTTGCGCCAGGTCATGCCGCCGTCGAACGAGGCGTACGCGGCGATGCCCCCGCCATCGCCGTCCGCGATGCACGCGCCGAGCAGGTTGCGCGGGTCGCGCGGGTTGACGGCTACCGCCGGTTCGCCGTGCATCGCGAACCCATCCCGGCTCACCCGTACGTTTCCCGTGCTCGGCAGCTCCGGCAGCTCCGGTGGTGGCGCGGGCGGCGCGTCGCAGGCGGTCACCCCGGCCAGTGCCGTGTACACCAGTACCGAGCGGCGGGATATCGGCCGGTTCATCGCTAGTCCGTCCGGATCCGGCCGAGCGTGCGGGGCTCCCGGCCCGCCAGCAGCCACGCCGATGCGGCGGCGAGCAG
>Ga0209382_10002114_pt1 | contig 29705 bp, 27 predicted proteins | sample SoiMetdeltSBSDD5_FD_187599 | JGI IMG/M metagenome (GOLD analysis project Ga0209382, IMG submission 187599) | Bulk soil microbial communities from a Populus tree surrounding site in Tennessee, USA - Soil MetaG P. deltoides SBSDD5 (SPAdes) (version 2) | ecosystem: Environmental > Terrestrial >...
GTCACGGTGAGCGGCAGCAGATTGCGGTAGCCGACGAAGTCCGCGACGAAGACGCTGCGCGGCCGATCGTGGATGTCCGCCGGCGGCCCGACCTGCAGCACGCGCCCCTCGCGCATGACGACGATCCGATCGGAGAGCGAGAGCGCCTCCGCCTGATCGTGCGTGACGTAGATCGAGGTCAGCCCGAGCTCCTGGTGCAGCCGCTTGATCTCGGCGCGCATCTCCAGCCGCAGCTTCGCGTCGAGATTGGACAGCGGCTCGTCGAGCAGCAGCACGCGCGGCTCGATCACGAGCGCCCGCGCGATCGCCACGCGCTGCTGCTGACCACCCGACAGCTGCGCGGGATAGCGCGTCTCGAGGCCGTCGAGCTTCACGAGGGCCAGCATGCGCCGGACGCGCTCGCCGACGGCGGCGCGAGCCACGCGCCGCACCGTGAGGCCGAACGCCACGTTGTCGAAGACCGACAGGTGCGGGAAGAGCGCGTAGTTCTGGAAGACCATGCCGAAGCCGCGGCGCTCGGGCGGAAGCGGCTCCAGCCGCTCGTCGTCGAGCCAGATCTCGCCGGCGGTCGGCGACAGCAGCCCGGCGAGCAGGTTGAGCGCGGTGGACTTGCCGCAGCCCGAGGGCCCAAGAAACGTCACGAGCTCGCCGCCGCGCACCTCGAGCGCGAAGTCGTCCAGGACGTTCTTCGCGCCGAAGTGTTTGGTCAGGCGGAAGCGCAGGTGTCCGATCATTCGTCTAGAACTTCTTGATGCGCTGCGCGCCGACCTCCTTGTCCCAGCGATCCATTGCGGCGATCAGCTCCTTCACCGGCAGCTGCGGCACGATCTTGTACTTCTTCTCCATGTCGGTGTACTCGGGCCGCCAGTGCTCCTGCACGAGCTTCTGGATGTCGGTCGGAGCCTTGTCCAGCGTCGCCGCCCTGATCGACGGCCCGATGAAGGCCTTCCACGTCAGCGCCTGCTGCTCGGGACGCCGCATGAACTTCATGAGATCGAGGACGATCTCCTGCTCAGCGGCGGACACGCCCTTGGGAATCGCCCAGTAGTGGCCGTCGATGACGAACGAGGTGCTGGGCAGGATGAAAATCTTCGAGTCGGTCGGGATCGTGCCCTCGGCGCGCGGCTTCATGTCCCATTCCATGATGCCGGCGATGATCCAGCGCGTGCCCTCCGCGAATTCCTTGAGCGTGATGGCGGTACCGGTCGGGTAGTACTCGATCGACTCGCCGATCTCCTTCAGGAACGCCCAGGTTTTGTCCCAGCCCGCCGTCGGGTCCGTCGGCTTCTTGTCGCCGAGGATGAACGGCAGCCCGCACAGAATCGAGCGGCCGGGACCGGAGTTCGCCGGCCGCGCGTACATGAACTTGCCCGGATTGGCCTTCACCCACGCCTTGAGCTCGTCCGCGGTCTTCGGCGGTGACTTCACCTTCGATGGGTTGTAGATGAACACCGGCCCGCCGTTGTTGACCACCGACGGCAGCAGGAAGCCCTCACCCTCGGCCTGCAGCACTTTGCCGGCGTCGGTGAGCTCCTCCTTCGGAAACAGCTTGTCGTACTCGGGGAACAGCTTCACCAGCTGGCCGTTGTTCGCCAGAACGGAGCCGGCGTCCTGCCCCACCAGCAGCAGATTGACGTCGACACGTCCCGCGTCCTGCTGCGCCTTGATCTTGGCGGGCAGCTCCGGCGCCGGGGCGCGCTGGAAGTTGACGGCCTTCACCTTGGCGGGATTCGCCTTCTGATAATTTTCGATGATGACGCGCGTCGAGGAGAGATCACCCGACACGTCGATCAGCGAGATCGTGATCGGACCCTGCGCGGCGCCGTGACGCGCGGGCAGAACCGCGGCGACGGCGAGCACGATCACCACGGCGGCGACGGCGAGGATGCGGAGACGACGCTGGCGCATGGTGCTCCTCCTTGGGCGTGCGCGCGGATGGTACCATGGCGCGCCGTATCCTCAGGGGGCACAGGCATGAACGACAGACCGATCCGAGTGGGCCTCGTAGGCGCCGGTCGCAACACCCGCGAGCGGCACATCCCGGGATTTCAAAAGCAGTCGAGTCTGGAGCTCATCGCCGTCGCCAATCGCTCGCGCGAATCTGCCGAGCGCGTGGCCAAGGAGTTCCGCATCGGTCGCGTCGAGGACGACTGGCACGCCATCATGCGGGCGTCGGACGTGGACGCCGTGTGCATCGGCACCTGGCCGTACACGCACTGCGAGATGACGCTGGCCGCGCTCGCCGCCGGCAAGCACGTCCTGTGCGAGGCGCGCATGGCGATGAACGCCGCGGAAGGGCGACGGATGCTGCAGGCCTCGCGGCAGGCGCCGCACCTCGTCGCCCAGCTGGTGCCGTCGCCGCCGACGCTGGAGGTCGACAGCACGCTCAAAGCGCTGCTGGCCGAGGGGTACGTCGGCGACGTGCTCGCCGTCGAGCTCGCGGCGACCCGCCAGCCCACGTTCATCGACCGCGACGCGCCGCTGCACTGGCGGCAGGACGTCGCGCGCAGCGGGCACAACATCCTGAACATGGGCATCTGGTACGAGGCGATGATGCGCTGGCTTCCTCCCGCGCGCCGCGTGAGCGCGATGGCCAAGATCGCCGTGCCGCGCCGCCGCGACGAGACCGGCGCCGAGCGCGAAGTGAAGGTGCCGGACCACGTCGACATCCTCGCGACCCTGACCGGCGGTGCCGTGGCGCATCTGCGCTTCAGCGCGGTCACCGCGCTGGGTCCGGGCAACGAGGTTTGGATCTTCGGCAGCGACGGTACGCTGCGACTCGAAGCGGACGCCAGGCGTCTGTCCGGCGCCCGCCGCGGCGACCGAGAGCTGCGCGAGATTCCCATCCCCGCGGAGCGGCGGATCGGCTGGCGCGTGGAGGAAGAGTTCGTCAACGCCGTCCGCGGGCGCGAAAAAGTGTCCCACACGACCTTCGAGGACGGCGTTCGCTACATGGAGTTCACCGACGCGGTGGCGAAGAGCCTGGCGGAGGGCAGGACGGTGGAGGTCGCCGGGCTCTAGAACAGCTCGGGCTCGCCGGGATACGTCACGCGGCCGTTCTCGACGCGCGCGAAATCGCGCAGGACATGCGGCTCCGCGCGCTCCGGCGTCAGGATATGCAGCACCGGCTCGCCGCGTGCGACCAGGGCGTCGGCGATCAGCGAGCGGTGGCATCGCCACCACACGGCTTCGGCGCACATGATCGCGACCGGCTCGCGTCGTTCCAGCGCGAGCAGGCGATCCAGCTCGGTGGCGAACATGGCGGTCTGCATGTAATCGGCATAGGCGCGGAACGACGGGTTCTTCCACGCGCGGTTGATCGAGTCGGGGAGCTCGCGGCGTAGCCCCCCGAGGCCGGCGAAGTGCGTGTAGCCGATGCCGGCGGCGCCGAGGTCCGCCGGCAACGTGTCGGTGTTGAACTGGGGGTGACGCCGGGAGCGGGGAAGCTTGCGAACGTCGGCGATGTGGCGCACGCCGTGGGCGCGCACCAGGGCGACGAAGGCGTCGAGCGGATGCGTCGAGTGGCCGACGGTCCACACGCCGCCAGCGTACGCGTCAACCCTTGATCGCGCCCGCCGTCATGCCCTTCACGAACCACTCCGACAGGAAGAGATAGAACACGAGGACCGGCAGGGTGGCGATCATCAGCCCCGTGGCCAGCATGCCGATGTCCTGATACTGATCGGAGACCAGAAACTGGATGGCGAGCGGCAACGTGCGGATCTGCTGGCGTGTGATGAAGACCACGGCGTACAGGAACTCGTTCCAGAAATAGATGAAGTTCAGGATGACCGTGGTGGCCACCGCCGGCAGGGCCATCGGGAACATCACCCGCCAGAAGGTCGTCCAGTCGCTGCAGCCGTCGATCCGTGCCGCCTCCTCCAGCTCGGTCGGGATCTGGGCGAAGAAGGCGCGCAGCAGGTAGATCGTCAGCGGCAGCTCCGTGGCGACGTAGACGAGGATGAGGCCGCTGAGCGAGTTGAAGAGCCGGTACTGCACGAGGATCTGAAAGAGCGAGAGCAGCATGATCTGCGGCGGGAACATGATGGACAGAAAGATCAGCAGAAAAAGCGGCTCGCGCAGCGGGAACGCGTAGCGGCGCCGGGCGAACGCGAACCCGGCCATGGCGCCGAGCACGGTCACGATCAGCACGGACGCCACCGCGACGATCGCGCTGTTGCGGAAGTAGGTGGCGTAGCCGAACTCGGTCCACGCGCGCCGGAACTTGTCCCAGTGGGCGGGCAACGGCAGCCCGTAGTGGCTGCGATAGATCTCGTCGGTCGTGCGCAGCGACATGCTGGCCGTCCACAGATACGGTCCGGCCGAGAAGACCGTATACGCCAGCACCGGCACCAGGAGCAGCAGGCGCGTCACCCGCGGCCGCACGTCAGAACTCCAGCGCCTCGCGCCGCTGCAGCGCGCGCGTCAGGCCCCACGAGAGACCGAAGATGATCACGAACCAGAGCACCGCGACCGCCGATGGATAGCCGAGGTCGAGCGTCTTCCACTCGAAGGCGCGCTTGACCACGTAGGTGGCCACGGTCTCGGTGCCCCACATCGGTCCGCCGCGTGTCATGACCCACACGAGCGCGAACTGCTTCATCTTGCCGATGAAGTCGAGAATCGTGAGGTTGACGAGCGTGGGGCGGATCAGCGGGATGATCACATGCCACGTGCGGCGCCAGCCCGAGGCGCCATCCACGCGCGCGGCGTCGAGATAGTCGGCGGGAATCGCGTGGATCGCCGCGAGGAGGACGACCATGTTGAAGCCGGCGAACATCCACGTGGTGACGAGAATCAGCGCGGGCAGCGCCGTCGCCGGACTCGCCAGCCATGCCTGAGCGAGATGGCCGAGACCCACCGCGCGCAGCGCGAGATTGGCCATCCCCCAGTCGTAGTTGTAGACCCAGAGCCAGATCACGCCGACGACCGGGTAGGACATCAGCACCGGCGTGAACCACACGGTTCGGAAGAACCGCGCGAAGGGCACGCGGCGATAGAGCAACAGCGCCAGCACCAGGGCCAGCGGCATGTCGACCAGCGGCGCGGCAACGGCCCACGTGAGCGAATTCCGCGACGCCTTCCAGAAGACGTCGTCGTCGCGCACGATCTCGCGGAAATGCTCGAGGCCCACGTATTCCGACTGCATGCCGAGGTCCATGCGCAGCGTATGCACGCTGTTGTAGAACGTCACGAGCACCGGGTAGATGGCGAAGGCGAAGTAGACGAGCAGGGTGGGGCCGAGGAATACCGCGATGGCGCCCCAGGGCCGTCGCGCGCGACGCAGGACTACTTGCCTTTGAGCCGCGCCTCTTCGAGCCGAGCCAGCGCCTCGTCGGGGCCGATGACCTTGTTCGGCAGCCCCTGGTTGACGGTGGCCACGTAGGTCTCCCACACGCCGGGCTTCATCAGCAGGCGCACCTGCTGGGCCGTGAGGTCCACCCACTTCGTCGACTTGTTCACGCGGGCGTACTCGTCGAAATACCACTTGAGCGGGCTGTCGATCTTCGCGGGCTCGGTCTTGATCCCGGTCTGCACGCCGGTCCTCGCCATCCACATGTTGCCGATCTCGACGTCGGCGAAGGCGTCGGCGACCTTGACGGCGAGCGGCAGGTGCGGGCTCTTGGCGGCAACGGCGAGCGAGCCCGCGACGCCGAGAAACTTCTGGCCGTGACCCTTGCCGTCTTTCATCTGCGGATTGTTCAGCATGCCGAGCTCGAAGTCTTTCGGCTGTCCGCCCTTGTCCGGCGGCACGAACGCGCGGCCCGTGTACCAGGAGCCGACAGGGAACATGCACGCCTTCTGCTCGGTGTGGAAGTAACGATGCGCCTCGGCCAGCGTCATGCTCGACAGCGTCTTGGCGTAGGCCCCGAGATCGATCAGCTCCTTGTAGTAGCGGAAGACCTCGACCACGCGCGGATCCTTCCACGAGCCTTCGCCGCGGAAGAGCTTAAGCGTCTCGTCGGCGCCGAGCTTGTCGAGCAGCAGCGCGTTGGGAATGTAGTGCGCCGCCCACTCGCGATCGGCGGCGCCCGTCGCGAACGCCGCGTAGCCCGCCTTGGCACACTTCGCGACGACGTCCTTGAACTGATCCTGCGTGAAGACGAAAGTCGCGGGCACCGTGATGCCGAGCTCCTTGAACATCTTCCGGTTGTAGTAGATCTCGTCGGAAGCGGCCTCCACCGGGATCGCCCACGTGCCCGTCTTGCCGCCCTGACCCGGCCGCGTCCAGAAGGCTTTCCCGAACGGCTCGATGTTCTGCCAGCGCACGCCGGTGGAGAGATCGGCGAGCCAGCCGGCGGTCATGAACTCCGGCACGTCCATGTCGTAATAGAAGACGTCGGGAAAGCCGGAGCCGGCGGTGAAGGCCGCGCGCAGCGTGGGCCACATGTTCTTCTTCTCGTAGAACGTGATGGTGACGGTGTTCCCCGGGCTGGCGGCCTCGAAGCGGCGCTTGGCCTCGAACAGGACGGCTTTCTTCGCGTCCTCGATCGCCCAGTGGCTCCACCACTGAAGCTCGGTGGCCGCGGCCGGCGCGGCACAGAGCACGATCACCGTGAGGATCATCGCCGTCGCTCTCACCATCGTCACGCCTCCCGCTCAGAGCTTCATGTGAGGGTCGAGCCAGTCGCGCAGCGCGTTGCCCATGAGATTGATCGCCAGCGTCGTCGTGAAGATCGCGAGGCCGGGGAACGTGGCGATCCACCACGAGTTCAGCATGTAGACGCGCCCCTCGCCGAGCATGTTGCCCCACGCCGGCGTGGGAGGCTGGATGCCGAGACCGAGGAACGACAGGAACGACTCGAGGATGATCACGCGTGCCACCTGCAGCGTGGCAATGACGACGATGATGGAGACGAGGTTCGGAAAGATCTGGCGAAACATGATGCGCAGGTGGCTCATGCCGAGGGCGCGACTGGCCACGACGAACTCGCGCTCGCGAATGGCGAGGCTCTCGGCCCGGATGACGCGCGCGTAGAGCGGCCAGTCGGCGACGCCGAGCACGATGATCATGTTCGTGAGGCTCGGCCCCAGCACGGCGATGACGGCGAGCGCGAGCAGCACGAACGGGAAGGTGAGCATGACGTTGATCAGCGTCATGATCGTCCAGTCCAGACGTCCGCCGAAGTAGCCCGCGGACAGGCCGAGCAGCACACCCATCGACGATGAGATCAGCACGGCGCTCACGCCGATGACCAGCGAGACGCGGCCGCCGTAGATCATGCGCGAGAGCAGATCGCGTCCAATCTGATCCGTCCCAAGCACGTGCGCGGGCGTGCCGCCCTGCATCCACGCCGGCGGACCGAGGCGATGCCGGATGTTCACCGCGAGAGGGTCGTGAGGCGCGATGTAGGGCGCCAGCAGGGCGCTGCCGATGATGACCGCGAGGACGGCCGAAGCCGCCAGCCCCCACTTGAAGCGCCACACGCGACGAAGCGACAGCCGTCGCGACGTCGGCCGCAAGGGCAACGCCTGGTCGGCCTTGAGGACAACCTCGCCGTCGGCGCTGACGGCCTTCACGCGGCGACCCGGATGCGGGGGTCGATGAACCCCACGATCATGTCGACCAGGAAGTTCACGCTGACGATGATCAGCGCCAGCAGCACCACCGCGCACTGCACCACCGGGAAGTCCTGGTTGCGAATGGAGTCGACCGTGAGCGTGGCGACCCCCGGCCAGGCGAAGACGGTCTCCGTGACGATGGCGCCGCCCAGCAGCTGGCCGAACTGGATGCCGAGCACAGTGATGACGGGAATGCAGGCGTTCCGGAAGGCGTGCTTCACCACGACCACACGCTCGCCGAAGCCCTTGGCCCGCGCGGTGCGTATGTAGTCGGTGTTCATGATCTCGATGACGCCGGAGCGTACCAGGCGCATCGTGAGCGGCGCCAGGAACGCCCCGAGCGTGAAGGCCGGCATGAGGAAATGCTTCCACGTGCCGTACCCGGACGCCGGCAGCAGCTTGAGCTGCACGGCGAAGATGATGATGAGCATGATGCCGAGCCAGAAGATCGGCATCGCTTGGCCACCGACCGCCACCGCCGTACACGCGGTGTCGATGAAGGAGTGGCGCCGCAGCGCGGCCAGGATGCCGAGTGGCAGCGCGATCGCGAGCGCCACGCCGAGGCCCGCCAGCGTCAGGTAGATCGTCGGCGGCATCCGCTCGAGCACGAGCCGGAAGGCCGGCGTGTCGGCATACCAGGACTTGCCGAAGTCGCCTTGCACCGCCTTGGTCGCGAACTTCCAGTACTGCACGGCCACGGGCTGATCGAGCCCGAGCAGCTTGCGGTAGCGCTCGAACTCTTCTTTGCCGGCGTTCTGCGGCAGCAGCAGCAGCACCGGATCGCCGAGGACGTGCAGGATCGCGAAGGACAGCAGAGAAATACCGACGACGACGACGGCGAGCTGCGCGATCTGTCGGAGGACGTAGCCTCTCATGGATAACGGCGGGCACCGGGCGCGCAGCGGCGGGAACACCGCCACTGCGCGCCCGGCGCCGGGGCGCCTACTTCTTGCGCGGCTGCACGAGGAACATACGGTCGACCTCGTCCTTCGGTGCCTCGTAATCGATGCGGTTGCTGATGCCCCAGACGCCGCGCAGGCCCCACTTGAAGAGATACGCCGCGTCGTCGTAGATCAGCTTCTGCGCCTTGGCGTAGATCTCCTGCCGCCTCTTCGTGTCGAGCGTCGATCGGCCCTGGATGACGAGGTCGTCCAGCTGCGCATTGCAGTAGTAGCTGTAGGGCTGGTTGCACGTCATCACGTCGAAGAGGATGGCGTCGGCGTCGAAGATCGAGTAGTAGCCCCACGACCACGTGAACATCGGATCGGCCTTGTTGTCGCGGACCAGGTTCGTGAAGGGTCCGACCTCGCCGATGAACCGCTGCTTGGTGCGGATGCCGACCTTGGCGAGATCCGCCGCGATCGCCTCGGTGGTCTGGATGAGCCCGGGCTCCACCGTCGGCCCCGTGGTCGTGAAGCCGACCTCGAATCCGTTCGGATACCCCGCTTCGGCCAGCAGCTTCTTCGCCGCCGCGTGGTCCTGTTTGTAGGGCTTCAGCGTGGCGTCGAACCCGAACGCCATCGGGTTGACGGTGGTCGCCACCCGATCGCCGAGGCCGTTGAGCACGTGCTTGATGATGCCGTCCATGTCGGGCGCCATGTTCGCGGCCTGGCGCACGCGCTTGTCCTGGAACGGGTTCTTGCCCGAGCGACCCGCCTGGTCCAGCTGCAGCATCGCCGTGCGCAAGATCGGGGAGGTCGACGTACGCGCCTGACCGGACTTGTTGATGACGTCCATCTGGTCCGGCGGAACCGCCTTGATGATGTCGACGCCGCCCGAGATCAGCTCGGCGATCTGCGTGGCCTGCTCGGGGATGATACGGATGCGCACGTACTTGAAGGCCGGCTTGGTACCCCAGTAGTCGTCGTTCCGGACCAGCAGGTGCTCCTGCTTCTTGTTCCAGCGCACGAGCTTGTAGGGCCCGGTGCCGACCGGGTTGTCCTGCATGAACTCGTGACCCTTCTCCTTGATCTGCTTTTCCGACTGCATGACGAGCGCGGTGAGCCGCTCCACGAAGACCGGGTAGGGCCCGTCGGTCTTGAAGCGCGCGGTGTGGTCGTCCACCACTTCCACGCTCTTGATCTTGACGTGGTTGCCGCGCGCCGTGAGCTTCTTCTCCGGATCCAGCACGCGGTCGAACGACGCCTTGACGTCCTTCGCCGTGAACGGCGTGCCGTCGTGGAACTTCACGCCCTGACGCAGCTTGACCTCCCACGTCGTGTCGTCGACGGAGCGCCACGAGGTGGCCAGGCTGGGGCCGACCTTGCCCGTCTTGAGATCGCGGGCGGCAAGATGATCGAAGACGTGATACCCGAGGATGATCGACTCGCGCAGCACGGAGTTCGGTGGGTCCCAGTTCGGGACGTCCGACTGGATGGCGTACACGACGGTGTCGTCCTTCGTCTGCGCGTCGGCCGGAGCCAGCGGCCCCAGAGCCACGAGCAGGAGCAGAGCCGATCCCAGAGCGATCGTGCGCCGCATAGCGGCCTCCTTGTACACTCCTCGTTCCTTTGAGAAGCGTGACGTTCGGTGCAAAAGTGCAGGCACGATAGCATGATCGAGACCCCGCGACTACGGCTGCGCCGCCTCCGTCCATCCGACGAGGTCGACCTCGTCGCCCTGGACAGCGACCCCGAGGTCATGCGGTATGTCGGCGGCCCGGCCGGCGTGAGGAGCGCCGAGGAGACGGTCGAGCGGGCGCGGCAGCGGATCGGCGGTGTTCATGGGCCGCTGGGCTTCTGGCGGGTGGAAAGTCGCGCCGATGGCGAGTTCTACGGGCTCGCTGCGCTCATCCGGATGCCGAGCGGCGACGACATCGAGCTGGCCTATCGGCTGATCCGCCGTGCCTGGGGCCGAGGCATTGCCAGTGAAGCCGGCGCCGCCCTGGTCGAGCACGCGTTCGGCGCCGCCGGGCTCTCGCGCCTGGTCGCGGTGACGTATCCGGACAACCGCGCGTCGCAGCGTGTGCTGGAAAAGCTCGGCTTCGCGCGGCAGGGTGACCTCGACTACAAGGGCGTGCGAACAGCCTACTACGTCCTCGTACGGTAAAATGCGCGCCGCTCGTACGGTAAAATTCGCGCGGTGAGCAGCCTCCCCGAGCATTTCAACGCCGCGACCTTCTTCGTCGATCGTCACGTGACCGAGGGCCGCGGCGTGCGCACCGCTTTTAGATTCGCCGGGCGCTCGATCACGTACGCGGAGGTCGCCGCCTCCGTCGATCGCTCTGCCAACGCTCTGGCCGCACTCGGCCTGGAGATGGAGCAGCGTGTGCTCCTGGCGCTCAACGACTCGCCGGCGTTCGCCGCCGCCTTCTGGGGCGTGACGAAGCTGGGTGCCGTCGCCGTGCCCGTCAACACGCTGATGGCGCCGCAGGAGTACGAGTTCCTTCTCACCGATAGCCGTGCCCGCGTGGCCATCGTGGACGCCTCGGCGGCCGGACGGCTGCTGGCGATCCGCCATCGCTGTCCGTTGCTGCGCGCGGTGATCGTGGTCGGAGGGCAGGGGTTGCCCGGCACCCACGACTTCGACGAGCTTCTCGCCGCCGCCAAGCCGACGTGCGAGCCCGCCCTCACGCTCGCCGACGACATCTGCTACTGGGGCTACACCTCCGGCTCCACGGGCCAGCCGAAAGCGGCGGTGCATTCGCACGCGCACTTCCTCGCCGCCGCGGATCACGTCGGCGTCGGAGTCTTCGGGCTCGAGGCCGACGATCTCGTGTTCTCGGCATCCAAGATGTTCTTCGCGTTCGGGCTGGGCAACACGCTGTATTTCCCCGCGCGTGTGGGCGCCTCCTCTGTGCTGGTGCCCGAGCGCATCGACGCCCAGCGTGCCTTCGAGACCATCGCGGACGAGCGGCCGACGGTGTTCTTCACGGTGCCGACCCTCTATGCGCGCATGCTGGCCGTCGAGGAAGCCGAGCGCCGCTGGGACCTGTCGTCGTTACGCTTCTGCGTCTCCTCGGGCGAGGCGCTGCCGCCGGCGATCTTCGACGCCTGGGCCGAGCGCTTCGGCCTCGAGCTGGTCGAGGTGGTCGGGTCCACCGAGGCGCTGCACGACTTCATCGCCAATATCCCGGGCGCCGCGCGCCGCGGCCGCGCCGGTCGGCTGGTGCCTGGTTTCGAAGCACGGCTGATGGACGACACGGATTCGCCCGTCGCCGATGGGGCTATCGGCCATCTGCTGATCAAAGGCCCGACGACGACGCCCTACTACTGGAACCGGCTCGAGCGGACGCGCGCGACGATGCTCGGGGAGTGGTTGCGTACGGGCGACATGTTCGTGCGTGACGCCGACGGCTTTTTCACGTTCGCCGGTCGCTCCGACGACATGCTGAAGGTCGCGGGCGCCTGGATTTCGCCCGCAGAGGTCGAGGCGGTGCTGGTCGAGCATCCCGGCGTGCTGGAGGCCGGCGTCATCGGCGTCGCCGACGCCAACGGTCTCACGCGGCCCCACGCGGTGATCGTGCTCAAGGACGGCTGGACGCCGTCGCCGGATCTCGCCGCGAGGCTGACGGAGTTCGTTCGACGCCGCGCCGGCGGCCACCGTGCGCCGGCCACGATCGCCTTCGCCGATCAGCTGCCCAAGACCGCGACCGACAAGGTGCAGCGCTTCCGGCTCAGGCAGCCGTAGCAGTATCATCGGCCGGATGAAGATCAAGAAGCTGCTCGTCGCCAATCGTGGCGAGATCGCCGTTCGCGTCGTGCGCGCCTGTCGAGAGCTGGGTATCGCGACCGTCGCCGTCTACTCGGAGGCGGACCGCGAGGCGCCGCACGTGCAGCTGGCCGACGAGGCGTACGCGATCGGCGCCGCGCCCGCGACCGAGAGTTATCTCGTCGTCGACCGGCTCGTGCAGACGGCGCGGCGCGCCGGCGCCGATGCCGTGCACCCGGGGTACGGGTTTCTCTCGGAGAATCCCGTGTTCGCCGAGGCGTGCGCTCAGGGCGGGTTGACGTTCGTGGGTCCGCCGGCGGCGGCGATGCGTCGGATGGGCAGCAAGACCGCAGCGCGGTCGCTCGCGCGCGAGCTGGGGGTGCCGATGGTTCCGGGCACTCTCGACGCCGTCGCCAGCGACGCGGACGCCGCACGCGCCGCGCGGGACATCGGCTACCCCGTCATGCTCAAGGCGGCGATGGGCGGTGGCGGCAAGGGCATGCGTCTGGTGCGCCGCGCCGAAGATCTGGCCGAAGCGCTGCGCGCGGCGCGCGCCGAAGCCGGCGCCGCCTTCGGGGACGCCGCGGTCTATCTCGAGCGGGCGGTCGTCGAGCCCCGCCACATCGAGATCCAGATCGTGGCCGATACGCACGGGAACGTCATTCATCTCGGCGAGCGCGAGTGCTCGATCCAGCGGCGACACCAGAAGCTCGTCGAGGAGTGCCCGTCGCCGTTCGTCGACGCCGAGCTCCGCGCGCGGATGGGCGAGGCCGCGTGCCGGCTTGCACGTGCGGCCGGATACGTCAACGCGGGGACGGTGGAGTTCCTGGTCGACGCCGAGCGGAATTTCTATTTCCTCGAGATGAACACACGGCTGCAGGTCGAGCATCCCGTGACCGAGATGGTGACGGGCATCGATCTCGTGCACGAGCAGCTGCGCGTCGCCGCCGGCGACACACTCGTGCTGGCGCAGGCCGACGTCGCGTGGCGCGGCTGGGCCATCGAGTGTCGCGTCAACGCCGAGGACCCGTTTGCCGGCTGGCTGCCGTCCCCGGGCACCATCACCGGCCTGCACGCGCCGGCGGGGCCGTGGGTGCGGGACGACTCCGGCGTTTACGAGGGCTATACGGTGCCCCGCTTCTACGACACGCTCATGAGCAAGCTCATCGTGTGGGGCGCCGACCGCGATGCGGCGTGCGAGCGCATGTTGCGCGCGCTCGCGGAATATCGTGTGGTCGGCGTCCGGACCACCATACCGGCGTTGACGCGCATCATCGCCCATCCCGACTTCCGCGCCGGTCGGCTCTCGACGGCCTTCCTCGAGCGCGTGCTGCCCGAGCTGCGCGCGAATGATGGTCGGTTCGCCACGATCGCCGTGATCGCCGCGGTGCTGGCGGAGCACGAGGGGGCGCGCCGCGTGCCGGCGGCGGCGGAATCAGTTGCGCTGCCGGCGTGGCGCGCGGCCGGCATCCGGGGCTGGAGCCGGCCGTGAGCGCACGCAGCCGGACACCATCTCGGGCAGGCCACCCACGGCGCGAGCCGGGCTCGCGGGCCCCGCTCCAATGAGATACGTCGCCACGCTCAACGACGACAGCCGCGTGGTGGAGATCGAGAGCGCCGGCGATTGCTATCGGATGAGGGTCGGCGACGACGTCTGGGAGGTCGACGCGCGAGCCACGGCTCCCGGCGTCTATTCGCTGGTGATCGACGGTGTGTCGTACACAGCGGGAGTCCTCGATCGTGACGGCATGCGCGTGGTGGACGTCGGCGGCGAATCCTATGAGATCGTGGTCGAGGAGCAGACCCGCCACATCATCCGCACCCGCGGCGGGGCGATCGGCGGGCCGCGAAGCCGTACGCTCACCGCGCCGCTTCCGGGTAAGATCAGCCGCGTTGCCGTGCGGCCGGGCGACTCCGTACAAGCCGGTGACACGCTGCTCGTCATCGAGGCGATGAAGATGGAAAACGAGTTCAAGGCGTCCGGGGCGGGAACGGTGGCCGAGGTTCGCGTGGCCGCCGGGCAGGCTGTGAACGCCGGCGACGTCCTGATCGTGATGGGATGAGGAGAGCGCCGTGACCACCGACCGCTTCGGCAACGAGCTCGCCGCGGGGCTGCCGTACGCCCGGGGCTCGATCGTGCGATCGACCGAGGACGATTTCGTCAAGCTCGAGCGCGCCCGCCGGGTCATCGCGAGGCGTATCGCGGCGCATGGCCCGGAGTCGATCTTCAACTTCTCCGGGCTCGAGCGCGGCCTACCGCTGGAGGCCTCGGACATCGCGCTCGCCGACGATGAGGTGGCGCCGGCGCTCGCCGGTGAGCGGCTGCGCGCGTTGTCGCTCGAGCATCTCGGTGGCGACCCGGGACGCCACGACGCCATGCTCTTCAACCGCCTGACGGCGGCGACGTTCGCCACACATCTGGCGCTGGTGACCCCGGGCGATACCGTGCTCGGACTGTCACCGACCTACACGCATCCGACGGCCATCCGTTGCGCGCGGCAATGCAGCGCACGCTTCGTCGAGACCGGCGATCTCACCGGTCTCGCGGCGGCGCTCGAGCGCGAGTCGCGCGTGACGCTGCTCGTGCTGACGCGTCTCGCGGTCACCTACGATCTGCTGCCGCTCGCGAGCGCGCGCGAAGCGGTACGCCTCGCGCACGCACGCGGCGCGCGCGTGTACGTGGACGACGCCGGCGGCGCGCGCGTGGGCCCGGCCGTGTTCGGGCAGCCGAAGACGCTCGAGCTCGGCGCCGATCTCGGCGCCACCGGCCTCGACAAGTACGCCACCGTCGGCCCGCGGCTCGGCCTGCTTGCCGGCGACACCGCCCTCGTCGCGACCATCCGCGCCCGGGCGTTCGAGTTCGGCCTCGAGGCGCGCCCGATGCTCTATCCCGCCGCTGTGCGCTCGCTCGCCGGCTATCGGCCCGAGCGCGTGCGTGTGCTGGTCGAGACCACGCGGCGCGTGGGCGAGGCGCTGAGCGCAATCTTCGGCGCGCGCTTGCACGTGACGCCGGTGACTGCGCAGCTGCGCGCCGACGACCTGCTGGCGCTGGCGATGGAGCGCGCGGGCATCACGACGCCGCCGATCGTCCCGATCGAGGCCACCGCCGCGCTGGCGATGCTGCTGCTCGAAGACTATGGCGTGCTCACCGTGCACTTCGCGGGGATGCCGCCCGGAACCTCGAGCCTGCTGCTGAAGTTCATCCCACCAGAGACGCTCGAGCGCTTCGGTGGCGCCGACGCGCTCGCCAAAGCCGTCGACAGCTCGGTCGATCGCCTCGCCGCACTCCTGCGCGACCGTGCCGCGCTGGTGGCTCTGCTCGTGGGCGACACGGCATCGCAACCTGCTCGCGCGACGCCGCCCATCGGCTCGTGATGGCGGCCGCGTCGGCGATCGTGTTCAAGAACGTCAACAAATGGTTCGGCAAGCTGCACGTGCTGCGCAACATCGAACTCGCGGTCGCGTCGGGCGAGGTCGTGGTCGTGTGCGGACCGTCCGGGTCGGGGAAGTCCACGCTCATCCGATGCGTCAACGGCCTGGAGCGCGTGCAGGAGGGCGACATCGCGGTGCTCGGCGATTCGATCACGGGGCGCGGCGTGAACCTGCCGGCCCTGCGCACGCGCGTGGGCATGGTGTTCCAGTCGTTCAACCTGTTTCCGCACATGACGACGCTCGAGAACATCATGCTGGCGCCGATGAAGGTGCGGAAGCTCTCCCGCGACGCCGCCGACAAGACGGCGCGGACCCTGCTGACCCGGGTCGGGCTCGCCGAGAAGGCCGACAACTATCCGGCCAATCTCTCTGGCGGACAGCAGCAGCGCGTCGCCATCGCGCGCGCGCTCGCCATGCAGCCGAAGATCATGCTGTTCGACGAGCCGACCTCCGCGCTCGATCCCGAGATGATCAACGAGGTGCTGGACGTCATGACGACGCTCGCCAAGGACGGCATGACGATGATGTGCGTCACGCACGAAATGGGATTTGCCCGCCGGGTTGCCCACCGTGTGGTCTTCATGGACGAGGGCCAGGTGGTCGAGGAGGGCACGCCCCAGCAGTTCTTCTCCGCGCCGAAGTCGGACCGCGGAAGACAGTTCCTGTCCAAGATTCTCACCCATTGACGGAGGACCCATGACGAAGACGATTGCTCTCGTTGTCACGCTCGCCGTCGCCCTCGGCCTCGTCGGCCCCGCGGCGGCCCAGCAGGACACGCTGGAGAAAATCAAGTCCACCGGGGTGCTGACCATCGGCACCCGCACGGGCTCGCCGCCTTTCGCCTACATCAACAAGAACAACGAATGGGTCGGCTTTTCCATCGACCTGGTCGAGCAGGTCGTGAAGCCGTCGGTCGAACGGGCCGTCGGCCGATCGATCAAGGTCGAGAAGAAGGAATCCACGCCGCCCACGCGCATTCCGCTGCTGACGTCCAACGCCGTCGATCTGATCGCCGGCACCATGACGGACACGCCGCAGCGGCGCGAGTCGGTCGACTTCAGCCTGACGTTCTTCTACACGGGCGCGCAGTTCCTCGTGAAGAAGGGCAGTCCCATCAAGTCGATCAACGACATCTCGGGCAAGAGGATCGCCGCGCAGCAGGGCGCGACGAACGCCAAGATCCTGCGCGAGAAGTATCCGCAGGCGCAGCTGCGCGAGTTCCCCGACCAGCCGGCGGCGTTTCAGGCGCTGGTCCAGGGCCAGGTGGACGCCTACACGAACGACGGCATCCAGCTCTACGGCCTGAAGGCGAAGGCGCCCAACCCGGACGACTGGGAGGTCGTCGGCGACTTCTTCTCTGAAGAGCCCTACGGGATGGCGATGCGCAAGGGCGACGCCAAGTTCAAGGCCGCCGTCGACGCCGGGCTCAAGAGCGCGTTCGAGTCGGGCAAGTACTTCGAGATCTATGACAAATGGTTCGGCCCGAAGGGCGAGCTCCCGTATCCGATGACGGCGCAGGTGCGGGCATATCTGCTGAAGCAGGTCGGCAAGTAGGTCGGAAGTAATCCCGAGGCGCGCCACGGCTCCGCCGGGGCGCGCCCGAGTGCGAGGGGACTTGGGGGCCGTGTCGGGGCCCCAATGTTCAAATGGCCTACACGTTCAAGTGGAGCGTGCTCTGGACCGGCGAGTCGGGCCGCTGGCTGGTCCAGGGCCTGCTCACGACGCTCGAGTTGTCGGCGCTGGCGTGGGTGCTGGCCGTCGCGCTCGGGATCTTGGCGGGCGCGCTGCGCACGGTGCGCTTTTCGCCGCTGCGCTGGGCCGCAACCGCGTACGTCGAGTTCTTTCGTAACGTCCCGCTGCTCGTCTGGATGTTTTTCTGGTACTTCGGCGTGCCGCCCTTGTTGCCGCGCGGCGTCCAGGACTGGCTCTTCAACCACGGCGCGGAATTCTGGGCCGGCATGCTGGCGCTGGGCGTCTATCACGGCGCGCGCATCTCCGAAGTCATCCGCTCCGGCATTCAATCGATTCCGCGCACGCAGTTCGAGGCGTCCGTGGCGATGGGGCTCACCACGTTCCAGGCCTATCGACTGATCATTTTGCCCGTCGCGCTGCGCCTGATCGTGCCGCCGGCCACGAATGAATCGCTGAACCTGCTCAAGAATTCCTCGGTGGCGCTGACGATCAGCGTGGCGGAGCTCACGTTCCAGACGCGCCAGATCGAGACCTATACCGCGAGGGCCATCGAGGCGCTGACGTCGGGGACCGTGATCTATCTCGTGCTCTGCCTGTCGATCGCCACGATCATGGCCCGCGTCGAGCGCCGCTACGCGATCCCCGGCCTCATCGCTCGCGTCGACCCCGCCGGCTAATGGGTCACACCGGAGTCAGTCGGGGGGTGGGCGTGCGGTGCTGGGGCGCCGCACGCGCGGCGTTCCGGGCGCCGCATGCCCCGACCGTGACCGGCCGCGGAGCGACGCGGTAGCCGATGGACTTCTCGGTCATCACCAACAACTTCAAGTTCCTGATCCTCCAGGGCCTCATCGGCTTCGGCCCCTTCGTCGGCGGCACGCTGCGGCTGGCGATCCCCGCGATCCTGCTCGGCTTCCTGCTCGGCATCTTCGTCGGGCTGGCGCGATTGTCCGCCGCGCGCTGGGTGCGCGTCCCCGCCACGCTCTACGTCGAGTTCTTCCGCGGCGTGCCGCTGGTCATGGTGATCTTCTGGATCTGGTTCATCATCCCGCAGCTGCTCCGGCTGCCGATCCCCGAATACGGCGTCGCGCTCACCGCGTTCGTGATCTTCGAGGCCGCCTACTTCGGCGAGATCGTGCGGGCGGGCGTGCAATCCGTGCCGCGCGGTCAGGTGGAGGCCGCCACCGCGCTCGGCATGACGGCCGCGAAGACCATGACCTACGTCGTGCTTCCGCAGGCGCTCAAAAACATGGTCCCGTCGCTCGTGACCCAGATGATCGTGCTGTTCAAGGACACGTCCCTCGCCTCGATCATCGGGTACGTCGACCTCACCAAGGCCGCGCAGATCGTCAACAACCGCGAGATCAAGCCGTTTCAGATCTACATCTTCATCGCCGTCGTGTACTGGCTCTGCACGTACTCGATGTCGGTCTTCGCGCGGCGCTTGGAACGGCGGGCGGCCTAGCGAGCAGGCGGCGGCGTCGGCCACAGCGCGTCGGGGACGAGCGCGAGGCCGGTGAAGGGCGGCAGGTCGACAGGGTCGGCGCGGGCCGCCGTCGCGGCGACGACGTAGCGATCGCCCTCCAGCCGGAAGGCCTCGATGGCGCGCGTGTCCGGGTCGATCAACCAGAGGTAGGGCACGCCGTAGCGCGCATAGAGGCCGCGTTTCGTCACGCGATCGATCGTCCGAGTCGATGGTGAGAGGATCTCGATCGCCAGAGTCGGTCCACCCTCGATGCCGCGCCGGCTCGTAAGGGCCATCCGGTCAGGCGCGATGTACAGGCAGTCCGGCTGGACGATCGTCGTCTCGTCCGGACGGTCGCTGAGAATGACGTCGAGGGGTGCGAACAGGAGCAGCCCGGGCGCCACGCTGGGGATGTGTCGCATCAGCGCACGTACGAGGTTCGACAGGATGATCTGGTGCTCGATCGAGGGAGCCGGCGTCACGCAGAGCTCACCATCGTGGATCTCGTAGCGCCGGCGATCGTTCGGCAGCGCTTCGTAATCCCGATAGGTGAACGCGCTCTTGGGGCTCATGCGGGTCTACTATTCGACCGCGCTGAGAGCGTGTCAATGTCCGAACCTCGATACGGTGACGTTCGTGCCTGAGATCGTGTTGGCCAACGGCGTGCGCCTGCACTGGCGCGAGGCCGGTGAGCCATCGAAACCAGCCGTCGTCTGGATCCACGGCGGATCGATCGAAGACTCGTCGTCGATGGTCACCGACCTCGAGCCTTTCGCCACGCGTGTCCGCGCGCTGTTTCCCGACACGCGTGGTCACGGATTGTCGGAGCGCTTCGAGCGCATCGAGGACTACACGTATGCGAAGAAGGCCGAGGACGTGCTGCTCTGGCTCGACGCGCTGGGCATCGAGCGTGCGGTCTTCGGCGGCGCGTCGATGGGCGCCGCCCTGTCGCTGTGGCTTGCAGTGCATGCGCCGCAACGGGTCCGCGCCGTCGTCTCGATCAGCGGTCCGCCATATGCGCCCCTCCCGGAAGACGTCGCGTGGTGGACGCGACATCGCCCCCTCGTCGAGGCGGGACGTTTCGAGGAATACTACGACGCCAACGTGCGCCTGCGCGTCGGCGAAGAGGCGCTGGGCCGGCTCAAGGCGCGTCCAGACCGCTACGTCGAGGTCCTCGGCACGCTTCGGCTGCACTCGGTGGCGTCGCTGCTGGCGCTCCTGGACGAGACCTACTCACGTACGGAGTGGCTCGCGGACTGCGCGCGGATCCGCTGCCCGGTGCTCGTGATCGCGGGCTCGGAGGACCCCTTCCCGACGGTGGCGATGTCGCGCGGGGTGGCCGGGACGATTCCCGGCGCGCGCCTGCACGTCGTGGACGGCGGGGGGCACTTTCCCAATCGCTCGCATCGCGCGGAGGTGCAACGAGCCATCGGAGCCTTTCTCGCCGAAATCGGTGTATAAGGGGTGCCCATGCGCATCGTGGATCTCTCGTTTCCGATTCGCCCGCACTTTCGCTGGAAGGTGGAGCCGAAGCTGACCAAGTCGCATGCCGCCGGCGACGTGTTCCAGTCCACGGTCCTCACGGTCGCGTGCCACGCGTACACGCACGTCGATGCGCCTGTCCACTTTTTGCCGGGTGATCGCGACATCGCCGCCATGCCGGTGGACCAGTGGATCGGCGACGCGGCGGTGGTGGATCTCAGTCATCTCGGCGACAACGCCGAGGTGTCCGCCGCCGAGCTCGAGCAGCACGCCGGCCACGTTCGTCGCGGCGACATCGCGCTGCTGCGCACGGACTGGCCGAAGAAGGTCAGCGTGGAGAGCGAGAAATTCTGGCGCGATGCTCCCTACACGGGACGCTCGGCGTGCGAATGGCTGGTGCGCCGTGGCGTCAAGGCGGTCGGCTACGACTATCCGCCGGACTACACCGTGCGCACGTCGATCTTCGAGCCGACCGTGAAGCTGACGCCCGAGGAGTGCACGACCCACCACATCTTCTTTCCCGCCGGCGTGACCGTCGTCGAGTACCTGACCAACCTCGATCGCATCGGCGCCGCGCGCTGCCGGTTCGTCGCGTTGCCGTTGCGGATCGAAGGCGCCGACGGCTCTCCGGTGCGCGCCATCGCCATCGTGGAGTGAACCGAGGCGTCTGGAATAAGCCGCTCCGGTCCTGCGGTATGATCTGCCGGATGCCCCGCTCCTGGTTGGCCCTGCTCGCCGTCGTCGTAGCCGCCGCCGGCTGCACGGGCGAGCCGACCGCATCCGCTTCCGCCGCCGCTTCCGCCGACAAGCCCGCGGCCGCGACGTCGCCGCGCGCCGTCAAGGTGTTCCAGGCCGTCGAGCAGCGCGTGCCGCGGACGGTGGCATCGACCGGCGCGCTGGCCGCCGACGACACGGTCGTGCTCGGCGTCAAGGTGCCGGGGCGTCTCGTCGAGCAGGCGGTGGACCTCGGCACCCGTGTGCGCCGCGGCCAGGTGGTCGCGCGGATCGACGCGACCGACTACAAGCTGCGCGTCGAGCAGGCGGAGGCCGCACTGCAGCAGGCACGCGCCCGCCTCGGTCTGCCGCTGACGGGAAGCGACGAGCAGGTGGATCCCGAAAAGACGTCGATCGTGCGCCAGGCGCGGGCCGTGCTGGACGAGGCGCGACTGTCGCGCGAGCGCAGCCGCAGGCTCGTCGAGCAGAACCTGATCGCGCGCGCACAGGATGACGCCGCCGAGGCCAACCTCGGCGTGGCCGAAGGCCGCTACCACGACGCCATCGAGGAGGTGCGCAATCGGCAGGCGACGCTGACCCAGCGCCGCTCGGAGCTGGAGCTGGCGCGGCAGCAGCTCGTGGACACGACGCTCGTCTCGCCCTTCGACGGCGCGGTGAGCGTCAGGCAGGCCGCGGTGGGCGAGTACCTGGCGGCGGGCGCGCCCGTCGCCACGCTCGTGCGCACGCATCCGCTTCGACTACGCCTGCCCGTGCCCGAGCGCGAGGCCGTCGGCGTGCGCGTCGGCCACAGCGTGCGGCTCAGCGTCGAGGGCGACCCCACCGTCTATCAGGGCAAAGTCGTGCGGCTCAGCCCGATCGTGCAGGAGCAGAACCGAACGCTGCTCGTCGAGGCCGAAGTGCCGAACCCCAACGCCGTGCTCAAGCCCGGCGCATTCGCGCGCGCAGAGATCGTGACGGAAGGCTCGCAGCCCGTGATCCGCATCCCCGCCGCCTCGCTCGTGACGTTTGCGGGGATCGAGAAGGTGCTCGCGGTGCGGCAGGGCAAGATCGTCGAGATCCGCGTGCAGACGGGACGGCGCGCGAACGACAGCATCGAGGTCGTGACCGGCCTCAAGGCGGGCGAGACCCTCGTGCTCGAGCCGGGCAACCTCACGCCCGGCCAGGCCGTCACCGCGGAGCGGTAGCAGTGAACGGCCATCTCGTGGCAGCTCGCCGCTAGCGCCCCCCGTGCAAAAGCTCGCCGAAGTCTGTATCAAGCGTCCCGTCTTCGCGACCATGATCGTGATGGCGCTGGTCGTCGTCGGCGCCGCCTCCTACTTCCGGCTCGGCGTCGACCGCTTCCCGACGGTCGATCTGCCGACGGTCACCGTGCGCGTCGAGCTCCCGGGCGCGTCCACCGAAGAGATCGAGACCCAGGTCACGCAGAAGCTCGAAGAGCAGATCAACACGATCCAGGGTATTCAGGAGCTGCGCTCGATCTCCACGCCGGGCAACTCGCTGATCATCACGACGTTCGTGCTGAGCCGAAGCATCGACGTGGCTGCGCAGGACGTCCGCGACAAGGTTTCGATCGCGCAGCGCAGGCTCCCGAGAGAGGTGCTGCCGCCGGTCATCGCGAAGTTCGACAACGACCAGGCGCCGGTGGTGACCATCGCGCTCTCGAGCGACCGACCGCTGCGGGAGCTCACGGAGATCGCCGACAAGATCGTGCGGCCGATTCTGGAGCGCTCGACCGGCGTGGGCGAGGTGCGCATCGTCGGCGGGCTCGCCCGCTCGATCAACGTCTGGGTGGACGCCGACCGGCTGGCCGCCTATCAGCTGCCGATCACGAGCGTGCGCGACGCGCTGGTGCGGCAGAACGCCGACCTGCCCGGGGGCAACGTGACGGCCGGGCTCAACGAGGCTTCGCTGCGGACGATGGGCCGCTTCGCCGACCCGCGCGACTTCAACGATCTCGTCGTCGCGACGCTCGCCGGCACGCCGGTGCGGGTGCGCGACGTCGGCTACGCCGAGGACGGCACCAAGGAGCAGCGCTCGGCGGCCCGGCTCAATGGGGTGCCGACGGTCATCCTCGAGATCCGCCGGCAGTCGGGCGAGAACACGGTGGCCGTCATCGAGGGCGTCAAGAAAAGCCTGGCGCGCCTGACGCGGCAGATTCCGCCGGACGTCCGGCTGGAGATCATCCGCGACCAGTCGAAGTACATCTACGCCGCGCTCCATGAGATCAACCTGCACCTGGTCCTCGGCTCCATGCTCGCCTCGCTGGTCGTGCTCGCGTTCATGCGCTCGTGGCGGTCGACGTTCATCGCGGCGGTGGCCATCCCGACGTCGGTCATTTCGGCGTTCGGCATGATGTGGATGCTGAACTTCACGCTCAACAGCGTGACGATGCTCGCGCTCGTGCTGATGGTCGGCATCGTCATCGACGACGCGATCGTCGTGCTCGAGAACGTCTTCCGCTTCGTCGAGGAAAAGAAGATGCGCCCCTTCGAGGCCGCGCGTGAGGCGACGGCGGACATCGGGCTGGCCGTCATGGCGACGACACTCTCGCTGGTCGTGATCTTCGTGCCCGTGTCGTTCATGTCGTCGATCTCGGGCCGCTTCCTCTACCAGTTCGGTCTCACCGCCGCCGTTTCGGTGATGGTCAGCCTGCTCGTGTCGTTCACCCTGACGCCGATGATGTGCGCGCGGCTGCTGCGGACGGAGGATGCCGGGGGACATGGTCAAGACCACACCGCGGCCTCGCGGCGTGGCTTCTACGCGTACATCGATCGCGCCTACGATGCGTGCCTCGCGTGGTCGATGCGCCACCGGTGGATGGTCGTCGCCATCAGCGTGATCGTGCTGGCCTCGACGGTGCCGTTCTACCGGGCGGTGAAGCAGGAATACATCCCGAGCGACGTGGACGAGTCCGAGTTCGAGATGCTCGTCTTCGGTCCCGAGGGGCTGAGCCTCGCGGCGATGGACGAGGCCATGCAGGCCATGGCCGACGAGGCGCGGCAAGTCAAGGGCGTGGCCATTACACTCGCCTCCGCCGGCGGCGGCTTTCTGTCCAAGGTGAACCAGGGTTACATGTACGTCCGCATGGTGCCGCACACCGAGCGCACGGTGAGCCTGCACCGCATCTGGGACGGCATCCGCCGCGGTGATCCGCTGGCGGCCTTCCGCGGCAACTACTCCCAGCGCGACGTGATCCAGGCCATCCGTCAGCGCTACCGCAAGTTCTACGCGGCGGGCTTCCGGCCGCAGGTGCGGAACATCGCCGGCTTCAACATCGGCGGCGGGACCTTCGACATCGACCTCGCCCTGCGCGGCCCCGACCTCGAAAAGCTCGCGGAATACGGCGAGACCATGAAGGCCAAGGCGCGGGCGCTCGGCGGCATCGTCGACATCGACAGCACGCTGCAGCTCGACAAGCCCGAGCTCCGCGTGGTCATCGATCGCGCCCGGGCCGCCGACCTCCGCGTGGACACGGAGCAGATCGCCACGGCGCTGCGGCTGATGGTCGGCGGCGACGATCAGGTCTCGCGCTTCCACGACAACACCGTGAACGACGACTACGACGTGTCGATCCGCCTGATCGACGCGCACCGCAGCAACCTCGGCGTGATCTCACGGCTCTACGTGTCGCGCGATTCGGCGAGCAACAACGTCGCCACCGGCGCGCCCGCGCAGCTCGGGCTCGCGCCCGGCGGCGGCCTCGTGCGGCTGGATAATCTCGTGCAGATCGCTCAGACGCCATCGGCATCGCGCATCGACCGCACCGACCGCCAGCGCGAGGTTCGCCTGCGCGCAGGCATCGCGCCGGGGTTCGGTCAGGCCGATCGCATCGACGCGCTCAAGCAGGCGGTGTCGGGCATGAACCTGCCGGTGGCGTACTCCACGTTCGTCACCGGCAAGGCGAAGGAGATGGAGAAGACGTTCACCGAGTTCCTGTGGGTGTTCGTGCTCTCCTTTGCCTTCATGTACATGATCCTCGCCTCGCAGTTCGAGAGCCTGATCCATCCGCTGACCATCTTGCTGTCGCTCCCGCTCTCCGTGCCCTTCGCGATGTTGTCGCTGTGGTACACGGGCAACACGCTCAACCTCTATTCCGCGCTGGGTATTCTCGTGCTCTTTGGCGTCGTGAAGAAGAACGCCATCCTCCAGATCGATCACATGAACAGCCTGCGCGCCGCCGGCATGGAGCGGTACGCGGCGATCATGCAGGGCAACCGCGATCGGCTCCGACCCATCCTCATGACGACGCTGGCCCTGGTGGCCGGCATGCTGCCGCTCTGGGTCGGCACGGGGCCCGGCGCCGAGGAGCGTCGCGCCATCGCCGTCGTGGTCATCGGCGGCCAAACGCTCTCGCTCCTGCTGACGCTGCTCGTCACGCCGGTGGCGTATTCGCTGTTCGAGGACGCCGCCGCCGCGCTGCAGTGGGCGCGGCCCTCGTTCGCGCCGTGGCGGCGCCTGCAGCGCCGGCAGGAGCGCCGCGCGTGGCGGCTGCGCCTGCGCCGGCGCGCGCGCCCGGCGGCGCCGCCGATCTCCGGCGGCACGAACGGGTCGGAGTAATCGCGGCGCGCTCAGCGACGGCGCTCGGGCGGGATCCGAGCGGAGAGCGACAACATGCGGCGGTTGACCCGGACGAGTTCGCCGCGGAGCTCGTCCGCCAGACGATCGAGCTTGCCCGCGCGGGACAGCGCGGGCCGATATATCGTGTCGTGACGCGGCGCTCCGCATCGCAGTTGCCGGCGCGCGTGCGCGGGAGTAGCATGCCGGGCGCTTCGAGCGGGAACCGATCAGTCGACGCGAGCGTTCTGCTGGTCGCCGCCCAATGTGCGAGCCGCACGTGGTGAACGACAAGGAGGAAACTATGACAAAGCTATCTGCCATCGCGCTGGTGCTGTCCCTCGCATTCGTGACCGCCGTGCCGGCCGACGCTCAGGCGCCGGCGCCCCCGCCGGCCTACGGGACGCCGATCGGCCTGGAGCAGGCCAAGAAAGTCATGGCCGGGGCCGAGGCCGAAGCCAAGAAGAACAACTGGCCGGTGGTCATCGCGATCCTCGATTCGGGCGGACAGCTGGTCATGCTCCAGCGCTTGGACAACGCTCAGTGGGGCAGTGTGGAAATCGCCAAGGAAAAGGCGCGCTCCGCGGTGGCGCTGCGTCGCCCCACAAAGGTCTTCCAGGATCTCATCGCCCAGGGTGGCGCCAATCTTCGTCTCTTGAACATCGGTTACAGCGTGCTCGAGGGCGGGATTCCCATCGTCGTCGACGGCAAGATCGTCGGCGCCGTCGGCGTCTCCGGCGTCACGTCGCAGCAGGACGCGCAGATCGCCCAGGCCGGGATCGACTCCTTGAAATAGCCGCCCACGCAGTCCACGACGGGGCGACGCGAAAGCCACGGGCTTCCGTCGCCCTCGCGTGCTATTTCACGGCACCGGCGGTCAGCCCTGAGACGTAGTAGTCCAGGAAGAAGACGTAGAGCACGACGATCGGCACCGAGCCGAGGATCGCCCCCGCCATCAGCTCGCCCCAGAAGTAGATGTCACCGCGGATCAGCTCGCTCGTCACCCCGACGCTCGCCGTGATCTGCTCCGACGACGACGTGAACGTCAGCGCGTAGATGAACTCGTTCCAGGACAGCGTGAACGCGAACAGCACGGCGCAGACGAGGCCGGGAATCGCGATGGGCAGCACGATGCGCCACAGCGCCTGCACCCGCGTGGCGCCGTCGACCATCGCGCACTCCTCGACCTCCTTGGGCACCGTACGGAAGTAGCCCATGAGCAGCCACGTGCAGAACGGGACGAGGAACGTCGGGTAGGTCACCACGAGCGCCCACTTCGAGTCGGCGAGGCCGATCCAGTTGATGACCTGGGCCAGCGGCAGGAACAGCAGCGACGTGGGGACCAGGTAGGTCACGAAGATCCCGGTGCCGAAGCTGTTCACGCCGCGAAACTTGAGCCGCGAGAGCGCATAGGCGGCGACGGTGCCGATGATGACGGACGCCGTCGTGGCGAGCACGGTGACGAGCAGGCTGTTCTTCGTCCAGGTGAGAAACTCCGTCTCCCACAGGAGCTTCGTGTAGTGCGCGAGCGTCGGCCCCTGCTTGATGACCAGCGGCACCGCGTGGCGATCATAGAGCTCGCGGTCCTGCTTCAGCGATGTGAGCGCCATGTGGTAGAAGGGGAACAGCGCGAAGACGAGGAACGGCAGCAGCAGCATGTGCATCAGCGCCTTCGTCCAGAACTGACGCCGCGACATCAGTAGGCCTGCTTCCGCACGAACCGCAGCTGCGCCCACACGACGAACATCAGCAGCGGGAACAGGTACAGCGACACCGCCGCGCCCTCGCCGATGCGCCCGCTCTCCAGCCCGATCATCCGCGAATAGGTCGCGAACAGGTGCGTGGAGTTGATCGGCCCGCCGTGGGTGAGGACGTAGACGATGTTGAAGTCGCTGAAGGTGAAGATCGTCGAGAACAGGACGACGACCGCCAGCACGGGCTTGAGCATCGGCAATGTGACGTACCAGAACCGCGCCCACGGCCCGGCGCCGTCTGACTGCGCCGCCTCGTAGAGATCTTTGGGGATGGCCACCAGCCCCGCGAGGATCGTGATGGCGAAGAATGGCAGGCCGCGCCAGATGTTGACGGTGATGACGGCCGCCATCGCGTAGTAGCTCTGCCCGAGCCAGTTCGGCCCCGGCGGCGACAGGATCCCCAGCGCGATGCCCGTCCAGTTCACCACGCTGTAGAGCGAGTTGAACATCCACCACCAGCCGAGCGTCGAGAGCGCGGTGGGAATGACCCACGGCAGCAGCACGGCGCCCCGGATCAGCCGCTTGAACCACAGCTGCTGGTTGAGCAGGAGCGCCAACGAGATGCCGAGCACCAGCTTGAACGCCACCGAGATGCCGGTGAAGACGAAGGCGTTCTGGAACGTCTGGCGGAACGCGTCGCTGTCCCAGAGACGCACGAAGTTTCTGATGCCGATGAAGTGGCTGGGCCGGCCGATGAACGCGTTGGAGACGGAGAAGTAGAGCGCGACGCAGAACGGATAGGCCACGAGCAGCAGGATGAGAATCATGGCCGGGGTGATGAACAGCGGCCCCAGGACACGCTCGCGGTCGAGCAGCTCGCGCACGCGCGTGCGCCACGGCTGACGCGCGCGCGCGCCGGCGACGGGCAGGGTCCCGATGGCCACGGCTAGCCCGCCATGATCTTCTTCATCTCGGTCTCGGCCCACGCCAGCGCGTCCTTCGTGGGCGTGCCCGTCACCGCCTTGGCGATCATGTTCGGCAGGATGTAGGCATTGGTGATCAGCTGCACCTTGTCCGACGGCGGCGCCGGCCACCCGTAGGTGTGATACTCCACGCCCTCACCCTTCAGGGCGGCGTATTTCGGATCCGTGCGCAGCACGGGGTGATCTTGCAGCTTGGCGTAGACGGGCAGGTTGAAGGCGTCGCCCGACATGATGTACTCGTCGTACGTCTCTTTCTTGCCGAGCAGATACTTGATCCACTCCTTCGACGCCTCGATGTTCTTGCTGAACTTCCAGATGCCGATGTGGCGCGGCGTGTCGGTCTCGAAGCGGCCGGCGGGACCGCCGAGGCTGCGATGGTGGTTGATGCCGTCCGCGGTGACCAGCTTGCGCTGCTTGGCCACGATGTAGGCGCTGACCGGATTGTGGATCCAGCCCGCCTTGCCCTGCTGGATCGACTCGTTGTTGCTCGCATCCGACCACGACAGCACCTCGGGCTCCATGCAGTCGCGGTACATCTTCTTGTACCACTCGATCGTCTTTTCAGTGCCCGGCGAGTTGATCTTGACCGTCTTGCCGTCCTTGTCGACCTCCATGCCGCCGAAGGACCACAGCACCGGCCCGGCCGTGGAGATCGAGTCGTAGTTCTGGCTGATGGGGATGCCCACCGGGTTGCCGATCTTCTTCAGCTCTTTGCCGACCGTGTACAGGTCCTCCCAGGTGTCCGGCACCTTCAGACTGTGCTTCTTGAACAGGTCCTCACGGTAGGTGGCCACGAACATTCCGTGGTACTGCGGCACGGCGCGCCAGACGCCGTTGACGTGCGCGCCTTCGTACGAAGACGAGATGGCCTTGCCGTACTTCTTCTCGAGCTCGCTCACGACGTCCGAGACGTCGACGAGCTGCGGCTCGTAGAGCCACGGGAAGTGCATGCGCATCTCGACGAGGTCGTGGCCGGCCTGCGTCTGCACCTCGGAGGCGTACTTCGCCTGCTGCGGTCCCATGTGCGAGATGTGGTCGATCTTGAGCTTGATGCCGGAGTCCTTGGTGAAGCGCTGGCCGATCTCGGCCAGCTTCTTGTCCGAGTTGGGCGCGAAGTTGTTCCAGCACAGATAGCTGATCTCACGGGTCTGGCCCACGGCGGGGGCCGTGCGCGTGGCGAGAATGCCTGCCAGACCGGTGGTGCCGCCGATGACGAACTGCCGTCGCGAGAGCCGAATCATGGAGCCTCCTCTCGACCGCAAGGATCGGGAGATATTTGTCGAAGCGAGTGACGGCGAGGATAGGACCCGTGCCGCAGCCTGTCAAGGCAACGGCGGTCTCCTGTAGTGAGTACGTGATTTGACCGCCGCCGAGTGAACCGTGAAATGACCGCTCCAGCCGCGCGGCGTGGAAGGAATGGCTACCGGGGAGGTGGCCATGGCCTACGCGCCCGGCGCC